>OGYL01001827.1_pt1 | contig 15707 bp, 15 predicted proteins | sample 1576541 | NCBI WGS metagenome assembly OGYL01 (sample SAMEA3541551, study PRJEB24748) | human gut metagenome | biome: human gut; feature: human-associated habitat; material: faeces | place: China | collected 2012 | reverse complement strand
ATTTCTCTCTTCTCCGTGCTCAATAATCTGAGCAACATCAGTTTTGCGTTTGCAGTCAAAATGCAATCATGCATGGAAAAACAAAAAAACAGACGAATAATGACGAAAACGCCATATCGGTAGACGCCGTACGCTAGACTCGAGCGTTAGAGTCTGTTTTTGCACGTGTGCGCAGGTGCGCACGACGATGGAAGGAACCCCAGGTGAGGACGTTAATCCAGGCCTTGAAGACCAAGGAATTGAGGAATAAAATCCTCTTCACCCTTGGTATCATCATCATTTATCGTATCGGTTCATTCATCCCGACCCCTGGCGTCGATTTCACCGTCGTCCAGCAGTGCGTCGGCAAGATGAACAACGCTTCTGAGAACTTTATCGGTCTGGTGAACCTCTTCTCCGGCGGCGCCATGCTGCAGCTGTCGATTTTCGCATTGGGCGTCATGCCGTACATCACCGCATCGATCGTCATCCAGCTGTTGCGTGTGGTCATCCCTCGTTTCGAGGCACTGCACAAGGAAGGCCAGTCCGGCGAAGCCAAGCTGACCCAGTACACCCGTTATCTGACCATCGGCCTTGCCGTGCTGCAGTCCACCACCATTCTGGTGACCGCACGTTCCGGCGCGCTGTTCAACTACCAGTGCTCTCAGGTTGTTCCGGACGGTTCCGTGTGGAACCTTGTGGTCATGGTGCTCATCATGACCGGCGGTACCGGCCTTATCATGTGGATGGCCGAATTGGTCACCGATAAGGGTCTCGGCCAGGGTATGTCCATCCTTATCTTCATGTCCATCTGCTCCGGCTTCCTGCCGCAGCTGTGGGAGATCGGCTGGGGCACCAACGGCACCGATGGCAACTGGGGCAAGTTCGCCGCGGTCGTCGGCACCCTGCTGGTCATCATGATCCTTGTCATCTACGTCGAGCTTGCCCAGCGTCGTATTCCGGTGCAGTACACCCGCCGTATGATCGGCCGCAAGATGTACGGTGGCTCCTCCACCTACCTGCCGCTGAAGATCAACATGAGCGGCGTCATCCCGCCGATCTTCGCATCCTCCATCCTGGCCGTGCCGACGCTGATCGCGCAGTTCGGCAATTCCGACCAGTCCTGGGTCAAGTGGATCAACTCCAACCTGGCCAACACCACATCCGTGTGGTACATCGCACTGTACGCGCTGATGATCGTGTTCTTCTGCTTCTTCTACACGGAGATCACCTTCAACCCGGACGAGACCGCCGACAACATGAAGCAGTACGGCGGCTTCATTCCGGGCATCCGCGCGGGAAGCGCCACCAGCAACTACCTGAGCTACGTGATGAACCGTCTGAACACGGTCGGCGCCGTCTACCTGCTGTTCGTGGCGCTTATCCCGACGGTGCTCATCATGGCGCTGAACCTGAACACCAAGCTGCCGTTCGGCGGCACCACCATCCTGATCATCGCAGGCGTCGGCCTCGACACCCTGCGCCAGGCCAAGGCCCAGACCGAACAGTTCCAGTACGCTGGCTTCCTGTTCGAGGACACCGATCACAAGGAAGGTAAGTAACCACTTGAATCGTGATGTCGTTTCCGTTGATCGGGAGCGGTATCACGATTTTTATGTTAAGTAATCCATCATCCGAAAATCCCCGTTGAGGGGAATGAACGAAACGGAGAACAACACATGCGACTGCTGATCATGGGCCCGCAGGGCGTAGGCAAGGGCACCCAGGCCGCTCTGCTGAGCGAGCACTACGGAATCCCGGCGATCTCCACCGGCGATATCTTCCGCTACAACATCAAGAACAAGACCGAGCTCGGCGTCGAAGCGCTCAAGTACATCGACAAGGGCGAGCTTGTGCCGGACGAGCTGACCAACAAGATCGTCAAGGACCGTCTGGCCATGGACGACGCCAAGAACGGCTGGATTCTCGATGGCTATCCGCGCAACGCCTCCCAGGTCGAGGCTCTCGACGCCATCCTGGGCGAACTGGACACCCCGCTTGACGCGGTCGTCGCACTGGATGCAGATCACGACGTGCTCATGGAGCGTATGAAGAAGCGCGCCGAAATCGAAGGCCGCTCCGACGACACCCCTGAAGCCATCGCCAAGCGTCTTGACGTGTACGCCAAGGAGACCGCGCCGCTGCTGGACATCTACCAGAAGCGCGGCCTGCTCAAGACGTTCAATGGCGTCGGCGCCGTCGACGAGATCCAGGCCACCATCGTGGCGGAGCTTGGCTGAAGGAAAAACCAAGCAGAATAACATATTTCCAACGAAAGCGGGAATCGCGACACGCCGAACGTGTCTTGATTCCCGCTTTCGTGTATTCTTGCAAGTTGGTGTGTCTTCGGGCACGCATAGTAATCGCCAAGGAACGGAACGAGGCTCATGGCTAAAGACGGTGTGATTGAAGTCGAAGGACAGGTAGTGGAAGCACTGCCGAACGCGATGTTTCGTGTTGAACTCGAAAACAAGCATATCGTGCTCGCAACCATTTCGGGCAAGATGAGGAAGAATTACATCCGCATCCTGCCGCAGGATCGTGTTGTGCTGGAGATGAGCCCCTACGATCTGAACCGCGGCCGTATTACGTACCGTTACAAGTAAAGGTACACAAGCAAAGGAAAACCATGAAGGTCAGCCCTAGTGTGAAGAGGATCTGCGAGAACTGCCGCGTGATCCGTCGTCACGGCCGCGTCATGGTGATCTGCGTCAACCCGCGCCATAAGCAGCGTCAGGGCTGAGAGCAGATCCAGCGGCATAAACAGTACAGGCGCTGAGTCACAGCCCGTGAAAGCGGGATGAACCCCGGGTACGCAGGCCCGGGCCGGGAAACCGGACGACTCGGTGCAAGACCTGCGGAAAACAGAAGGAATCGCAATGGCACGTCTTGCCGGAGTCGACATCCCCAATGAGAAGCGCATCGAGATCGCCCTCACCTACATCTTTGGTGTTGGTCGTACTCGTGCCAAGGAAACGCTTGCCGCGACCGGTATCAATCCGGACATTCGCGTCAAGGATCTGACGGATGAGCAGCTGATTACGCTGCGTGATTACCTTGAGGGTAACTACAAGATCGAGGGTGATCTGCGTCGTGAAATCGATGCGGACATCCGCCGTAAGATCCAGATCAACTGCTACCAAGGCCAGCGTCACCGTAAGGGACTTCCTGTGCGCGGTCAGCGCACCAAGACCAATGCTCGTACCCGCAAGGGCCCGAAGCGCACGGTCGCCGGAAAGAAGAAGGCCACCAAGTAATCGGTGGCTGACAGTTCAAGCCACGAGGTGTGAGCCTCATCGTTTGAACATCAAAGCAAATTCGTTATTAGGAAACGAGGGTCAATGGCAGCTCAAAAGCAAGCCGCGCGCAAGCCGCGTCGCCGCGACCGCAAGTCGGTCCCGGTTGGGCAGGCGCACATCAAGTCCACTTTCAACAACACCATCATTTCGATCACCGACCCGTCCGGCGCAGTTGTGTCCTGGGCGTCCGGTGGCGATGTCGGCTTCAAGGGCTCCCGTAAGTCCACGCCGTACGCCGCTGGCATGGCCGCCGAATCCGCAGCCCGCAAGGCTATGGAGCACGGCCTCAAGAAGGTCGACGTGTTCGTGAAGGGCCCGGGTTCCGGTCGTGAAACCGCCATCCGTTCCCTGCAGTCCGCCGGACTCGAAGTCGGTTCCATCACCGACGTCACCCCGCAGGCACACAACGGCGTTCGTCCTCCGAAGCGCCGTCGCGTCTGAGCACTAGAAGAAATCATCAATCCAACGCCGCTTATGGCCGGTGAGTGCACCACCGGCCTGAAGCTGAAAGGATAACCACAGTGCTTATCGCACAGCGTCCGACACTTACCGAGGAATCTCTCAACCCTCAGCGTTCCCGCTTCACCATCGAGCCTCTTGAGCCTGGTTTCGGCTACACGCTTGGCAACTCGCTGCGCCGTACCCTCCTGAGCTCCATTCCGGGAGCGGCTGTGACTTCGGTGCGTATCTCCGGCGTCCCGCACGAGTTCACCACTCTGCCGGGTGTTGAAGAGGACGTTACCGAAATCCTGCTGAACATCAAGGGCATCGTGCTCACCAGCGAATACGATGAGCCGGTTGTCATGTATCTGCGCAAGAGCGGCAAGGGCGAGGCCACCGCGGGCGACATCACCCCGCCGGCCGGCGTCACCATCGCCAACCCGGACATGCATATCGCTACCCTCGCCGAAGATGGCGAACTCGAGATCGAGTTCACCGTCGAGCGTGGCCGCGGCTATGTGCCCGCCCAGATGAACAAGCAGGATAACGCCGAGATCGGCCGCATTCCGGTCGACTCGATCTACTCCCCGGTGCTCAAGGTGAGCTATCGTGTGGAAGCCACCCGCGTTGAACAGCGCACTGACTTCGACAAGCTCATCCTGGACGTGGAGACCAAGCCGGCTATCTCCCCGCGCGATGCAGTCGCATCCGCAGGCTCCACCCTGGTGGAACTCTTCGGTCTGTGCCGTGAGCTCAACACCCAGGCTGAGGGCGTCGAGGTTGGCCCTGCTCCTGTGGCAGAGGAAACCAACCCGGAGATGAACATCCCGATCGAGGACCTGAACCTCACCCAGCGCAGCTACAACTGCCTGAAGCGCGAGGGCATCCACACGATCGGCGAGCTGGTCGCCCACACCGAGCAGGATCTGCTCGATATCCGCAATTTCGGTATGAAGTCCATCGATGAAGTCAAGGAGAAGCTCCAGTCTCTGGGACTCGCCCTCAAGGCTTCCCCGCTGGGTAACTTCGATACCAATAATCTCGAAGGTGGCACCTTCTTCTCGCCGGAAGACGAGTGATCCGCCACTTTTGACTTAACCGCTTCGTTGGATTCGGACGTTCGGGCAACTGCCCACCTGAATCCAACGGGGCTTTCAAGGAGAAACAATGCCTACACCAAAGAAGGGTCCGCGTCTGGCCTCCAGCCCGGCTCATGAGCGTCTTATGCTCGCGAACATGGCCACCAGCCTGTTCCAGAACGGCCGCATCACCACCACCCTGCCGAAGGCCAAGCGTCTTCGTCCGCTGGCCGAGCGTCTGATCACGCTCGCCAAGCGTGGTGATCTGCACAACCGTCGTCGCGTGATGCGCGTCATCCGCAACAAGTCCGTCGTGCACAAGCTGTTCACCGAGATCGCCGAGCAGATGGAGCAGCGCGAAGGCGGCTACACCCGCATCGTCAAGATCGCTCCGCGTCGCGGCGATGCCGCTCCGGCAGCCATCATCGAGCTCGTCACCGAGCCGGTGAGCCCGAAGCAGGCCGTGGTGAAGGAAGCCGAAGCCGCAACCAAGGTTGCCGCTGCCGAGGCTCCGGAAGCCGCCGCTGAAGAGGCTACCGCTGAGAACGCCGAGTGAATCGCTCTTAGCTGATTGAAGGCCGGGAATCGCAAGGTTCCCGGCCTTTGTCATATCTGCTGCCAAGACTGTCGTGCCACATGCCTCACTATGCCAGCCATTTGCTATGCTCGATGCCGTGAGACTACGCATCGATTTGGCATATGACGGTACCGGCTTCTACGGATGGGCGAAACAGCCCGAAATACGTACGGTACAGGGCGAAATCGAACGCGTGCTGCATACCATTCTTCGCGTACCGGAAGGAGACCCGACCGAACCGCTGCGCCTTACCGTGGCCGGACGAACCGACACCGGCGTGCACGCCTCGCATCAGGTATGCCATCTGGACGTCAACGAGGACGTGCTCAAACGCTGCGTCGGCCACATGGACGTGCCGCCCGTCATCGCGCTTACCCGCAGACTTCAGCGCATGCTGCCGGCCGATATCGCAATCCGCGGCATCGCACCCGCTCCGAACGGTTTCGACGCGCGTTTCTCCGCGTTGGAACGTACCTACGTGTACCGAATCGCCGATAGGTCAAGCGAGGTGGACCCTCGTACCAGAAACTTCGTATTGCATATCGACGATGAACTTGACCTCAAAGCCATGAACGAAGCCGCTGCGATGACGATCGGCCTGCACGATTTCGGCTCGTTCGCCACCCCAAATCCGGGCGGCACCACCATACGCGAGGTGAAGACCGCGTATTGGCGTCGCGTACCGCAGCGGACGCTTATCGACGACGGCATGACGATGGGGGAGCGGTACCGTACGCCGACCGTGGAATCGGGCCTCGTCTGCTTCGTGATCGTCGCCGACGCGTTTGCACGCAATATGGTGCGCTCCCTCGTCAACGGCTGCGTGCAGGTCGGTATCGGCAAACGTTCCCTCGACTGGTTTGCAGGAAAAATGGCGGCTCCGCTGCGCGAAGGCTCCACAGGACCGATCGCGCCGCAAGGACTGACGCTGGAGCATATCGAATATCCGGCCGACGACCAGCTGGCGGTCCGCGCCGAAGCCATTCGCGCCAAGCGCACACTGTAGCTTTATTGCGATTGTCATAGCCATGTTACGGGCGATTGTCATGTCCATTGCCGAGACATTGTCGTAACAGACCGTTTCGTTTTCCGGAAACGCTGGTTCGTTAGGTTTTTCTTCCATCAAGGCACGATGCCTCAGATTGGCATGCGTTCGCATGGGGTGGAAGGGAGCGTGGAACGATGATTGAATCCGCCGCACGAAGGTTGGCTTCGGAACTGGTCGATCGTCGGGAGTCGATCAACCGGGAGCTGAGCCGTAATGGCGTACGGTTCGGCATCTACAAGAACGGCGAGTACCATGACCGGCTGTTTCCGTACGATCCGATTCCGCGCATCATCGAATCGGACGAATTCGACAGAATGGAAGCCGGACTGAAACAGCGCGTCAACGCGTTGAACGCCTACCTGCGCGACATCTACTCCGACAAGCAGGCCATCAAGGACGGCATCGTGCCGGAAGAATACGTGTACACGTCCGCGGGATACTTTCCGCAAGTCAACGGCGTGACACCTCCGGGCGGCGTGTTCGCGCACGTCGCCGGCGAGGACCTGGTGCAGGGGCAGGACGGGCAATGGTGGGTGCTGGAAGACAATCTGCGCATTCCATCCGGTGCCAGCTATCCGCTGTTCGCCCGCGATATCGAACGCAGAATCACGCCCAGCCTGTTCCGCAACGTACGTGTGCGCGACAATCGCGATTATCCACGACTGCTGCGCCAATCCATGGATTTCGTCTCCACCGACGGCATAGCAGTGGTGCTCACCCCCGGCAGGTACAATTCCGCGTTCTTCGAACATGCATACCTGGCCGAGAAAACCGGCGCGGCGCTCGCGTTCCCCGAAGACCTCGAAGTCGTGGACAACAAAGTGTACTTCCTCGACTATGCCGGCAACCGGCATCGCGTGGGCGCCGTGTACCGCCGACTGTCCGACGAATACCTCGACCCGTTCGCGTTCAACCCGGACTCGGTTATCGGCGTGCCCGGACTGCTGTCGGCCTACCGTTCCGGCAACGTCGCCATCATCAACGCGCCCGGCAACGGGGCCGCGGACGACAAGGCGATCTACTATTTCGTGCCGCAGATGGTCCGTTACTACCTCAACGAGGAGCCGATCCTGCACAACGCGCCGACCTACATGCCGATGTTCGACAAGGACCGCAAGGAAGTACTCGACCGGCTCGGCGAACTGGTCATCAAGGATGTGGCGGAAGCGGGCGGCTACGGCGTCGTGTTCGGCTCGTCGCTCGACCGGTCGCGGCGAGAGGAACTGGCCGAACGCATCAAGGCCGAACCGCGCCGGTTCATCGCGCAGGAGGTCATCCAATTCAAGGACATCGACGTGGTGGACCCCGAAACCGGACAGATGAGCCCACGTAAATGCGACCTGCGCGCCTTCGTGGTGACCGGCAAGAACACGCACGTATGGTATTCGGGACTGACACGCTACTCGTCCATACCGGGCCAGATGATCGTCAACTCATCACAGGGCGGCGGTTTCAAGGACACCTGGGTACTGGCCAAAGAGACCGGCGTGGAGCATGATTACGCACCCGGCTCGGAGGTCGTGCGCGTGCTGGAACAGTCCCGCAAGCACTCGCTGGCACTCGTCACCGCGTCGAAGGCCGACAACCTGTTCTGGCTCGGCCGCTACACGGAACGCGTATTCACCACGCTGAGCCAATTCTTCCCCTTCTACGACCGTGTGATGGACACGGATGTGGACGCGTTCCGACCGTTCGCCCGCGCGCTCGACCTGCCGGAGGATTTCGAGGATTTCGACGCGTTCATCCACAGCTTCCTGTACGACGAGAAGAATCCGGATTCCGTACGCAGCGCCATCGTCTACGCGTTCAACAACGCGGTGATTCTGCGCCCCGAACTTGGTTCTCGCTCGTTGCAGCAGGTGGAGTTGGCCATGAGCTCCATAGTGGAGGCATCCGAATACGGCGGCACGGACGCGGACATCTTCAAACACCGCGACATCGCGGACAACATGCTCGCTTTCTGGGGAGGTGTGGAGAATTCCCCCGTCGAACCGACTCTGAAATCGTTCATTTTCGTGGGCAAATATCTGGAACGTCTGGATCTGTACACACGATTCGGATATTCCGTGGAAGAGCTCAAGGCGCCGCTCGCCAAACTGGGCAGCTACATCCTGCCGTTGAACGGTCTGCCGGTACCGCAATGCTTCGCCGAAGGATTGCGCTGGCTGGTCGGCCAGCTGCCGCAGCGGGGATATGCGGAGCTTGCGGAAAAACTGGGGATGCTGCTGAAAGATTTCGATGGGCGCATCTCCACGAAGGATCTGAAGGATCTGGGTATGCTCAACACGATGGACATGGACGCCGCGCGACTGTGAAGAATACGTGCCACAGCCATCGCACGGTGCGTGTATAACGGCTAGAACAAGGCCCACGGCGTGGAAAACGCCGAAGGAACGACAATAATCGCTGAGGAGACGATGTGAAGAAACTGGTGTTTGACTATGAGATGAAGCTCTCATTCAGCTCGCCCGTGACCGACCATCGCTTCCAACTGCGCTGCATTCCAGCCACCGGCCCACGTCAGCAGGTGATCGACGTGGCAGTCAAAATCGAACCGGATGCGGAACTCGAAACCACCATCGATTCCTTCGATTCCGTGGTGATGACCGGATTCATTCCCGAACCGCACACCATGTTCAACTACTCGGTGACCGGCATCGCCTTCGTGGACAACGCGCATATCAAATCCGAAATCTACAAGCCGCTGTACCGCTTCAATTCGGCGTTGACAGTGCCGGGGCCGGCCATCGAAGCGTTGATCGGCATCTGCCGTGAACGCATCGCGTCCCTGCCTGCCGACTGTACGCCGATCGACCAAGCCCGTGAGGTGATGGACGAGGTGTTCAAAACGTTCGTCTACACGCCGGCCTCCACCACCATCCGCACCACCGCCGAGGAAGCGTTCGCTCAACGCAAGGGCGTATGCCAGGATTACGCGCACGTCATGCTGTCCGTGTGCCGGCACGTCGGACTCACTGCCCGATACATCGCGGGATTGCTCGGCGGCGAGGGCGCCACGCACGCATGGGTCGAAATCTACCATGATGGACGTTGGGTCGGTTTGGACCCCACACACAACCGTATGGTCGACGACAACTACATCACCATCGCCCATGGCCGCGATTACCGCGACTGCATGCTCGACATCGGCATCTTCTCCGGCTGCGACGTCAAGCAGGACCAGTGGGTCAACGCTTCCGTGCACGAGCAGGGGTACTGATTCCCCGACGTTTTCTCGATGCCGGATTCCGTATTTCGGCAGATGCAAAGCAGATAAACAAAAAAGGCCGAAACGCCATTGTTTCAACCTTCATTGCATGCGGATAAGGCGAGATTCGAACTCGCGGAGGGGTTCGCCCTCACACGCTTTCGAGGCGTGCTCCTTAGACCGCTCGGACACTTATCCATTCGTCACCTGAAAACAAGCAACTTGATAATTGTGCCACAGTGGTGGCGATTGTCAAATCGGACTGGCTGCAACGGTGTGATTTCCGGCGTGTCTTGCTTTGCGCCCGACTGTGCGTCCTTAGACGAACAGCGCTTCGTCGAAGGAAGGATAGCCCCAATCAAGCGCCAATTCGACACGGTCCGCAATCAGACCGGCAAGCACGCCCAGGGATTGCGCTCGCGAATCCGTCGACTGTTTTGCATTGGTGACGCGTGACTGGGAATGATCGTTCGCGGCATTGGAGCTTCCGGCGATTGCCGTTATCTCGCTTCGCGCGCAGTTCATTTCGATGGTGGCGTCGGTCGGTGCCGTAAGGCCGGTGGCGGAATCGAGCATCGTGTCGGGGTGGGCGAGCAAGGCGGTGGCCTCGTACGTTTTCCTACGATCGTCAATGGTGCCCGAGAAGGATGCGAACCGTTGCGATGTGGTCTTATGACGATTGCTGATATCCAGCGTCGCATGGCCGCTGTTGCGGGCCGCCAGCACTTCCATGGCGAATCCGGCACGGTCTTCGGCCTGCGCGGCGGTGGCAAGGGACTTGGAATCGACGTCAAGCGATTCGACATCGTCAAAACGCGACAGCGTGATCGGCGCGACGGCCACCGACAGTTGATCGCCCAGTGCGCGAGCCATATGACGTGCCTGCGCGCTGCGCAACGTGCCTTCGGCAAAACGCGCCGGACATTGCGCCGCGGTGTTCGTCCATGCGGAGACCGCCTGCTGCGCCGAGAAATAGCGGCGGATGATGTGCTGATGCTGGTCGTGTGCGATCTTGTTATCGGCGGTGGCATCGAAATAGGCCTTCTCGCACGGGCTTTGCCGTTGTTCGGCTTCAGCCCTGCCTGCGATCCTGGGCATGGAGCATGCCGTCAGCGCCGGCATGAGGATAGCGGTGCAAAGCAATGCGCAGACGCGTTTCGCGATAAAAGAAACCGAGCGGAAAGAAGGGGTACGTGTCTGCATGAATCATTAGACTAATATCTGACTGTGACCATTGGGCCATGCGCTCGGAATAACTTCATATAGGAGGTCTTGGAAATATGGAACTGGACCTGGCAGGAATGCACCAGCTCGCCGCTGGGCAGGGAATTGATCCCGAGACGCTGGATGCCGCACTCTCGGAAGCATTGCGACTGGCATATCTGAAAACCCCTCACGCTGCGAAGCACGCTCGCGTCGAGCTTGATCCGCGTGCGGGAAGCTTCACCGTATGGGCCCAGGACGAGATTCCTGGCGAGCCGACTGAAGACGATCCCCACCCCGCGCCGACTCTGGGCGAGGAATACGACGACACTCCGCACGATTTCGGCCGACTGGCCGCTGCGACCGCTCGTCAGGTGATCAGCCAGCTGTTCCGCAAGGCCGAGGATGACAAGGTGTTCGGCGCGTTCTCCGGTCAGAAGGGCAAGCTCATCACCGGCATCGTGCAGCAGGACGTCAAGGACACATCCAACGTGCACGTGGCCGTCGGCGACGTCGAAGCCCTGCTGCCGCGCCGCGAGCAGGTGCCCGGCGAACGCTACCGTCACGGCGAACGTATCCGCGTGTACGTGGTGAACGTGGCCCGTGGTCTGAAGGGCCCGGAAATCGTGGTGTCCCGTTCCCATCCGGAGCTGGTCCGCCGCCTGTTCGAACGTGAGGTTCCGGAACTGGTTTCGGGAGCCGTGTCGATTATGGCCATCGCCCGCGAGGCGGGTTCCCGCACCAAGATCGCCGTCCGTGCCAACACCGAAGGCGTCAACCCGAAGGGCGCGTTGATCGGCCCCGGCGGAGCCCGAGTGCGCGCCGTCATGGAGAACCTCGGTCCTGAGAAAATCGATATCGTCGACTGGTCCGCGGATCCGGCGAAATTCGTCGCCGCGGCGCTGTCTCCGGCCGTCGCCACCGGTGTGCAGGTGATCAGCGAGAAGAACAAGACGGCCATCGCCTTCATCCACGATGACCAGCTGTCCCTCGCCATCGGCAAGGAAGGCCAGAACGCACGTCTTGCGGCCAAGCTGACCGGCTGGAAGATCGGCATCGAATCCGCTGAGGCGCATGCCAAGAAGATGGCCGAATCGGCGGACCATTCCGATGGGGAAACCGAGGAATAAACAACACTTCCGGTAGACAACAAGCCCGTGGACGTACAATCCACGGGCTTGAGTATGCTGGACTCGACAATCCAAAGCGTGACGGCCATGCCGTCATGCCCAGGGAAAAGACGAGGTATCACGAACATGGTTGCACGATGAGAAGGAACAAGCTCGCCGTGAATCAGTAGCGGTCGCGCCCGTATGCGCGCGGCCCAAGATAGGAGAATTGAGTGCCGAAAGCACGCGTATATGAACTTGCCAAGGAACTTGGCGTTGACAGCAAAACCGTTTTAAGCAAACTTGAGGCGATGGGCGAATTCGTGAAGTCCGCATCGTCTACCGTTGAACCTCCCGTTGCACGCAAGCTGAGGAACGCATTCGCGTCCAGCGGACAGGGCAACGCATCTGATTCCAAGAAGCCGGGCCATACGGCCAAGAAGCCTGTCGAACCGGCATCTCATTCCATGCCAAAGCCGGCCGCTCCGTCAGCACCGAAGCCGGCTGCCCCCGCAGCGCCGAAGCCGCATCATGCCGCTTCCAAGTCCGATGCCCCGAAGCCGGGCCATCGCGCGCCGCGTCCAGGCGAATCCCGCCAGCATGGCAATCGTCCTAACGGCAACGCCCCGCGTCCGCAGGGTGGAGACCGCCGCCAGTCCGGTCGCCCGACGGCCGTTCCGGGAGCTCGCCCCCAGCATGGCAACGCCCCGCAGGGCGGCAACAACGCCAATGGCGCGAAGCCGCACACCCCGGGACCGCGCCCGGGCAACAATCCGTTCAGCCGCAAGCAGGGCATGCACACCCCGACTCCGGGTGATATTCCGCGTCCGCATCCGATGAACCGTCCGAGCGTCAACAATGGCGAAGGACGTCGTGGTGGCCGTCCGGGTCAGGGCGGCGGCCAGCGTGGCGGCTTCCGTGGTCGTCCGGGTCAGGGCGGCGCGAAGCCAGGCCAGTGGGGCCAGCATCGTCCGGGTCAGGGCGGTGGCCAGCGTCCCGCCGGCGGCGGCAATCGTTTCGGCGGCAATGGCGGCGGTTTCCAGGGCAGCAACAGCGCTCCGAGCAATGGTCCGGCACGTGGTGGTCGCGGCCGCGGCGGCGCTGCAGGCGCGTTCGGACGTCAGGGAGGCAAGTCCTCGAAGGCGCGTAAGAACCGTCTGGCGAAGCGTCAGGAATTCCAGGAGATGAAGGCTCCGGTCATCGGCGGCGTGCGCATTCCGACCGGCAACGGACAGGAAGTCCGTCTGCGTCAGGGTGCGTCCCTCGCCGATCTGGCCGAGAAGATCAACGTCAATCCGGCGGCGCTGGTCACCGTGCTGTTCCACCTTGGTGAAATGGCCACGGCCACCCAGTCCCTGGATGAGGCCACGTTCCAGATCCTCGGCGAGGAAATCGGCTGGAACATCAAGATCGTGTCCGCCGAAGAGGAAGACAAGGAGCTGCTGCAGCAGTTCGACATCAACCTGGACGAAGAGGAACTGCAGGAGGACGAGGATCTGAAGCCGCGTCCGCCGGTCGTCACCGTCATGGGCCATGTCGACCACGGTAAGACCCGACTGCTCGACACCATCCGCCGCACCAACGTCATCGAAGGCGAAGCCGGCGGCATCACCCAGCGCATCGGCGCATACCAGGTGACCGTCAACCTTGAGGGCGAGCCGCGCAAGATCACGTTCCTCGATACCCCGGGCCACGAAGCCTTCACCGCAATGCGTGCCCGTGGCGCCGAACTCACCGACGTCGCGATCCTCGTGGTCGCCGCCGACGACGGCGTCATGCCGCAGACCGTGGAAGCCATCAACCACGCCCAGGCCGCGCATGTGCCGATCGTGGTGGCCGTCAACAAGATCGATAAGCCGGGCGCCAACCCGGACAAGGTCCGCGGCCAGCTCACCGAATACGGTCTGGTTCCGGAAGAATACGGCGGCAACACCATGTTCGTCGACATCTCCGCGAAGCAGGGCACCAACGTCGACAAGCTGCTCGAAGCGGTGCTGCTCACCGCCGACGCCGAGCTCGACCTGCGCGCCAACCCGGATATGGACGCCCGTGGCGCCACCGTCGAAGCCCGACTTGACAAGGGCCGTGGCGCCGTGGCTACCGTGCTGGTGCAGTCCGGTACCCTCCACATCGGCGATGCCATCGTTGCCGGCACCTCCTACGGTCGTGTCCGCGCCATGCTCGACGAGAACGGCAACCACATGCAGGAAGCCGGTCCGTCCACTCCGGTGCAGGTGCTGGGTCTGACCTCCGTGCCGACCGCAGGCGACCTGTTCCTGGTGGCCTCCGACGACCGTACCGCACGTCAGATCGCCGAGAAGCGTCAGGCCACCGAGCGTGCGGCCCAGCTGGCCAAGCGCCGCAAGGTCGTTTCCCTCGAAAGCCTCAAGGAGCAGTTCGCCAAGTCCGAGGTGGATATGCTCAACATCGTCATCAAGGGCGATTCCTCCGGTTCCGTCGAGGCTCTGGAAGATTCCTTGATGAAGATCGAGGTGTCCGACGAGGTCGGCATCCAGGTGATCCACCGCGGCGTCGGCGCCATCACCCAGAACGACGTCAACCTGGCCACCGTCGACAAGGCCGTCATCATCGGCTTCAACGTCCGTCCGAACCGCCAGGTGGCGGATCTGGCCGAACGCGAAGGTGTGGAGATCAAGTACTACTCGATCATCTACAAGGCCATCGAGGACATCGAAGCATCCCTCAAGGGCATGCTCAAGCCGGAATACGAAGAGGTCGTCACCTCCCACTCCGAGATCCGCGAGATCTTCCGCTCCTCCAAGTTCGGCAACATCGCCGGCGTCATGGTTCAGGACGGCGAAGTCAAGCGTGGTACGAAGTGCCGTATCCTGCGCAACGGCATCGCCACCGTCAACGACCTCGAGATCTCCTCGCTGCGTCGTTTCAAGGACGACGTCAACTCCGTCAAGGAAGGCTACGAGGCTGGCATCAACCTCGGCACCTTCAACGACATCGAGATCGGCGATATCATCGAGACCTTCGAAATGCAGGAAATCGAGCGTAAGTAGCTGAGTGCTTCGAGCTTCGTATCGATAACCAGGTAAGGAACGCCCACAGCCGGTTCACGACTGCGGGCGTTCCGTGATACAACAAGAACTTTTCACCAAAAGGACAGCAATGGCAGGAACCAATCCCCGCGCCGCGCGCATCGCGGCGTTGATTCAGCGTGTGATCGCATCGTCCATGGAGGCGCAGCTGCACGACAAGCGACTGGCCAACGTGACCATCACCGAAGTGCGCGTCACCAACGATCTGCAGATCGCGAAAGTCTACTGGACCCAGCTCGGCCATGAAGGACACGAGCAGGGCGAACGCCGCCGCGCGCAGCAGGCCCTGAACCAGGCCAAAGGACGCCTGCGTTCCCTGGTAGGCACCAAGGCCGGACTGCGACTCACCCCGCAACTGGAATTCATCTTCGACGAAGTGCCGGGCGAGGCCCATGAGATCGAGGACATCCTCGCGCTCGCACACAAGCGCGACGAAGAACTCGCCAAGTCCCAACGCGCAATACGCCGGCGACGCCGATCCGTACAAGCACGACGAGCCCGATGATGACGACTTCGACGATGATGACGATGTCGAGGTCGAGGATTGGGACGATGACGACGAAGCCTGACAACTCCGGTCTGCTGGTCATCGACAAGCCGCAGGGCGTCACCAGCCACGATGTGGTCGCGGCGGTGCGTGGCGCCCTGCACATGAAACGCGTCGGCCATGCCGGCACGCTCGACCCGATGGCCACC
>OGYL01001825.1_pt1 | contig 15710 bp, 9 predicted proteins | sample 1576541 | NCBI WGS metagenome assembly OGYL01 (sample SAMEA3541551, study PRJEB24748) | human gut metagenome | biome: human gut; feature: human-associated habitat; material: faeces | place: China | collected 2012 | reverse complement strand
TATTGATAAATGTTCTTGATTAAAACAACTGTTCAATTTGCACTTGCAATTATCCGTCGGGAAAAAATAGATTCTTGACGCAGGAGGTCAAACGCTCCGCTTTTGCCCGGCCATCCCCTCTTTGCGTGTGCGAGACGAGCCTGCTTCCCGCTAAGTTTGCAGACAGCCAGCGGGGAGGCATGTGTTTCGCCTGCAGAAGCGAAGCGATTGCCCGCAGGGATGGGCCCCAAGAAGAACGAGGCAGAGCATGCGATGTCAGAACGCCGTGGCAGGCGGCGAAGAAGCCTCCATGAGGATATGGCCATGGGGTCCATTCAGCTGAGCGCCGAAGCCGAAATACATGCCTCCCCGCCTTCAATGATACGATGTGCGTATACTAAGAATATAACTCCATTGGCAAAAAAGAGCTGCTACCCAACTCGCTTGGGTAGCAGCTCTTTTTTCTGTCTTGAATTGCTGATTTCGATCAGGCCAGCACGCGTGCGAGGCGTACGAGCTCTGGGTTCAGAGTCTTCGTGTTGTTGACGGCCTCGAAGAGGTTGACCGCCACGACCTTGCCTTCGTTGAAGCCGAAGACGACGTCCGATGCGCCCGAGATGATGGCCAGAGCGGCCTTCTCGCCGAGCATCGAGGCCTTCATGCGGTCTTCGACCGTCGGCGAACCGCCGCGCTGGATGTGACCGAGGACCGATACGCGCGTATCGATGCCCGTCTTCTCCTCGACGGCCTTGCCGATCTCGATGGCCGAGCCAGCACCTTCCGCTACGACGATGATGCTGTAGCGCTTGCCTGCATCGTACATCTCTTTGATCTCTTCGCACATCGTGTCGATGTTGAACTTGACCTCCGGGACGAGGACGAACTCAGCGCCGCCCGCGATGCCGGACATCATGGCCAGCCAGCCGGAGTTGCGGCCCATGACCTCGACGAGCATGATACGGCGATGTGCCGAAGCCGTGTCGCGCAGCTTATTGATGGCATCGACGATCGTGTTGGCCGCCGTGTCGCAGCCGATCGTGTAGTCCATGCCCCAGACATCGTTGTCAATCGTGCCCGGCAGGCCGACGATTGGCAGGCCCGTCTCCTTCGAGAGCAGCGAGCCGCCCGTCAGGCTGCCGTCGCCGCCGATGATGACGAGGCCTTCAATCCCACGCTTCACGAGGTTCTCATAGCCCTTGCGGCGGCCTTCCGGCGTCTTGAACTCCGGGCAGCGAGCCGTTCCGAGGAACGTGCCACCGCGCTGGATGAGGTCGCTGACGCTGCGGCTCGTGAGCTCCTCGATATCGTCATCGAGCATGCCCTGGTAGCCGTTGTTGATGCCATAGACTTTTACACCCTCGTAAAGTGCCGTACGGACAACGGCACGTGCCGCAGCATTCATGCCCGGGCTGTCGCCGCCAGATGTCATTACAGCAATCGCTTTTTTGATCATGGGAACATCTCTCCTATTCCATCGATTCCATACTATCCCAATCATCCCGACGCCTCATGCGGCAGGATAACAAAATGGCTTGGTCATGTACTTTTATCCTTCTTTATTTTACGGAATTCATCTAAAAATGTAAAGGGTTTCATGCAAAACAACGCCTCCTCCTCGCGGAAAAGGCGTTGCAGATTGCGGATTTTGTTCCAAGCAGAAGCTCGTGGGATACGCGGAAAGATTGGTCATTCCAAGACGGCCATGAGATCTTTTTTCGCATCGGTATCGACCTTGCGAACCTCCAGCTCGATGCCCATCTCGCTGAGCTTCTTGAAGGCCGCGATGTCCTCGTCGTCGACCGAGACGGAACTCGTGATCTGATGCTTACCCTCACGGAAGCTCATGCCGCCAATGTTGACGCTCTTGATCGGTACGCCGTGCTCGACGAGGTATAAGACGCTCGTCGGATTCGTGAAGAGCAGCAAGCAGCGGTCGTTCTCATACTTCGGGTTGTTGTAGATGCGCACGGCCTTCGCGAGGTCGACGACATGGCTCTTGATGCCCGCCGGTGCGAGCTGCTTCAAGAGCGTCGAGCGGATCTTGTCCGCGGCAACTTCGTCGTCGCAGACAATGATGCGCTGGCACGACGTCGCTTTCGACCAGACCGTGGCGACCTGCCCGTGGATCAGGCGGTCATCAATGCGCGCCAATACAATCTTCATGCGAGATCATCATCCTCATCTTCATCGTCATCGGCAATCTGGCTGGCATGGAAGAACTGCATGCCCGTCTTGCCAGCTTCTGCCGCTTTCTCCATGAGTTCCTGGATGCTCAGGCCCTCATCCATCATCTGCGCGCTGCACATCTCGATGAGCATCGGCAGGTTGACGCCCGTCACGATGCCGTACGCCTCATTGGCGATGACGAGACGGCAGGCAGCGTTATACGGGCTGCCACCGAAGAGGTCGTTGAGGAAGAGCACACCGCCCGAGCAGTCGAGCTCTTTGATGGCTTCCTCATACTTCTTGACGACATCGTCTGGGCCCTCGCCCGGCACGAGCGTCACCGCGCGGACATTCTTCTGCTCGCCGCAGATCATCTCGCACGAACGAACGAGCTCCTTCGCAAACAGACCATGTGTACCAACTATGATAGCAAACATCAGCTATTCCTCCTTGTCATACGACGGATATCCCATAACTCTGCCCTAATATAATGCAAGATGCGTGCCAACTTTGTGTATCAGGATCTGCACAGCTCTGTGCCGGTGTACACCAATGGATTCCCGCGCATTTTCGCCGTTCATGACGATAAAGCAATACGCTATCGTGTAAGAGCAATACTCTTTTCCTCCAATACGCGCCTATTCTGATACAGTAATACCGTTCATCTTTTAAAAATGATACACTATGGACGAGGCGGATTGATACAAATGCCAGTGTATCAGATCATCGCGGCCATGAAATCGTATTCGTCCTCGGCCAGCGTGAGCTGCAACCGCTCGGAAAAAATCTCTGCCGCCCGGTGCAAGGCTTCGAGTTTCCCGCGGTCGAGCGCAGCGGGATCGCCGCCGTAGTGCAGCGGCTTGCGCATGACGCAGCGCTCGAGCGCGCAACCGCAGTGGACGAGCAGGCGGACGCGCAGGGGATTGGCCAGCGGCGTCGCGCGTTCTGCCTCTAGCCGCTGGTCGAACTCCATCAGGAGCGGCAGGACTTTCTCGGGATTGAGGTACGTCAGGAACTTCTGGAGTGACTCCGCGCAGAGGTTCTGGACGACACGGCTGCCCTGCTTGCGCCTAGTGGTGCCGCGGCTGCCTGTGACGATCTCTAAGAGTGCTTCTTCGCCCGCCCCGTCGATGATGGCCTCGAGCGGGATAAAGGGGATGCGCATCGCAGGTTTCTTGACCCCGACGGCCGCCACGATGCGATGGCCCTCTGCGATCTCCCGCAGCCGGTCCTCGAGCTTCACGAGGCCGACAGGGATGACCGGCAGGGCCTGGCCCGCGCTGCGCAGGATGTCCTCGACGAGGGATTTGAGCTTGAGCGCCGTTCCCTGTCCCGTCGAGCAGATGGTCACGACGACGCGGCCGTCGTCCGTCACCTTCGCGAGCTCCTCATCCTTCGTGACGTCGCGCGCTTCGTAGCCGTGGAAGCTCGCGAGGGAGTCGTAGAGGCCGTCGAGGTCCATGCCCGCGAGCTCTGCCTTGCGCATGGCCTCGAGGATCAGCGGTGTCGAGACCATGTCGATCGTGCGGATGGGAACCCCGATGCTCTTCTCCAGGCTCGAGCCGAGATTGCAGAGTGAGCCCATGTCCGCGAGGATCAGGACGCCCTTGCGGCAGTGCATGGAGTTCAGCATGGCGGTCATCTTGTCGAGCACGGCCTGCGGCCGGACTTCGAGCGGCATGTCGACGGCCAGCACGCTGACGTCCGTCGTGCCGAACAGGCGCTGCGCGACCTCGACCATCGAAGACGCCGTGCTCTGGCCGTGCGTCGCGACGACGATGACGACGCGGTCGTCGAGGTCATCCTCCTGAGACGACTCGAGCAGCAGGGCGATGTACTCGATCTCGATGCGCGGCACCTCGATGCGGTAGTGCGCTTCGATGAGCCGGCCGATCTCCTTCGCCACTTCGAGGAAGAGCGAATCCTGCGGCACGGCCCCCTCGAGTTCTTTATGCGGCACATCCTTTGACTTGACCCGCTTGAGGAAGGCCGAGAGATGCAGGCTGAAGGCGTAGAGGAAGCGATCGTGATAGCTCGAATTCATGCGCTTCTGCACGTAGAGTGCCACCTGCTCCGCAAAGTCGACGAGTGAGGCGTCAACGATCTTGAGCAGGCGCTCCCGCGTCGTCATGTTGACGGAGTTCTTCTTGTTGTAGAGATTGCGCACATAGACATTGACGTCCGTCGCGAGGATCTGCTTGATGAGGTCGCTGCTGATGCCCTCGCCCTTCAGGAGATCGACCTTTGCCTCGACAACCTGGTAGAGGTTGAAGGGCTCCGCGCCACTATCCGCATCTGCCAGCGGGAAGTCAGGCCCCGGCGGCACGATGATGAATGAGTCGCCGCCGAGGGCCTTCGTGACCTCGGTCAGCGCCTGACGGTTGGCCGAGAGCGTCAAGAGGCCGTTGCGGATCTGCTGCGGCAGCATCTTGAAGTCGACTTCGATACCCTCGGGGCTGTCGATACCGCTGAGGAAAGCCTGCGCGCAGAGCAGCTTGATGTTCGACTTGAGCTGGCCGACATTGCCATTGCCGATGCTGCCGACGAGCGCCTTGATGGTCTCCACGCCCACGCGGATCGGCTTCTTGACGCGCTGTGCCTCATCCTGGAACATCCGCTTGATGATGTCGAGCTTCTCGCCTGAACTGCGCTCCGCGAGCGGCGGGATCTTCATGATGTTCGGGATGCGGCGCACGAAGGTCTTCGTCAGCACCGAGTCGGGATCTTCCGTCGTCGCCCCGATGATCAGGACCTTGGCCTTGCGGCTGCGCCGCGTCTCGCCGAGACGGTTGAACGTGCCCGTATCCATGAAGTAGAAGATCATCTCCTGCCCCTCAGGCGGCAGGCGGTGGATCTCATCGAGGAACAGCACGCCGCCGTCCGCCTCTTCGACGAGGCCCGCCTTCGACTGCTCGGCGCCTGTGAACGCGCCCTTGACGTAGCCGAAGACATGCGAGATCAGGAGCTGCGGATTGTTGTAGTAATCCGCACAGTTGAACGTCACGAACGGCGCGTCCTCCGCAAAGCGCTGCATGGCCTTGCCGTACTCGAACATCATATGGGCAAAGAGCGTCTTGCCGACACCCGTCTGGCCGACGATCAGCGTGTGCAGGCCGTCGGGCGGATAGAGTATCGCCGCCTTGGCCTGCTCGACCTGACGCTTGAGGCTCCTGTCCGCGCCGATGAGCCGCGCAAAGGGATTCTCCGGCTCCGCCGGCGCCTTCGACTGGCTGATGGCCTCGACGTCGTCAAACTGGCAGGCCCCCTCACCGAGCTCCACGCCGAGTGCCGACTCCAGGCAAGCCTTGTCGAAGTACAGGACTGGACGGCCCAAGAACTTCACGATCTTCCCCTGACGGTGCAGTTCATTGAGCTCTTTCGAAACATTATTGCGCAAGATATCCAACGCCGCCGCGATCTGCTGCGCATCAAACCCAATGCGCCCCGTGACCTGGTCCCCCGGCCAGGCCTCCGAGCCCTGCTGGATGTATGCGTAGATGCGTTCCCCTCGTTTCATTCTGGTTCCCCTCCATGCATCAACACGATAGACACTTTTTATTATAGCAGGCGCCGCCGCAGCAAGCAAAAAGAGCAGCGCATCTGCGCTGCCCTTTAGAAATCAGGAATCGATATCTTTTGACTCAGCCTACGAGCTCGTAGCCGGCCTCTTCGATGACCTTGCGGAAATCCGCCTCGGAGATATCGTGGGTTGCCTTGACATCTGCCTTGCCGCCTTCGAGGTCGACGGTGACGTCCGTGACGCCGTCCATCTTGGCGAGTGCATCGTGAACATGCTTCTGGCAGTGGGCACACATCATGCCCTCGATCTTCAGTGTCTTTTCCATTCTTATCGCTTCTTTCTCCTGTACAGGTTGTGTTTCGGCTGCCGGGATGGCAGCTTTTTCTTCATGTCTATCAGTAGAGACGGCGGTTGCCGTCTGTCCTGCTTCAAGGTTCGCGCTCGTGCCGTGGTCTGGCTTGAAGAAGCGCAGGCGCAGGGCGTTCATGACGACGCAGACGCTCGACATGCTCATGGCCGCGGCGCCGATGACCGGCGAGAGCTTGATGCCGAAGGCCGGATAGAGGATGCCTGCCGCGAGCGGGATGCAGATGACGTTGTAGATAAGCGCCCAGAAGAGGTTCTCCTTGATGTTTTTCAGCACAGCCTTCGAGAGTCGGATGGCGCTGACCGCGTCGAGGAGGTCGCTCTTCATGAGCACAGCATCGGCGCTCTCGATGGCGACATCCGTGCCGGCGCCGATGGCGATGCCGAGGTCGGCCTGCGCGAGTGCCGGCGCATCATTGATGCCGTCGCCGATCATCGCGACGCGGTGCCCCGCCGCCTGCAGTGCCTTGATGTGCTCGGCCTTGTTCTCCGGCAACACGCCGGCGATGACCTTCTCGATGCCCATGCGGCGGCGGATGGCCTCAGCCGTGCGCGCGTTGTCGCCCGTCAGCATGACGACGTCGATGCCCATCTCGTGGAAGCGCGCGATGGCCTCGCGGCTCGTCGCCTTCTCCACATCGGCGGCAGCGAGGATGCCGATGACGCGGTCATCCTGCGCGAAGATCAGCGGCGTGCAGCCGTCATCAGAGAAGGCTGCGAGCTGGGCTTCGTAATCCTTGAGGTCGACGCCCTTCTCCTCCATGAGCTTTGCATTGCCGGCCGCATAATCATGTCCGTCCGCTTTCGCCTCGACGCCGCGGCCGAAGAGTGCGCGGAAGCCCGTCATCTCTCGGGGCGCGATGCCCTTCGCCTTGGCCGCCGCCATCACGGCTTCCGCGAGCGGATGCTCGCTGCCCTGCTCGAGGCCGGCCGCGATTGCGAGGAGCTGCTGCTCCGTGACGCCGTCTGCCGTCACGATGCCAGTGACTTCCGGACGGCCTTCCGTGATCGTGCCGGTCTTGTCCATGACGACCGTGTCGACGGACTGCGCGACCTCGAGGGCCTCGCCCGACTTGATGAGGATGCCGTTCTCCGCGCCCTTGCCCGTGCCGACCATGATGGCGACCGGCGTCGCGAGTCCGAGTGCGCACGGGCACGAGATGACGAGGATACAGATGGCGATCGAGAACGCGAACTCGACGCTCGCGCCCATCGCGAGCCAGATGCCGCCCGCGATGACGGCAATCGTGATGACAGCCGGCACGAAGACACCCGCGATCTTGTCGGCCGTGCGCGCAATCGGCGCCTTCGAGGCGCTCGCCTCATCGACGAGGCGGATAATCTGGCTGATCGTCGTGTCCTCGCCGACGCGCTCCGCGCGGAAGTGGATGGAACCCTGCTTGTTGATCGTAGCCGAGGTGACCTTGTCGCCCGCCTGCTTTTCCACAGGGATCGGCTCGCCCGTGATGGCCGACTCATCGATGCTCGTCGTGCCGGAGAGCACGATACCATCTGCGGGGATGCGCTCGCCCGGGCGCACGATGATCTCATCGCCCGCGACGAGTTCTTCGGCGGGGATGGTCTGCTCCACGCCGCCGCGCACGACACAGGCCTGCTTCGGCGCGAGGTCCATGAGCTTCTCGAGCGCCTTGCTCGTCTGCCCCTTCGCGCGCGCCTCGAGGTACTTGCCGACGGTGATCAGCGTGACAATCATGCCGGCCGACTCGAAGTAGAGATTCGTGCTGTACTCCTGCACGAGCGCCATGTCGCCGTGGCCGAAGCCCCAGCCCATGCGGAAGATCGCAAAGGCGCCGAAGAGCGCCGCCGCCATCGAGCCCATGCCGACGAGGCTGTCCATGTTCGGCGCGCCGCGGAAGAGATTGCGGAACCCCGCGATGTAGTAGCGGCGGTTGAGGTACATGATCGGCAGCACGAGCAGGAACTGCGAGAACGCGAACGTGATGGCGTTCTCCGGCCCATCGAAGATCGTGCTGACAAAAGCCGGCACCGGCAGCCCGAAGAGCCGCTCAAAGAGGCCGTGCATCGAGATGTACATCGTCGGCAGCAGGAAGATGATGGACCAGATGAGGCGGTGCTTCATCTCCGCGATGCTCTTCTTGACGGGGTCCTCCTGCGGGGCTGTTTGAGCCGCCCGCTGCCCCTTGACCGAAGCGCCGTAGCCGGCGTCGACGACCGCCTTGATGATGGCGGGCACACTCGTCTTCGCCTCATCGTACTCGAGCTGCATGCTGTTCGTCAGCAAGTTGACGCTGACGTCTTTCGTGCCGTCGACCTTCGCGACAGCCTTCTCCACACGGGCCGAGCAAGCCGAACATGTCATGCCCGTGATCGTGAATTGTTCTTTCTTCATCTTGGAATAGAGCCTCCTTGGTGGCTATTGGGAAAACGATGGGTCACTTCATAACTTTCTGCAATGTTGCGACGAGCTCATCGACGACCTCATCGTGACCGGCGCGGATGTCGTCGACCACGCAGGACTTGATGTGCTGCGCGAGCAGTTCCTTGTTGAAGGCATTGAGTGCCGACTGGATGGCGCTGACCTGCGTGAGGATATCGACGCAGTAGCGGTCCTCCTCGACCATCTTGCAGACGCCGCGGACCTGGCCTTCAATGCGCCGCAGGCGCGAGACAAGGCATACTTTTTTGATCGCTGCTTTCCTGGTAAACGCCGGCACGCAGGCCGGTATTTCTTTTGTTCTTCATAGCCTGCCCTCCTTACAGTTCCAGCTCGGAGAGCTGCGCAGCGTAATCCTTCTCATTAAACCGTTCACCGCAGACAAGCGCGGTCAGGCGGCCAATCGTGGAAAGCTGCTCCGTTTCCGCCTGCTGTTCTCCGGAAACGTAAATCAGGTGAGACCAGCTTCCAACCGGTACTTCTTGGAGAAGCAGCGACGCGCCGGATGCGCCCGTAGCCGCTTTCGCCGTAAACAGGCGCGGAAGCAGACCGATGAGGTCGTCCATATCCCGAATCTGCTGGAACACGCAGCGGCCCGTGTTGCCCTCGTTCCAGCCGACTGTGAACTGGACGGACTGGGAGAGAAGGTTCCGGCAGACGGAGACGACAATCTCGGCTTCCGCATCTGTTCTGTCTGCCGTCGGGGCTTCTTCCGTGCGCTCCCAGAATACCGCGGCAGAGCGCGTGATGGGCAGCGACGGATCTTTTACAATAAGCTTGCCATATTTGTGACTGAGCTTCCAGTGGATCTGCCGCTGGCTGTCGCCGGGGACATAATCGCGGATCTGGAACATCTCGGACAGGTCATAGCCGGGCCGCTCGTTGGAATAATCCTCGGTATCGTCGATGTGCGCGGCCGCGGGGGACAGCACCAGCGTCTGCAAAAACGTATCCGGCTGCACGACGCAGGCGCTGTGCGCGTCAGGCTGCGTTTTCACGCCGATGAGGCCGAAGCAGTCATACAGACGGGCAGATTCCACGGCCAGGCGAATGCGTCCGCACCACGGGCTTTGCAGAGAAATCTTCATTGTCCGCCTGCCCTTCGGCCAGATGCCGCCGCTCACGTTTACGATCTGCGTCTCTCCGTTCAACTGGTTTTCCAGCCGTACACGGCAGGCAATCTGGCAGACCGGCAGCCATGTTGGATTCTGCACGGTCAGCTCTGCCGTGCCGCCCTCGCCCTTGCGGAGATTTACCGGCAGCCCGACCGCCAGTTTCAGCTTTTTGGCCGCGTACAGGTTGACCGGCAGGCACAAAAGCGGCAGCAGCACCATGCAGGCGGCAAGGCCGAGCGCGATGGGGCTGGTTGTCTGGACAGTGAGGGCAAGAAGCCCCATCGTCAGCAGCAGCCAGGCGAATTTTCTGACAATTCTCATTTTTTCAGCACCGGCATATCCGTTGTCTTGAGGATCTCGGCCAGAACGGATTCCGGCTTTTCCTCCATCATGCGGGCCTTGCTGTTGAGCATCAGTCTATGGGCACAGACGTCCGGGAAGATCGCGGCGACGTCCTCCGGCATCACAAAGTCACGGCCATTGAGATACGCATACGCCTTTGCCATCCGGCAGACCGCCAGCGCACCGCGCGGGCTGACGCCGAGCGCGGCCTGCGGATGGCTGCGGGTCTTCTCCACGAGCGTGGTCACATAGTCCAGAACGGCGTCGCGCATATCCACTTTTCGCACGTCCTGCACCAGTCCCAGCAGTTCTTCCTTGTTGACCACGGCATAGGCCCGGTCAAGGGGGTTATCTACATGGCGGTCGCGGAGAATATTGACGCTGCTCTTGTGGTCGGGGTAACCCATGCTGACACGAATCAGAAAACGGTCAAGCTGGGAGTTCGGCAGCATCGTCGTACCGGCAGAGCCCACCGGGTTCTGTGTAGCGAGGACGATAAACGGGTCTGGCAGGGCATACGTCTTGCCATCGACTGTGACCTTGTGCTCCTCCATGGCCTCCAGCAGCGCGGACTGTGTCTTGCTGGAGGTACGGTTAATTTCATCTGCCAGCAGCAGATTCGTCATGATCGCGCCGGGCTTATAGACAAATTCGTCCGCCTTTTTGTCATAGACAGAGAAGCCGATGATGTCCGACGGCACGGTGTCCGACGTAAACTGTACACGGCGCGTCTCCAAACCCAGAACCTTTGCAAAGGCCATGGCTGTCGTGGTCTTGCCGACGCCGGGCACGTCCTCCATGAGAACGTGGCCCTGCGCCAGAATTGCCATTAAAATCTTCTCGACAATCTCATTCTTGCCGACGATAACGGACTCGATCTCCTGTAAAATCTCATTGATCTTTGTATTCATAAATCTGCTCCTATCGTTATTTCTTTCTTTTATGATGTTCCTTACAGATCTCCGCCGGAGTCTCCTCCGCCGTCATCTCCACCGCCAGCGTCTCCGCCGCCGGTGTCTCCGCCGTCGCCGCCGCCACCGGTGTCACCGCCACCGCCAGTGTCTCCTCCTTCGCCCGGATTCGGGTCAGGATCCGTCGGCGGCGTGTAGTTCGGGTCTGTCATGCTGCAGACCGTGCAGACACCCTCGCTGAACGTATGATAGTCTGTAAACTCGCCCGGATCGCCGAATTTCTCCAACGTCAGGCCGCAGCCCGAGCAGCACCCCACCAGATGCGAGCAGGTGGACTGCGCCGCATCCGGCATCAGCGTACCGTCGCAGTCAAAGCCGTGTATCTGGCCGCAGACGCTGCACTGCCAATCGCCGCCATACGGGACATAGTGATGCTCGCCGTAGGTGTCCTCCAGCTTTTCGCCGCAGATCTGGCATTCCTGATAGTGGTGCTTATGATCCTCGTCGCTGATCCACACGTTCTGCGGCTTATGCCCGGCTGCGGGGGATTCTTCTTCCTTCTGCGCATCGCAGACCTCACACTTGGAGGTTTTCACGCCCGCTTCGGTGCAGGTGGCTGTGTCGGACAGCTCTGTCCACTCGTGCGGGGACTGTTCCGTAAAGTCACAGTTCCTGCACTTCGCGGTATGCGTATCTGCACCCTCGTCTGCGGTATATTCCAGCTCATGTGCACGCGGCACGCCGATCTTCTCGCCGCAATCTTTACAGACCTGCACGCACATTCCGCCGCCCTGATCCTGATATTCCTTGTTTTCATGCGGGCAGCCCTCGACCATACCGCAGCTGCGGCAGACGTACTTTGTCGTACCATCCTCCACCGTGACCGTCTCGTAGCTGTGATGAACGGACCAGCTGCCGTTCATGCAGGTAATGCAGTAGCCCACGTTATTGCCGTAGCCGCTTTCGCCCGTGCCGACATCCCAGCCGTAGGCCAGCGTGTAGCGGAGCGTCAGGGTATCACCGTCCTGCAGGTAATAGCCGGACATGGGCGAACCGGGGTAGAAGTCCGCACCGCCGATGGAGTACATCCAGCCGGAACCCATTGTGTAATCAAACTCACCGATGCCGGTGCTTGTACTGGATAGCGGGATGCCGTTGCGGTAGATGCAGCGCCAGAGGATTGCCTCATTGCTGCCCGCGCCGAAATGGCTGTCGATCCCGGCGAGGATTTCGTCCTCTGTACTGCCGAACTGGCTCCAGTTCCCGCTGAGTGCATTCGCGCGGCTGCCAAGGCCGGAACCGTCGTCCATGGTTTCCAGATAGAAGCCGGTATCCAGCGTGCCGCTGTAGGAGCAGCGGCTGGCCGGCCAGTGGAAGCTTGACGCTGCTGTGCCGAACGGGTCGCCCGCGTCATAATCCCACACAGCCTTGGCAACTGCGTAGGAAATCGGCTCCTTGGACAGCACATCGTAGCTGATTGGTCCGCGGACACCAAGCCCCAGCACGCTCATGTCAATATAGATGCTGGCCGTGCCGATCTTCTGACCTTCTTCGGTGCGTTTGCCGATGAGCTTCAGGCGCAGCTCACCGAAGTTGCCCTTTTCATCCTCGGCGTAGATATACAGCTCATGTTCATTCCGGTCGCCCACATCCAGATTCTCCGGAACAAGCAGATACTGCTGCACATAGCCGGAGCTGCTTTCAAACTGCACGGTTTTGCCGTCCAGCTGGACGGTCAGCTTTGTTTCCGTGCCAGTGGCAAGGATATGGCTGACGCGGTTTCCCTGGGCATCCTCCGTCCATGCTTCAACGGTCAGGTTGACCTCCTGCCCGTTGGTGACGGTGTCGCCGTCATGCAGGTTGGTCTGGATTTTGACCTTGTTTTCGCCGCGATGTTTGTACGGAATGCTAAAAATGAACGTATAGCTTTCGCCACCCGAACTGGCGGCCGTGACCGTGAATGTGTTGTCGCCGGTTCTGTCGCCGTCCAACAGCAGCGTCACGCTGCCGCTGGGGGATGGGAGCGTGATTGTCTGAAAGCTGCCGGTCTGGTAGCAGCGGACAGACTGGATGGTCACATCTGCCGCTTCTTCACCACGGATTGCGAATGTGTAGGTGAGCAGTCCTTCCGTCAGCTGATCGTCATAGACTGGCTCCGCGTTGACAGTTTTCTTATTCTCACACGTCAGCACGCAGGGCTTTGCCGCGCCGTTCTCCATGACCGTGTAGGACATCTCCATGCTCACGTCGCTCTGGTAGCGGATCGTAATTGTGAAGTTCACCGTGCGTTCCTTGACCGCTGCGGTCACGAGAACGGTATAGCTCGCGCCGTTTTCGGCAGATTCCATCTGTACAGAACCGCTGTCCGTGCTCATGGACGCTCCGTTGAAGCTGGCGCTTGTGATCTGCGCATCCTCCGCGCTTCTGCCGGTCAGACCGAGCTTATACAAAAGCTCACTGTTATTGATCTGGTTGTGCTTGATGGTCAGCGCCGCACGCTTGTCTGCATCGCATAGAACGGTCTGCGCCGTGACGGATTTTTCATACCACGCAAACTGGAGCTGAAGATCCAAGCCATCCTCATACGTTACGACGAACGTATAGCTGATGGTCTGTCCCAGCACCTCGGCGGTCACGGCGAAATAATAGGTTTCCGTGTCCTTGCCGTCTGCCGCGGCCATTTGGATCTCGCCGGACTCCGAGAGCGCGCCGCGCTCACCGTCCGTCGCCCAGTATTCCGCCGTGCGGATGACTGCGTCGTCCGCATTTTCGCCGAGGAAGGTCAGCGCGTATGCAAATTTCCCCTCTGTCAGCGTGTCGCTCTTGACCGTGCGGCTGACAGAGCCGTTGGCCGGACAGGTGGCCTGACCATTGGGCTGCCATGTGAGCTGTAAATCGAGATCAATGCCGCTTTCCAAGCGAAGTACAAACGCGAAGTTCACGTCTGTCTCCACGGTTTCGCCCTTCTGGTTCTTCTGCACCGCATGGGCCTGCACAGTCAGGATATAGTTCTGGTATTCTGCGCCGTCCGGCAGCGTCATGTCCAGCATGCCGCGCGTATCCGCGTTCTGCGGTACGCCATTTCCAACAGCAGCCTGCACGCCAGTGATCTCCGCGTCGTCTGCGTCGAGACCGGTGAGGCCAACATCATAGCGCAGTCTGCCGCCGTCCAGCTGGGCAAGCAGCACGCGTTTACCGACAGATTCTCCGGGCGCACAGACCATGGAGCTTGCCTGTGAGCCGTACTTGTACCACGTCAGCAGCGCACCGAGGTCAAGTTCTGTTTCCGGCAGATCCTCGTCTGTTTCGCCGGTGTCTCCGGCTTCCTCGCCCTCGTCGCCCTTGTTGGAATCCGTGTTCGTGCCGATGGCGGCATCGGCTAGGACTTCCTGCTGGGGCTTCGATTCCGGCTGCTGCTCCGGCTGGGTATCCTGTCCCTGCTCCGTCTGGTTTTCCGTTTCCTCCGGATCGAACTGCTCCTGCTCGCCGGTCAGCTCGCTGTTGGTGCTGCCGCCCGAACCGGAAGCATCCTTGCTTTCCGCCTCACCGTTTCCAGCATGACCGGGCGCTTGCCCTGCCTGCAAAACAGTGATCTCCTGCGGTGCGGCTTGCAGGATGGGATTTTCCGGCTCGGCCGACCGCATGCCCATGAGCGGCAGACAGATACTCAGCAGCAGCGCGCAGATGAGCACGCCGCAGCCGGCCTGCTGCGCCCATGGGAACCTTTCAAAGAATTTTTTCATGTGTGTTCGCCCTCCGGGAAAAGGGCTTCCCCCTTGCCAAAATTCGCACCTATGTGCGGTTTATCCGTATATTCTAAAGATGCCCTAAAATACACAGATAAGCCGCACGGTTCCACGCCGAAAAAACGGCGTGGAACCGCCCAGCTTGAGGTGGTTATCCAATATTCAATTCAGAACGTTGGACTGTGTGTTTCATTTTGCGAATTTTTCCATGAAGCGCATGAGGATGGTCGCAACCTGTGCGCGGGTGGCGGAGCCCTGCGGGTTCAGCTTGCCGTTCGAGCCCTGAAGGAGCCCTTCGGCGACTGCCCACTGCATGGCCTCTGCCGCATATCCGCTGACCTTGTCCGCATCGGAGAATGCAGTCAGGGCGGCGGATTTGCTCACGTCGTAACCCTTCTGCTTCGCGTAGCGGTACAGGATCGTCGCCATCTGCTCACGGGTGATAACGCCCGGCATGTTGGTGCCGTCCGAAATGCCGTTGTCCATCGCCCACTTCTGGCCTGCCGCATACCACGGCGTGCCATTCGTGTTCACGCCCTCGACACGGGCAAGGATCGTGACGATCATGCCGCGCGTGGTGGTGGCATTCGGGCTGAAGCCGTTCTTGGAGGTGCCGTTCATGAGGCCCTTTTCAGAGACATAATTCACAGCATCTTCATACCAGCTGCCAGCCGGGACATCCGTGAACGAGGCACCCGTGGTAGGCTTGTCGTCCTTCGGCTTGCTCGGTGTGGTGGGCTTCGACGGAGTGGGAGGTGTAGGCGGCGTAGGCGGATTCGGAAGATCAGCGTATGCCTTTTCGCAAGCGAGAAGGACATCATAGTTGGTGACAAGTGCCTTCTGCGCATCGGTCAGCGCGTCATAAGCCTTGCGTGCCTTTTCAATCTTCGGGCCGCTGCTGCTTGTAACAGAATCAACACCGCCGATATCATCAATCAGCTTGATAACTTCCTGTGCCGCAGCCTTGTCGATCTCTTCCTGCTCTGCCTGCTGCTTCAGTTCCTCATAGCGTGCTTCAGCTGCTTCCAGATTTGCCAGTGCTTCAGGATACTTCTTCTGGAAGATCTCCTTCTGCGCGTCCGTCAGTGCATCATATGCTGCACGGGCGGCTTCAATGGCGGCCTTGCTCTCAAGCGTGACATTTTCAGG
>OGYL01001813.1_pt1 | contig 15771 bp, 11 predicted proteins | sample 1576541 | NCBI WGS metagenome assembly OGYL01 (sample SAMEA3541551, study PRJEB24748) | human gut metagenome | biome: human gut; feature: human-associated habitat; material: faeces | place: China | collected 2012 | reverse complement strand
CCCGCCACATAACGGTCTTCTCCATCCTCCAGATTGACACCGTTTCCATTCAAGTCCGCCACTTCGTAGCGATAACTGCCGTCGGCCTGTTCTACCAATCCAGTACAATGCGGTAGATAGAAAACGCCCAACGACTCTCCTACAATCTGATATACAATATGATTGTTTCCTCCGTGAAAACCTGCTCCATTCAGACTGGCAATCGGCGTATATTGCGGGGCCGACATATATTGCCCGTTATACATACCGCTTAACGACAACAGTTTATTCTTCTGAAAGGCAACATTCACGTTGATATTCAATTCCATATCTTTCTTCTGAAGCGGAGTGATGCCTAACCCCAATTCAACTCCACTATTCTCCATCGAACCTAAATTCGCCAATAACTTATTATAAGCAAACGGAGGGACACTGACATCATACAGATATAACATATCACTCGTTTTAGCATGATAGTAATCTGCCGCCAGAATCAGCCGATTCTGGAAGAAACCAGCATCCAGTCCGACATTGAACGTCCGCTTCACTTCCCATTTCAAATCGGGATTGGCATTCCGGATCACACCCATCGTAACAGTCGGTGCACCGTTTACCGAAACAACCCCATTCGGTTTCATCAACTGTAAAGAATTATACGAATCAATGGCTCCTAAATTTCCTGAAACACCATAACCCGCACGCAGTTTCAGATTATTCAGAAACGAGACATCTTTCAGAAAACCTTCTTCCGACAAGATCCACGCCAGGGATGTAGAAGGGAAGAAGCCCCACCGGTTATTCTCTCCTACTTTCGACGAAGCATCCGCACGGGCATTGGCGGTCAGGACATACTTCCCGTCGTACACATAATTGAAACGCGCCAGGAATGAAGCCAACCGGGGCGATTCATAAAACGAACCTGTTCCTTCCCACAAACGGACAGCACCAGCCTGCAAGTTATTATATCCATACTGATCGGTAGTAAAGTTGGTCACAGTGGTATAAAATCCAGTCAGAATCTTTTTCTGGACTTCCGCCAATCCCAGGACATCCAACTTATGCTTTCCCCAGGTATTGGTATAGCTCAGCATCATGTTACCGAGCAAATCTTCCGTCTTGTTTTCCCCTTTGTAAGCTTGTCCGTGTGCCCAGACCGAAGTGGGCAAATACTGCGAATTTTCTATGACATTATAGGAATACGAGCCAAAAACCGAAAACGTCAGATGCCGGTTCAGTAAGAGAGAGAGTTTCATGTGGGTATTGAAGTGAGCATTCGACTCATCATCCTGTACCTCCAGCCAAGCCAACGGATTGGTGATCTGACTGGCATTCGTAATCTGATCCCACGAACCAGTTTCCGGATTTCGATGATTGGGGAAAGTCGGATTGAATGTCGCTGCCGAATAGAAGGTCTTTTGTTCATCCGTCAGGTAATTGTTTTTCTGCAACGAACCAAACAAACCCATATCCAACTGGAAACGATCCTGAAAGGCCTTCTGCGAAAGATTTACCTTGGCGGTAAAATTCTGATAAGCATTATTCTGTACCACCTCTTTCCGATCCATCATACCAATAGAAGCCCGGTAATTGGTCGTATTCGTTCCGCCTCCAAAAGCTATATGGTGATTTTGCATGACTCCCAAACGAGTAATCTCTTCAGGGAAATTCGTCTGGTTACCTAAATCCAGAATATCCATATTCAGTTGTCGCGCTACGGCCCGGAATTCATCGGCCGAAAGCATTTCCAGATTCTTATAAACCGACTGAACACCGTAATTCCCGGTATAACTTACCCGAAAAGATTCACTTTTCCCTTTCTTGGTTGCAACCTCAATTACGCCAGAAGCACCCCGCGATCCGTACTGAGCAGTCTCGGACGCATCTTTCAAAATCGTGAAACTCTCAATATCTGCCGGATAAATCGTATTCAATGCACTCAAATCTGCCGATACTCCGTCAATAATTACCAAGGGATCATTTCCTCCCGTCAGAGAAGTTGTACCTCTGACACGCACCGACGACAGCATGGCTGCCCGGTTTTCACCTGAAGAGATACTGACACCCGCCGATTGTCCGCTCAAAGCTTCCAAGGGTGTCGTCACAAATCCTTTATTCATCCGCTTTTCAGAAACTTTATCGACAGCCCCCGATAAGGTTTGTTGGTTTCCGACGGCATACCCGATCTTGATTTCCTCCACTCGTAATGAATCTATCCGCAATGTATCAGAAGAGATTAACTCCACTTGCCCCTTCGCGCCCAGCGAAAAGCCCAGGAAACAGGCTATCAATAACGGGCACACATGTGTTTTACTGGTACGATCCATAAAGCTTTTTATTTCAAAACAAGTAAACTCAAAAGAAAGTTTACTTTCATTAGCTTTAATTTACAGGAACCACCAAAACACCGGTAAATAATCTTTCAAGGCTATGCGAAGTACTTTCAATGATTTGGTAATGTGATATTCCACACTTTTGGGAGCCAAGTGCAAGGTTTCGGCTATTTCCTTTACCGACATCTGTTCATATCGGCTCATGATAAAGATCTGACGTGTCTGTTCGGGCAAAGAAGCCAATGTATCCTCCAGAATACGAGTTATCTCCGAAGAAAACATCTCTTCCGGATTACAAGCCTGCAAGGTAGCGATCCGATAAGAAGTATCCCGTATCTGCTTGTCCGAAATATCTTCCATTGCCTCCCACTCTATAGCCTGATGTTTCAAATAATTCAATGCTTTATTCTTCAAGATAGTCGTCAGCAATGCCAATGGAGTATTTACCGTTTCAGTCTTCAAAGTCTCCCATAATTGAATCAAAGCCTCTGAAGCAATATCCTCGGCCACCATATCATCACGTACATACGACTTCACAAACAGGAAGGATCGCTTGTAGTACTGCGTATATAATCCACTGAAACTGATATTATTCATGGCATAAGAAGTATATTCTTCCAATCGAATCCGCAGTAAAGTTAATGAAAAGTTTGTATCAACAAAGAAAAAGGTAAGAGTATTTACGTAAAAATTAATTTACTTTTAATTGATTCACCTTGGTGAATTAAACAAATCACCCGGGTGAATTAATCAATTCAGCTATATGAATTAATTGATTCACCCGGGTGATGCAAACTAAAGCTTATCTATTTTAACTTAATTATCGCCTCTGATACAAGAGTTTATCACCTATTAAAAATGACTGCTTCCATCGAAACAATGCGTACATACTTTACATTTAGGTAATCCGATTGCTTCAATCAGTGTTTCCAACGTATTGAATTTCAACGAACTCAAGCCGAAACGTTCTGCAATAATGGATACCATTTTCTTATACTCCGGAGAATCGGTAGTAGCATACTTGTCCAGATTCTTGTTTTCATCGCCTTCCAGTTCCTTAATAATACGGCGTGTGATCAATTCCAAATCACTCTTGGAAGAAGTAAATCCGATGAAAGGACAACCATAAATCAACGGTGGACAAGCAATACGCATGTGTACTTCTTTGGCTCCATAATCATACAGGATCTTTACGTTATCCCGCAACTGAGTTCCACGGACAATCGAATCATCGCAGAACAGAATCCGCTTACCTTCCAACATTGAACGGTTCGGAATCAGTTTCATTTTGGCTACCAACGAACGTAACTCCTGATTGGCCGGAGTAAAACTGCGGGGCCAGGTCGGCGTATATTTAGCAATGGCCCGATGATAAGGAACTCCTTTTCCTTCAGCATAACCCAAAGCCATACCTACTCCCGAATCCGGAATACCGCAGGCACAATCTACCTCCGAATGGTCTTTCTGTCCCATCTTGTATCCACAGGCAAAACGCACTTCCTCAACATTCTTTCCTTCATAGCTGGAAACGGGGAAGCCGTAATATACCCACAAGAACGAACAAACCTGCATACCTTCATTCGGTTTGCGCATTTGTTCCAACTCATCGGCTCGCAAACGGATTATTTCGCCCGGTCCTACGAATTTCTCTATCTCATAACCTAAGTTAGGCAAACTGCTCGATTCGCTTGTTACCGCGTATGCTCCGTCTTTTTTCCCAATGACAATCGGAGTTCTTCCCCATTTATCACGGGCAGCGATAATACCGTCTTCCGTCAACAACAGCATCGAACAAGATCCTTTGATCCGGTTATACACATTTTCAATACCTTCTACGAAATCCTTACCTTGCGTAATCAACAAGGCAACCAGTTCCGTCTGATTCGTCTTTCCGGAGCTTAATTCAGAAAAATGCATATTGACAGCCAGCAAATCTTTTTCCAGTTCGTCAATATTATTGATCTTAGCTACCGTAACAATCGCAAACTTTCCTAAATGAGAATTGATAACGATTGGTTGTGCATCGGTATCACTGATGATACCAATACCGGCATTTCCTACGAATTTAGGCAAAGAAGCTTCAAACTTGGTTCGAAAATAAGAACTTTCCAGATTATGAATAGAGCGAGTAAACCCATTTTCTTTATCGTATGTCGCCATACCGCCTCTACGGGTTCCCAGATGTGAATTGTAGTCCGTACCATAGAACAAATCAGTAGCACAGGCCGACTTTGAGATAGTACCGAAAAAACCACCCATTGTGTTTATTCTTATTATTAAGTTTTTGAAATATGGGTGCAAAAATACAAAATATCGGCCATCTGTAAAAAAGGTGCAGTCAAAAAACATCTTAATTTGTGGTGGATACACTTTACATTTTGTCAGTCAAGAAACCCTTTATCGGCTGAAAGCCTCTCACAAAAAGCCGCTTTCTTCATCTCCGATTAAACGAAAATTCAGAAGCCTGTCACTTTTATTGAACCGGTCATTACCCTATTCGCTGATTTTACTATAAATTTGCCAGCAAAGGGAAGATCGCACAATGTATCCACATTGTCATCCGGATGTCATCGGATATTCATCCCTGAAAAATAAAAAAGCAGTTACTTTACAATCTATTCAATGAATAAGCAGATGAAACTAAAACACATGTACAAACAATTAAGCCTGCTGGCTTTTATCGCCATCGGTTCCATCGGATCATTAATGGCTCAGTCCCGTATTTATATTCATTCGCACAATGATTATTGCCAAAGTGTACCTTTTTATCAGGCCTATTCCCAAAAGGTATATTCCATTGAAGCCGATATTTATACCAATGCCGACGAGACTGGTCTGCTGGTAGCTCACGACCGGGACGAACTTCCCACGGCCCTCACGATTGACGAACTGTATATCTCGCCGATCGTAACCCAATTCAAGCGAAACCAAGGAAAAGCCTGGGATGACAATGAGCATACATTGCAATTGATGATCGACTTGAAAACTGCAGAACATCCTACATTAGATATATTGGTAAAGAAACTCCAGCAATATCCCGAAGTATTTGATCCGTCGGTCAATCCGAAAGCCGTAAAGGTACTGATCACAGGCAATACACCTAAACCGGAAGATTTCAAGAACTATCCGGAGTTTATCTTTTTCGACGGAAGACCTCAATATGACTACACGCCGGAACAACTGGAAAGAATCGGACTGGTCAGCGACTCGTTCGACAAGTATTCAAAATGGAACGGTAAAGGAGCTATGGTGGCTCCGGAAAAAGAGAAACTCAATCAGGTCATTCAGAAAGTACATAACTGGGGAAAACCGGTTCGCTTTTGGGGAACACCCGACGGTGTGACTGCCTGGAATACATTTCATGAAATGGGAATTGATATCATCAATACCGACAAACCGGAATTATGTTCAGACTTCTTCAAGGATTTCGAACGTAAAAATATGCAATTGGCAGAAAAGACAGCCTTACAAGCTTCGGAAGAAATCGCAAAGACAAATCGGTTGGACAAAGCAACCCGTTCTTTTGGAGGTTTCGATCAATCAACCAGCCAACTAAGCCAGCCGGTTGAAACCTACCAACCTACCTTTCAGTCGGATAATGCCAATCGAACGCCTAAGAATGTTATTCTTATGATAAGTGATGGCATGGGACTGGCCCAAATCTGTGCGGCACAGACAGTCAACCAAACACTGACGATGTTGCAATTGAAGCATATCGGACTACAAAGAACGCATGCCAAAGATCAATATACAACTGATTCGGCAGGAGCAGGCAGCGCAATCGCCACCGGAGAACCAACCTGCAACCGACATATCAGTACCAATGAAGATGGAAGTATCAATCCTTCTTTAACCGAGATATTGGCACCACGTCAATACGCCTGTGGAATCGTAACTTTAGGTAATATAGCAGATGCAACACCGGCGGCCTTTTACGGACATACCACGGAACGAGATCAAACCGACGAAATTATCCGCTGGTTATTAAAAGGCAACTTGACTTTACTCAACGGTTCCGGTATGTCGGCACTTACAGATAGAAAAGACGGTACAAACCTCAAGGACGAATTATCCAAACAATACCTTATCTCTTCCTCTATAGAGGAAATCAAAACCCATGGAGAAAAGGAAATCTGTTTGGATGAACAGATGGGGAAAGCCACCTCGGAAGAAAGTTTACCTCTTCTGGCAGAAGCTACACAAAAAGCGATTCAAAAGTTAACAAACGCCAGCAGCAAAGGATTCTTTCTAATGGTAGAAGGGGCGAAAGTTGATTATGCCGGACATGCCAACTACTTACCCGGCTCTGTATTGGAAACACTCAGTTTCGATCAGGCGGTAGCAGAAGCCCTCAGATTTGCAGACCAAAACGGAGAAACACTGGTTATAGTGACTGCCGACCACGAAACCGGAGGCTTGACATTAGTTGACGGAAATCTGGAGAAAAGAAAAGTGACAGCCCGGTATATGACCGACGATCACACACCGATTATGCTTCCTGTTTTCGCCTATGGTCCTGGTTCATCTAAATTCTGCGGAACTTATCCCAATACAGAAATATTCCATAAAATCTTGGAAGCCCTAAAAATCCAACAAAGACCATAAGCAATAATAATACATATTTTAACACATGCGTAATATTTAATATTTCAATCACTTATACTAAAAACAAGAGATAGAACAAAAAAAGCTCTTGCAAATTCAGAAATTATATCTACCTTTGCAGTCGGGTAAGTCCTACACGGCAAGCTCCCTCGGAATCCCCCAGGACTTGACCGTAGCAAGGGTACTTGGTTGTAGCGGCGCGATGTAGCTAGCTTACCCCATCTGCCTCTTTAGCTCAGTTGGCCAGAGCACGTGATTTGTAATCTCGGGGTCGTTGGTTCGAATCCGACAAGAGGCTCAAAGGAAAGCGGGAAAAGATAACACTTTTCTCGCTTTTTTTGTCATTACACAGTACATCATCTCACTAAATATCAAAAATATGAAAGTCTTATTAGTCAATGGAAGTCCACATCACAAAGGATGTACTTTCACCGCTCTACAAGAAATAGAAAAGGAATTACAGACACAAGGTATAGAGACAGAAATATTCTGGATCGGTATTCGCCCGCTCTCAGGTTGTATGGGATGTAATTATTGTCTGGAAGCCGGTCGCTGCTGTATGGAAGACTCCGTAAATCAATTCTTGGAAAAAGCACAACAAGCTGATGGCTTTATATTTGGTTCACCCGTTCATTTTGCATCAGCTACAGGCGCACTGACTTCGTTTATGGATCGTGTATTCTACGGACGTGCCAAATTATTTTCTAACAAACCGGCTGCTGCAATTGCCAGTTGCCGCCGCGGAGGTTCTTCTACCACCTTCGACCAGCTCAACAAATATTTTACCATTAGCAATATGCCCGTTGTTTCATCCAACTATTGGAATACCGTACACGGAAACACACCAGAAGAAGTAGCTCAAGATATCGAAGGTTTACAAACGATGCGTATCCTCGCCCGTAATATGGCTTGGTTACTTAAATGCATTGAAGCCGGCAAACAGGCAGGTATCAATCCACCCGCGTTTGAAGCGCGTACCAACACGAACTTCATCCGCTAAATTGGCCTTAATCATATAGGAATTAAGCTGTGGACTAAAATAAATCAGGAAATAAAGCAAGTATCAAAAAAGAATACATAAATTTGTAGGAAACCAAAAAAACTATAGCAATGGATAAATATGTACGTTTCGACTGGGCGATGAAAAGAATGCTCCGGGATAAAGCCAATTTTGCTGTCCTGGAAGGTTTACTTACGGTGTTATTGGAAGAACCTATTCACATTCTGGAAATCTTGGAGAGTGAAGGAAATCAACAATCGGAAGATGACAAATTCAATCGCGTAGACATCAAAGCCAAAGACAGTAAAGATGAAATTATTATTGTAGAAATCCAGAATACAAGAGAATTGTATTATTTGGAAAGGATTCTTTATGGCGTAGCAAAAGCGATTACCGAACACATTACGCTCGGACAATCATACCAGGTTGTTAAGAAAATCTACTCCATCAGTATCCTGTATTTTGATATCGGAAAAGGAAGTGATTATTTATATCACGGACAAAACCATTTTATAGGAGTACACACCAAAGACGAACTGGTTATTTCTACTAAACAGGAAAATGCGATTCTTCATAAATTACCGGCTAAAATATTTCCTGAATACTACCTGATTCGCGTCAACGAATTCAATCAGGTAGCTAAAACCCCATTGGAAGAATGGATCAGTTACCTAAAAAACGGGGTCATTCGTCCAGACACAACAACTCCCGGTTTGGTGGAAGCGAGAGAAAAGCTTCAATACTATAATATGAGCTCCGAAGAACGCCATGCCTATGATGAGCATATCAATGCAATCATGATACAAAACGATGTTTTAAATTCGGCCAAATTGGAAGGTAAAATCGAAGGTCGAATAGAAGGCATGGCCGAAGGAAAAGCTGAAGGGAAAGCTGAAGAAAAACGGGAAATAGCGAAAAAACTAAAAGCGATAGGAATCTCCATAGAGCAAATCAAACAAGCTACCGGTTTAAGTAGTGAAGATATTGAACAATTATAAATAAAAAGAAAACGTATCCTTAAGAAAGATCTTAAAGGATACGTTTTCTTCATTTTACCATTATTTTAAACCTTCCAATATTTTCTTCAATACGGTTTGCGCTGAAATTTCACGATTTGCAGCTTCCGGAATAACTATACTTTGTGGACTTTCAATGACATCATCGGTCACAATCATATTTCTGCGAACTGGTAGACAGTGCATAAAATAAGCATTGTTTGTCAAAGCCATCTTCTCTGTATCAACAGTCCAGTTACGATCCATATTGATCACTTTTCCGTAATTAGGATCCTGATAGGCAGCCCAATTCTTCGCATAGACGAAATCTGCACCTTCCAAAGCTTTCTTCTGATCATATTCTACTTTGGCATGACCTACAAACTTAGGATCCAATTCATATCCTTCCGGATGTGTAATGACAAACTCATAGTCTGTCGCATTCATCCATTCAGCAAAACTATTGGGAACAGCCTGAGGCAAAGCTTTCGGATGCGGAGCCCACGTCATAACAACTTTCGGACGAGCTGTTTTCTTATATTCTTCAATCGTTATCAGGTCGGCAAAACTCTGCAACGGATGACGTGTAGCAGCTTCCATACTAAATACCGGACGTCCAGAATACTGAATAAACTGATTCAAGATCTTTTCATTATAATCATCTGCCTTATTCTCAAAACGGGCAAACGAACGAACACCAATAACATCACAATAGCAACCCATAACCGGTATAGCCTCTAACAAATGTTCAGGTTTGTCTCCGTCCATAATGACACCGCGCTCAGTTTCCAACTTCCAGGCACCTTGATTTACATCCAACACGATTGTGTTCATGCCTAAATTCATCGCAGCTTTCTGTGTACTCAAACGAGTTCGTAAACTTGAGTTGAAGAAAATCATCAACAAGGTCTTGTTCTTTCCCAACTCAGAAAACTGGAAACGATCTTTCTTAATCTCAAACGCTTCTTTAAGGGCCTGCTGTAAATCCCCTAAATCCTGTACACAAGTGAAATTTCTCATTTTAGCTGATTCTATATTATTTTACCTGATGATCTTTATCTCTAATTTCTACCCGACGAATCTTTCCACTGATTGTCTTAGGCAACTCATCCACAAATTCAACTACGCGAGGATACTTATAAGGAGCTGTAACCCGTTTCACATGATCCTGTAATTCCTTAATTAAGTCCTCTCCGGCTTTGTCCTTATATTCTTTAGACAAGACAATCGTTGCTTTTACAACTTGTCCACGGATCTCATCCGGAACTCCAGTTATGGCACATTCTACCACTGCAGGATGAGTCATCAAAGCACTTTCCACTTCAAACGGGCCAATTCTATATCCTGAACTTTTGATAACATCATCGGCACGACCAACAAACCAATAATACCCATCTTGATCTCGCCAAGCTACATCTCCTGTATAATACAATCCGTCATGCCAAGCCTCACGTGTACGTTCAGCATCCCGGTAATACTCTTTAAACAAACCTAAAGGTTTTCCATTCTGTGTATGAATCACGATCTGACCTTGCTCACCATCTTCGGCAGATGTACCATCCGGACGAATCAAATCAATATCATATTGAGGATTAGGCATACCCATAGAACCCGGTTTCGGTTCCATCCAAGGGAAAGTTGCAATTGTCAATGTTGTTTCCGTCTGCCCAAAACCTTCCATCAACTTAATACCTGTCAGTTTATAGAAAGTTTCATATACAGCTGGATTCAAAGCTTCACCAGCAATCGTACAATATTGCAATGAGGACAAATCATATTTAGTCAAATCTTCCCGAATCAAGAAACGGAAAATTGTTGGAGGAGCACAAAGAGAAGTTATCTTGTAATCCTGAATCATACGAAGCATATCTGCTGGCGTAAACTTCTCGTGGTCATAAACGAAAACTGTTGCTCCCGCAATCCATTGGCCATAAAGTTTTCCCCAAACAGCTTTACCCCAACCAGTATCAGCAATGGTCAAATGCAAACTGTCACGATGCAAGTTATGCCAATAACAACCCGTTGTAATATGGCCAAGCGGGTAAGTAAAATCGTGCGCAACCATCTTTGGATTTCCTGTTGTTCCTGAAGTAAAATACAACAATGAAATATCATCATTACTATTAGCATGTACAGGACGTACAAAGGCTGGCACATTTTCCCATTCTTTATGAAAATCATGGAAACCGGAAGGAACAAATGGTCCGACTGAAACTACGTGTTCAATCGTGGGAGATTCAGGAAGCGCGTCCTCTATATGTTTGGTTATAACTTCTTCTCCTGCGCAAACAATCATCTTAATATCGGCGGCATTAGCACGATAAACAATATCTTTCTTTGTCAATAAATGCGTTGCAGGAATAACTACAGCCCCCAGCTTATGCAAAGCAATAATTGAAAACCAGAACTCATAACGGCGTTTCAATATCAGCATGACCATATCACCTCGTCCAATACCCAAGGATTGGAAATAGGCCGCTGTCTGATCTGTATATTTCTTCATTTCGGCAAATGTAAAGTCAATATGTTCCCCTTTATCATTTGTCCAACACAAAGCTTTCTTCTCTGGTTCTTCTTCTGCCCAAGCATCTACGACATCATACCCAAAATTAAAATTCTCAGGTACATTTACTTTAAAGTTCTTTTTAAAGTCTTCTTGTGAAACAAAAGAAGTCTGACCTACAAATCTTTCCAACATAATCTTCTTCTTTATAAAATAACAGCTAAGAAACAAACTTTCTCTCCATCCAGAGCTTTCATTCCATGCGGCTGCTGTGAATCAAAATAAATACTATCTCCTTCTTCTAAGATCAATTGCTTCCCGTTAATCTCTATCATCATTCGTCCGCTAACTACATAATTAAATTCCTGCCCAGGATGTGAATTCCGATAAATTGGTTCATCTTCTGGTTTCGGGTGAACTGTAACCATAAAAGGATTACCTTTCCTTTGAGCAAAACCAGCTGCTAACGATTGATATTTATACGCCTTGACACGTTCTACAGCTACTCCTTTATTCTTTCGGGTAACAAAATAAGAACTCATTTTAGGTTCGTCACCAAACATCAATGTAGTTAGCTCGACTCCATAAGCCTTAGCAATCTGATGCAATACACTAACTGAAATATCAACTGATCCGCTTTCTATCCGATTATATTCATCAACTGAAATATGACATGTTTGAGCGACTTCTTCAGGTGTTAGTTCTAAAGCCTCACGCAAACCGATCAAACGTTCCGCTATTTGTTTAATTTGTTCATCCATGATATATCCTTTATAATAATGATTTTCAAAGATAAAAAATAAAATAACAAAAATCCAGTAAAATCAACAAACAATTAGCAAATAGGAATTTTATGCATAAAAAAAGGGCATATCGCAAACGATATACCCTTCATATGCTTTATCAAATACATCAAGCATCTCCTTTGGGAACGAAATCCTCAAAATTAGCTGTTTTATTTTCTGCCTGAGCTTTACCAGCAGTCATCATTTCCTCGAATTTTCTCAAGTTATCTTGCAAAGCTAAATATAAACGATGAGCATTATCCGGAGTTAAAATAATGCGGCTCTTAACTTGTGCTTTAGGAGCACCCGGAACAACGCGGATAAAGTCTAAGATAAATTCTGAAGCAGAATGAGAGATAATGGCTAAGTTAGCATAAGTTCCTTGAGCCATTTCATCAGACAGCTCTACTTGGATTTCATTGTTTGTTGTTTTATTTTCTTCCATGATTGTTAAATATAAAAGTTATACGCTTGCAAATATACATACTTAATTGGAATAATCCGCAAAAAAACAAGAATTGTATAAACAGAGAAATTGGGTCAGTCTTCACAATACATTAATTATAAAAGCAAAAGCGGCTACTTTCACAAGCAGCCGCTTTCCAGTTGTGTTTTTAATTCTCAATTCTTTAGACCAATGTAAAAATACCTTTGTGTTTTCTCTGTTTCGCTTAACGCTCAATACGAAACAGTGTTTAGTGCTAATCAAAATCTTATTGTACTGCAAAAATACAGAGATTATTTATAGTAACCAAATATTATCCGAACAAAATCTATGTTTATCATGAATTTCACGAAAAAAGATCCGTCTTTATAGTTCAATAAAAAACTTTGACTATAATAAAAACAATTAGGGCAAACTATAATAATATATAGTCTGCCCTAATTTAAATATTTCAATAATCAAATTCAGTCTTTGTCCATTTCATTGAAATCAACAACATTCTTTCGATTAGCCATGATTCGATCGAAATCATCTTTCGCACCTACAACCAATCTATCAAATTCACGCTGACCTGTACCAGCCGGAATCAAATGTCCACAAATAACATTTTCTTTCAAGCCTTCCAAATAGTCAACCTTACCATTGATAGCAGCCTCATTCAATACTTTGGTTGTTTCCTGGAATGATGCAGCTGACATAAAGCTATTAGTCTGCAATGCAGCACGTGTAATACCTTGAAGAATCTGATTAGCTGTTGCTGGAATAGCATCACGAACTTCGACCAACTTCATATCACGACGCTTCAACATACTATTCTCATCTCTCAGCTTACGAGCTGTAACGATCTGACCAGCTTTTAATGTTTGAGAATCACCCGGGTCAGTAACAACTTTCTTACCCCAAATACGATCATTCTCATCCATTACTTCCAACTTGTCAACAACTTGTTGTTCCAAGAATCGTGTATCTCCTGGATCTACAATTTCAACCTTACGCATCATCTGACGAACAATGACTTCAAAGTGTTTATCATTGATCTTCACACCCTGCAGACGATACACATCTTGAATTTCGTTTACGATATATTCCTGTACAGCTGTAGGTCCCATGATAGCCAAAATATCCGAAGGAGTAATTGCACCATCTGATAACGGCATACCCGCACGAATATAATCGTTTTCCTGAACCAACAATTGCTTAGACAGAGGAACCATATACTTCTTAACTTCACCTAGCTTAGAAGTTACAGTAATTTCTCGATTACCACGTTTGATCTTACCAAAGCCAACTTCACCATCAATTTCAGAAACGACAGCTGGGTTAGACGGATTACGAGCTTCAAACAATTCTGTAACTCGAGGCAAACCACCCGTGATATCACCGGCTTTACTTACAGCACGCGGAATCTTAACCAAAACTTCACCAGCCTTGATAGAATCGCCTTCTTCCTTCACTACGTGAGCACCTAACGGCAAAGAATAGTTCTTCAAATAGTTTCCGTTTTCATCCACAACATGAGCTGCAGGAGCTTTTGTCTTATCCTTAGATTCAATGATAATCTTTTCTTTAAGACCTGTTGTTTCATCACTTTCAACCTTGTAAGTAACATTTTCAATGACGCTTTCAAATTCAATCTTACCAGAAACTTCTGATACGATAACTGCATTGAACGGGTCCCATTCGATGATTACATCACCTTTCTTAACAAGATCACCACTATTGAAGAACAACTTAGAACCATAAGGTATATTGTTCGTCATCAATACAATCTTTGTATTCGGATCGATCAAACGCATTTCGGCCAAACGGCTTACTACAACCTTATGTTTCTTTCCATTTTCCTCGGCTTCAACAGCACGTAATTCTTCTATTTCAAGTAAAGCACTATCATACTTACAAGCTATGCTGTTTTCTGTTGCAACGTTTGATGCAATACCACCGACGTGGAATGTACGAAGTGTCAACTGTGTACCCGGCTCACCGATTGACTGAGCTGCAATAACACCCACAACTTCACCTTTCTGAACCATTTGATTGGTAGCCAAGTTTCGACCATAACACTTAGCACAAACACCTTTCTTTGATTCACAAGTAAGTACTGAACGGATTTCTACACTTTCGATCGGAGAATCCTGAATCTTCTTAGCAGCATCTTCGCGGATTTCTTCTCCGGCTTTCACGATCACCTCTCCAGTCAACGGATGAATGACATCATGAACAGAAACACGACCTAAGATTCTCTCATACAAAGAAGCGATCACCTCTTCATTATTCTTTAATTCAGTACATACCAGACCACGCAATGTACCACAATCTTCTTCATTGATAATCACATCATGCGATACATCCACCAAACGACGAGTCAAATAACCAGCATCGGCAGTCTTCAAGGCTGTATCAGCCAAACCTTTACGAGCACCGTGGGTAGAAATAAAATACTCCAATACAGACAAACCTTCCTTAAAGTTTGAAAGAATCGGGTTTTCAATGATCTGACCACCTTCGGCATGTGATAAACCTGATCCAGGATTTGGAAGAATTTGACAACCACTCGGAAGAAGAAGAACGCCCCGGCGAACTGTCCGATCCGACCAACTCGCCGTTGGACGGTGTTTCGCTGGAAGACGTCACGAACCGTCTCCAGATGGCCGGCCTCGAAAGATGGGTGATGCGATTGAAGGAAGCGAATGAGAAATTCATCTCCTTCTTCACCAACCGCAACAGCCAGCAGGCTACCATCGTCACCGGCGCGACCAAAGCGGCCCGCCAGGAAACCGATGCCGCCTACCGCGCTGTCGTCAAACGCCTCAACGCGCTGGCCGAAGTGAACGGCGAGACGGACTATCTGGAGATCATCAATAACATCAACCGTCTCATCGACCGCCAGAAAGCCATCCTCGCCACCCGCAAAACCATCAACGCCAAAAGAGCCACCCAAAAGCCGGAAGGCGGCGGCAAGCCGGGGGAGGAAAGACCGGGAGAACTGTAAACAATTGTCAATTGTTTTTCACGCTTTCTACCGGATTTGCATTCGCCGCCTTCCAACTTTGGAAGAATACCGCCAGGAAGGAGATCAGGAGGCAGAAAAGACCAGCAACGATGAAAATCAGCGGGCTAAGCGCGATCCGG
>OGYL01001801.1_pt1 | contig 15835 bp, 11 predicted proteins | sample 1576541 | NCBI WGS metagenome assembly OGYL01 (sample SAMEA3541551, study PRJEB24748) | human gut metagenome | biome: human gut; feature: human-associated habitat; material: faeces | place: China | collected 2012 | reverse complement strand
CATGAAAGGGGCTTCAGATGGTATGAAGGAACTGAAGGAAATATTGGAAAAATAACGTCTGATTCATCCGCCTGTTCCGCTTCTTTCCCGTACCAGCCCGGCATCGGGACATAAACAGGATGATAACGCGTCGCGATATTTTTCAGTTTCTTTTCCTCGATCAGCCGTTTCAGTTGGCGGTTCGCCGTAATTTGAGTCAGGCCACAAAGCTGTTCCAAGTCACGACGCATCAAAAACAAGTTCGTCTGGAAATAAACCGTCAGCTTTTCATCCATCTTTTCCGGCGAGAAAGCAGACGAATGTACCTTGCGTTTGGAACGAATGGTCTGTGCTTTGTGCATCTTCTCCTTCAAAGCCTTATCCGCCCGGAAATTGACGGACTTAAACTTTACCTTTCCGGCACGTGTTTCTTTCGGGTTTTCCGTTTCCGGACATTGCAAACTTACTTCAAAAAAGCCGATTCCTTCAACATGAACCCGTTCGCTTTCGCTCAGGTGCTGCGCAATTTGATAGCTCAAAGCATCGATTGTTGCCCGAATATCCGCCGTCGTCAGGGTAGAACCGGAATGGATTTCCTCGGCCAACTCCTGCGTAGTTACCGTCCGATAGTTGACAACCTTAGGATAATACTTTTTCGTCTTCTCGCCGAATGTATGTGGAGACTGGTAAAATTCAAATTCAATAGCCATATTGAGTTAAGTTTTTGAGTTTGTAATCAAGTTATCACATTATTTTTCAACTGGATGATATGTGCTTTTCACTTAGGAGAAACGTGTTTTTCATAGAAATGAAAAGAACTTCTCATTAGGCTGAAAAGTTTTACTTATCGTTACAAAAGTAACAAAGTATCCCGAGTTATGCAACTAATCCATTCAGAAAAAAAGAAGTTTATCCGATTTATTTTCAATAATTTGCAAGCTTCATACCCAGCTTTATCGGAAATTCTATATCTTTGTTTACCGAAATAACAGGAAACAGGATTATGCATAAAAAACACTTTCGTTCATAGTAGGCAAAGAATGAATATTATAGACAAACTTCGCAATACAATCACAGCACTTCTGTATTTTCCTTTAGAAAATATAAACGACAAAAGATGGCAGATAGGATCTACAATTGGCTTAGTCACTTTCTGTTCCGTCTTCCTCTACATATTCATGCCGTTCAACATTAACTATTGGATTAATGAAACGGAAATCTTTCCCCATTATTCGATATACGGTATTTGCATTGGAGGAGGGATCACGCTTTTGTTTTCCCATGTTATTATCTATTTCCTTTATAAAAGCAGACAACGTTTGTATGTTTACCATTTACTGATTGCCTGTTTATGGGATATTATTTGTCTTTCTTTGGTACTTGGATATCTGTATCATACACATCCCAACAATTATTGGTTGGATTTATATGAAACGTCATTAATCACAATGCCGATTCTTGTTCTAGCCTACTTTCTGCTAGGTCTTTTGCTCATCATTCAGGAATTGAAGAAACAACAGGAGCCACAAGCAGCAATATCACCCACGCCAATCCTTCAACCGACATCCGAATTGATCTGTATTTACGACGCCAATCAAGAAATTCGACTGCAATTAGAAAAGAAAGACCTGCTATATATTGAAGCCGCAGACAATTATATTACTGTCTTTTTCTTAAAAGACGGACACCTCTGCAAGGAACTTATCCGGAACACGTTAAAAAAGGCAGAAGAGACCTTATCCAGCAAAGGCTTTATCAAATGCCACCGTTCATATTTAATTAATCAGTCGGCTATCCAAGGATGGAAAAAAGACGGAAGGAATTATAAATTATTGCTCAAGCATACCAACCAAACGATCCCTGTTTCCCGTTCATACATCCCTACAATCATTAAAGATGAACCATTAGTCCCAAAAACTGCCATTTCACCACAAGAAGCAGAAGATTAATGACTTCAGACTTTATCTTTGCCTCATCAACTTTAAATAAATGCAATATGAAAACAGGTATGATTACATTTCTGATGTCAACTTTTGCTTTGATATCACAAGCTCAAAATGATTCTGATTTATTAAGAGGGAACTGGAATATCAAGGCTCCTTCGGCTCCTTACGGATATCAAGAGGGAAAAATCAGCTTTCATCAAACGGAAGATAAATTAACGGCAGATGTCAGTCTAACCTATGCCAACTTCCAACTTGATCAACTAAAGAAAGAAAGCTTTGGCTATTCTTGTTCCGAATACATCGACGGCAGTACGGTTTATATCAAATTCTTCATTACGGAAAAGAATGGGAAAAAAGAATTGAAGGCTGTAGCCGAAGCCGACGGACAAGTTATCGATGTCCAATTAACCCGTACAAATAAACAATAAGATCTGCTCCTATGATCACCCTATTTGCACCTATAACTCTTTGGCTATTCCTTACCCTTTGGATCTCTTCTTGTACGGTACAAAAAGAAAAGATGTCCTTCCTACGTGTCGAAAGCCAGCGCTTTGTCGATACACAGAATCGGGAAGTTATCTTGAACGGGCTCAACCATGTTGTGAAAGATCCGGCACAAAACTATTTATATCCAGACGATGAACAGTTGTTTCAAACCTTCCGGGAATACGGTTTTAACTGTATCCGATATGGGATTATCTGGGACGGGCTGGAACCTGAGCCGGGTGTCATCAATGAAGAGTACTTGCAAGAGATTGATAAACGGGTTCGATGGGCTGAAGAAAACGGAATCTGGTTGATTTTAGATATGCATCAAGATCTGTTTAGCCGGAAATTCAGCGACGGCGCACCGCTTTGGGCTACATTAGACCAGGAAAAGCCGCATCAGACCGGTGCGATCTGGAGCGATGCCTATTTAATGAGTCCTGCCGTACAACAAGCTTTCGACAGTTTCTGGCAGAATGCACCGGCAGAAGATGGAGTCGGCATACAGGATCATTATATCCAAGTCTGGAAAGTATTGGCAGACCGTTATAAGAATTCGCCGGCCGTGGCCGGATTCGATGTGATGAATGAACCGTTTATGGGTAGTCAGGCACCCTTGGTATTTGAAGATCTCCTGCAAGGCTATGTACAGGCTGCCAGCCAATCAGGTGTTACTTTACCGGATATAGCCACATTACAGGAAAGTTTCATGAACGAAACCTCGCGCCTGGAATTATTGGAAACACTTCAAGACAAAGTTTTCTTCCGACAAATCCTACAAGCGGCCAGCCCGAAGGTGAAAGCATTTGAAGAGAACGAGCTTTCTGAATTTTATCAAAGAGTCCGGGATGCCATCCGAAGTACAGGAAGCCGGCAGCTTTTGTTCCTGGAGCATAATTACTTCTGCAACATGGGTATTCCCAGTTATTTCCGGGTTCCGAAAGATTCATTGAACCAACCGGACCAACAGTCCGTTTATGCGCCCCATGGATATGATCTGGTAACAGATACCAAGGCATTGGACAAGACCAATTTCAACCGGACAGAAGTGATCTTTGAACAAATCTTCCAAAACGGAAAGGAAAAAGGATTTCCTGTCTGGATCGGTGAATGGGGAGCCTTTTACATGGGAAATAACTATCGGGAAGCAACCCGCCATATCATCGGGATGATAGAACAGGCAAAAGCCGGACAAACATTCTGGTGCTGGTGGCCACAGATTGAAACCCAAGACTTCTTTCCGTTCTTATCCAGAACTTATCCCATGGCAATCGGCGGCATATTGGATTCTTACTCCAACACAGCACAAGGATTTTCTTGTCAATGGAGAGAAAATTCTTCCGGAGACAAAGCGAGTGTCTGGTTCATTCCGGATTTGAAGCGAGCCCAACAAGGTCAACTCAAGATAGAACCCTCTTCAGATTACCAGTTCCAATCCATTTCACCGGAAAGTTCATCCGGTTATCTGATTGTAGAGCCAACAGGGAAAAACAGTCTCAGAAGTTTGTCAATCCAATACTGACATAAAGAGGTTCAATCAGGCGGAGAAAGCCAGACCGAAAGCGTTTGTTCCGTTTTTCAAGCCTGATTGACCCAATCCGTTCCTTTTTCGTTTATTTTCTCTGTTTCAAATGCCTGGTTTTCTTTTGTAGAATATCGTATCTTTGAATCAGTAAATCGAAATAACATGAAGAAACGGATAAACATAACACGCAAATGTATTTTATTGACCGCTGCATGCGGATGGTTCTCTATCTGCCAGGCACAACAGATGTCGTGCGTTGCCCGGAATGATTGTGGTGTAGAAGGCGCCCAGCCTTATTTGATCAAAGGAGAAAACTACACACTCCCAGAGAAGTTTACAGGTAGTAAAGAGGCCCTTACCTGTAACTTCGGAGGGGCCGTTATCTATGCCTTCAACCAGATGGACATTAACGCAGCATATCAGCTGGAAGTCGTTTACCTGGCAGACAGCGAACGGGAACAGCGAATCGTTGCCGACGGAAATGAAGTTCAGGCTCCTGTTGTTCTCCAGGCAGGGAAGGAACAAAGGTATCGGATCGACTTACCGAAGAAAGCGTATGCGTACGGACAGCTGGTCCTCGTATTCGAAGCCTTGAAAGGACCGAATGCCTTGGTTTCGGAAGTGAACCTATATACGAACAGTTCCCTGAAGACTGTTCCGTTCGAAGGAGATAAGAAAGCGGACTTGGTTCATACACAAAGTTACGTAGTTGACACGACGGTTTGTGCCGAAAAGGTCCTTCCGGTTTATTCGGTCAAGCCTTCACAAGTAACGGGAGTCTATCAACCGTTGATGTCGCTGAACGGAACCTGGCAATTCCATGAGAAACCGGCTCCAGACTTTTATCAGTCATTCCAGACAGACAAAGGATGGAAGCCAATTACCGTCCCGGGTGAATGGTCCATGCAAGGATTCCAGGTGGACTCGGCTACTTTTGCCGGATATCAAACCCGATTTTCGTTGCCGGCCGACTGGAAAGGGAAACAAATCAAGCTTCGTTTCGACGGAGTTTCCAGCGAATCGATTGTTTATCTGAACGGAAAAGAAATAGGTTCGCACATGGGCGGTATGACTGCCTTCGAGCTGGATATCACTCAGGCTTTGCAACCGGGTGATAATATCTTGTCTCTTCGGGTACGAAGTGAGTCGTTGGCAGATATGTTAGGCAGTCTGACCCAATACGCAGCGCATCAGTTGGGTGGTATCACCCGAAAGGTTACCTTGATGGCTGTTCCGAAAGTACATCTATCCGATATGCGGATTCTGACAGACTTGGATGCGGATTATCAAGATGCCGAGTTGAAAGTCTATACAACTGTTACGAATCAGAGTGACCAGCCTCAGAAAGATATTCATCTTCAGTTAACCATCGACGGACTGCCGGTGGATCTGCATGCACCTGTTCCGGAAATAGCTGCCGGTGGTTCATGGAGTGGTTGGATCAGCGGGAAAGTATCAAACCCGCAGAAATGGGATAATGAACATCCGCATTTATATACTTTGCAGACTTCCTTGCATCAGGGAGACGAAACCCTGGAAATCACTGAGAAACGGTTTGGTTTTCGGGAAGTAGAACTGAAAGGAAACCGATTACTGGTAAACGGTGTTCCGGTCAAGCTCCGGGGTGTCTGCCGGCACGAGGTTCATCCGCTGACAGGACGCGTGATGAATCCGGATTTAGTACGGAAAGACGTGGAACTGTATCGGAGCGGAAACTGTAACTTCATCCGCACGTCGCATTATCCGCCTTGTGAAGAATTACTGGAAGTATGCGATGAGTTGGGTATGTTTGTCGAAGTGGAATCTCCTGTCTGCTGGATCGGGCATCATGCCAACGAGAATTGGAAACGCCTGAACTACCGTGACCCGAAATACTACGCGTATGTCTTGCAGGCCAACATGGAGACCATTCATTTCTACCGGAATCATCCGTCCATTCTATTCTGGTCGATGGCCAACGAATCGTATTGGAACAAGGAGTTTGCCCAAGTGGAAGTCTATGTAAAGAAAGCTGATCCGTCGCGTCCGCATACCTTCCACGATCAGGCGTATGGAGGTTTCAATAATCAGGGAAGTACGGCTCCGATTGCGAATATCCACTATCCGGGACCGGACGGATATAAGGTGGCGGCAAAAAGCGAACGCCCCATGATCTATGGCGAATATTGTCACCTGAATGTTTATAACCGAAGCGAACTGGTTACTGATCCGGGTATCCGAAGCGACTGGGCTTTGGCCTTGGCTCCGACTTGGGAGAATATGTATCAGACTCCGGGCGTGTTGGGAGGTTCTATCTGGTCGGGAATTGATGATATTTTCCAAATGCCGAACGGAGATGCTGTGGGATACGGACCATGGGGACCGATTGACGGTTGGCGTCGTCCGAAACCGGAATACTGGGACATGAAGAAGATTTACAGTCCGCTCCGGGTGAAGACGACAACCTTATCACCAGCCTCCACATTTACCGTCGAAGTGGAAAACCGTTATACATATACCAACCTGAATGAACTGCGGATCAACTGGCAGTTCGGCAATGAGAAAGGAGTAGCTTTCGTGGATTGCCCGGCCGGACAGAACGGACAGTTTACCATTGACGTGCAGCATCCGGAACAGGCCAACGGATTATATCTTTCGTTTGTCGATCCGCGTGGATTCGTAGCCGATGAATACCGGATTCCCGTAGGAGAACAATCCCAAAATGTATGGGCAATTCCTTCAGCGCTGCCAACTCGCCTGAAGGAGAAGAAAGACCGGTATCTTGTATCAGGACCGCATTTCACCTGCGAAGTAAGCCGGACAAACGGACAGATTCTCTCGTTGAAGAAAGACGGCAAGGAATGTCTCGCCGGTGGTCCGTGGCTGATGGCGCTGCCATTGACAGGCGGAGGTTGCTATCCGAATCATAATGCGAATACACCCATCTTCAACGATCTGTGTACCGAATGGACGGTTTCTTCAACCGAAGCCCGGACCGAAGGGGAAGATGTCTGCATCACCGTACAAGGTTCATACAAAGAATTCAAAGGAAACTATACACTGCGTATCAATGCCAGCGGAGAGATAGCGGTCAGCTACACATTCGAAGCACTGCAGGACGTGAATCCGCGTCAATGGGGTTTAGTCTTCGAAGCTCCGGTATCGTTCGACCGTACTTTCTGGCGGCGCGATGGTTTATGGACGGTTTATCCCGAAGATCATATCAGTCGTCCGGTAGGAGAGGCGGCGTTGTTCTATACAGGTCTGCCGGAAACCATTCATCCACGGGTAAAACCTTCATGGGCCTGGAGCCGCGACTTCAACGAGTTGGGAAGTAACGATTTCCGTTCTACCCGCCGGAATATCTGGTATGCCGGACTGAAAAACGAGGATGGAAACACCGTTACTGCCGTATCGGAAGGTCATCAGCACTGGCGCTCGTGGTTACAGCAAGACCGGATCCGCTTCCTGGTAGCCGACTTTGTCACTCCGGGCGACGAGATGTTCCTCAGCAGTTATTACGCACCTTACCGCAAACCCTTGAAAACAGGAGATTCCATTAGCGGTACCGTGAAGCTTGTTGTAGGTGAATCCAATACAACTCACGAATAAAAGCAACCCAAGCATACACGAACGAGGCAGGAGCCGGACGGTTTCTGCCTCGTTCATTATCAAGTTATTCCTCTGAAATCATTGCGCCTTCTTCTTATTACGGGTAGTCCGCCCTTTCAAGATAGCTTTCTGGCGGTCGATCAACGCATTCATGTGATCGATAAACGTGGCGTACGCCGCATCACCCTCATAGGCTGCCACCACATTTACTTTGCCCACCAAATCCCGATAAGCCGTCTCGGTTGCCAAGCGGGTTTCCTTCACAAGGCCCACCTGTACGCGGCTTTGTTCGTCGGTACGGCTGTTCATGGCTTCCATCAATGAAGCCGTAGTCTCGGCAATGTATTCGCGCCACGCCGTGAAGCCGACCGTCTCGTCATCCTCAAGAGCCTCCAGGTCCGTGAGCAAGTTCTGCAACACACCCAATTCCTTCACCTGAGCCAACTTCGTCGGATTCCCATATTTCTCATACACCGCCACATACGGCAACGCCGCGTTGCGTATCATCGAATTCGGATGGCGTGCCATCGCCTTCGAATACGCGTAAGACGCGCCCCACGCCTCGTCGGCTGCCGCATCCGCCACCTCGACAGTTTGTACCGAATCCAACTTGTTGGAAGTCTCCAACGCTTCGTCATACGCACCCAACTTTTCGATATAAGCCGCCTTCACGTCCTTCAGCGGAGCCACACCTTCACCCGGGTCGGCCGGCAGATTGTCCATTTCCTCCTTCACCAACGTGAAAAAGCCAAAGGCTTCTTCGTTTTGCAACTGACTGATGCTCAAATTCTGAATTTCCTTCATAATAAAACACGAATTAAAAGATTAAACAAGTTTTTGTCACTGCTAAAAGTAATCTATCCCAAAGAAGATTGCAAGTTTTACATCCGGAAAAGGACTATGTTTTTCAGCAAGAAAAACCAAAACGAGAGAAACTAAAATGACAAAAAGATCAGAAAATAACATTCTGTCAAGATTTCTATCCCAAAAGTACTTTTTCAAGAAGAATCCGCAAAGATTTTCATTAGAAAAGGCTTTCCCAGTGTCATTCTTCCAGGATTTTGATCATCCAAGCACTTTTTCAGTCCTAATCCGCCAAGATTTTGACCGTCCAAGTACTTTTTCAAGGCAAATCCTTGAAGATTCCTCCTGAAAAAGCACTTTGTCGGCAAGAATCCGGCAGGAGAAGTGGTGAAAAAGAGATGAAAGAGATTCACTTCTGAAGGTATATCACCCAATTAGTCTCTTTTCAGAGAATGATTTATCCGTTTAATTATTTATATTTGCGAAGTTAACATGAAAACATAATCCCAATAAATTCCTAATCATTATGAAACAGTTCTTATGTACATTTATTACCATCGCCGCCCTTTTTATGGGGACAAGCTGCGATGATGAAGATGAAAAGACGGTTCCCGGATTTGATACACTCGATGTATCTATCAATGCATTCCTGCGCGATATTGCCGGGAACGATTTATTCAACCCCGAAACGCCGGGTTATATTAATCCGGATAGTGTTTGGATCGAGCCGGGCATAGGCAAAGATCGTACTCCGTATTATCCACTGGCAAAAAGTCCATACGGAAGTTTTTTCATCGGAACGAAGGAAGGTTTAAACTATTTAAGTTTTAGAGCATCCTTCTATGTGGGTAATAACTACACGCTCGATTATATTCATTGGAGTAAAGAATGGACAGACACCTTGCGCTGCGATTTGCGTTCGCCCTCTATCATAAAAGACATTTATATAAATGGAAAACTCATTCAGCCAGATGAAACTTTGACAGAGCAATTAGGGCGTTCCGTTATGTTTGTCCGTCCGGGAAAAGAATAAGCCTATTTTCCCTCCTCCGCCGCCCCGTTTATCATTCTTTAGGGAAAGCGGGTGGGCGGAGGAGAGGAAATTCGGTATCTTTGAGACTTCAAAATCAAAAGAAAATCATGGAAAACAAACTAGAACATACCGTGCGGATCGAACCGGCGGGTATCGAACGGAGAGTTCCACATGGAACATCATTGGGGCAAATTGTCGGCGAGCAAGGCGTGGACTTTGCCTGCGGCGGACGAGGTGTCTGCGGCAAGTGCCGGGTGGAACTGCTGAAAGGAGAAGTGGAACTGACCGAATGGCATCGCACACTGCTGGAACGACAAGGATTATCGCCCGCGTCTTGGCGGCTGGCGTGCCTCAGCCTGGTGAGGGACGATCTGACCATCCGTATTCCGCAAGGTGAACAGCAAATCCTGACCGACGAGACGGAAATCCGGCTGGGAGAGGAGACAGGCTATGCTTTGGCTGTCGATCTGGGTTCGACCACAGTCGTGGTGCAGCTCGTTGATCTGAGTACAGGGAAAATCTTGGGTTCGTCAGCTGAACTGAATCGGCAAAGCCGCCATGGAGCCGATATCATCTCGCGCATATCGTATGCCATTCAGGGAGAAGCCGAACGGAAACAGCTCTCCGAATTGATCCGGGAGCAAATCGGGGAACAGATAGCCTCGCTGGTGCAGCCGGAAATCCGGGCTGAAGTCCGACGCGTGGTCTTGGTGGGCAATAGCGTGATGCACCATCTGTTCTGCGGCCTCGATGTCACACCTTTATCCGCCTATCCATTCCAGTCGCCGAACAATGCTGCCCGCCGTTTCTCGACCGACGAATTGCATTGGGCGCTTCCGGCCTCGTGCGAAGTAGTCTTCTTGCCAAACATCAGTCATTTCGTAGGCAGCGATATCCTGGCAGGCATGGAAAGCATCCAGATCCACAAGCAGGAGAAATGGCAGGCGCTGATCGACCTCGGCACGAATGGTGAGATTGTCGTCGGACGAAGAGGAGAGATTCTGTGTACTTCCACGGCTGCCGGTCCGGCGTTCGAGGGAATCAATATCACACAAGGAATGCGGGCTGTGACAGGAGCCATCTGCTCAGTGAATGAATCGGACGGCCACGTAGAAGTGATCGGCGACGGAGAGGCTTCCGGTCTTTGCGGAAGCGGACTGATTGATGCCATTCATTATTTCTGCCAGCAGGAAGCTATTGACATGTCGGGCTCGATTGCCGACGAATCCCGCCACGGCGAACTGCCTCTCACGCCGAAAGTATCACTGTGGGAAAAAGATGTCCGGGAATTCCAGCTGGCGAAAGCGGCCATAGCGACGGGATTCCAACTGCTGCTGAAAGAGCTGGGCATCACGACCGACGACTTGGAACATATCTATGTGTCGGGCGGATTAGGAACATATCTGGATGTAAAACACGCCTTGGCTGTCGGATTGCTGCAGGCCTCATCGCCCGAACAAATCCGGAAGGCTGGCAACAGTGCGCTGGCCGGTTGCAAACTCTTCCTCTATCGGGAAACCCGACCGGACATTGCCGATATTCTTTCCGTCACCCGGCATTTCGCCCTGGAAGCTTCGCCCGATTTCCAGGATTATTATTGTAACAACCTGTTCTTTATGCCGCCGATGCCGGAATAATTCCACACCGCAGCGACAGACAATAAAGGCGGGAAAAAACACGCCTGTTCTTTCCCGCCCATTCACTCCCCCGTATGAGGTTACTCATTCTTCTTCCCGTTTCAACTCGACGGGCTTAAAAGCAAACACAAATAATAACAGCAAGATCAAGGATCCACCCGACGAGATCAGGAACAGCACGGGCCAATCGCATTTGTCGCCATCCCGGAATAAATCAATCAGCCATCCGTTCCATAACGTACCAATCAGGAATCCGATTCCCCATACCAGGAAAAATAAAAGTCCTTGCGCACGGGCTTTCATCTCTTTCGGCGCTACTTGGTCAGTGTACACTTGTCCGCCCACATAGAACAAACCGAAGATCAGCCCATGTACGATGATTCCGATGTAATAAAACCACTGCGCGTCGGTCTCGGCTCCCAGGAAGAAGACGAAATAGCGCACAAACAGGGCCACCAGACCATATATCAGCGTCTTCTTGATACCCGACTTCACCAGAATAGAAGTAGTAATGACCAGGAAGAACATCTCCGCCAGCTGACCCAGATTCAGGGTGACGGTGATATGCTGCACATGCTCGTCGGCCAGAATCATCGAGCCATACACGTGATACAGCGTGAACGGGATGATTGACAGGAAAGTCAGTATCATGAAGATCCGGTAGTTCTTGTCTTTCATCAGCGAGAAAGCGCTGAAGCCTGTTATGTCCATCCAGGAAAGGGAAGTCGCCTTCGAAGTGGCCGGAGGCGTATGTGGCAGACGCAGATTCATCAGGGCAGCCACAAAGCAGACTGCCGCTCCGCAATACATCGGGAGATTGGTATCATCAAAAGCCGGCAGATGCAGGCAATGCAGGGCGACGATACTGAAGATACCCGATGCGACCCAGCCCACCGAACCAAACATCCGGATACGCGGGAACTGCTCGGCAGGCGCATGCTGCATGGCAATCGTACTCGTGAGGCTCTGCGTGGGCATGTGGCAAAGCATAGCCAGCACCACACTCACCATCAGTCCCGGAAAGGCGTCTTGCCGGGCAGCGATCAGCAGGAAGATGCCTGTCAGCACATTCAGGACTGCCAGGATTTTCTCGGCGGCGAAATAGCGGTCGGCTATCGCTCCGATAAAAGATGAGGCCATGGCGCCAATGGCCATCGAACTTAGTACCAGAGAAATCTGGTAAACTTCGAGTTTCAGGGTATGCGACAGATAGGCTGCTAAGGGAACCCACCATACGGCGCTCAGCATGTACTGAAGAAACATCATGACGCAAAGCTGAATCTTCGTGCCCATACTCGTCGCGTTGTTGCTTGTGTTAATCATAATACATATAAAAATTAGTGCTTAATATCTCGCGGTTTTGTATCACAAATGTAGTCCGGAGGCGCTTGGATGCCGGCCTGAAATCATGCCTTTCTTTTTCATATTTGTCTCATTTACGGCATGGAAGCTCACGGCTGATACAATATTGCATACTTTTGATACGATATCTAAAGCCCGGCATGCCTTCTTTTCCCCAGGCGGACCGCTTGGATTGGAATATTTTTATGTATCTTTCGGCTGTCAATCTTTGAATCAATCGTATGAGGAACACTTGGTGGATCGTCTGCTTATCTTGTCTTCTTCCGCTGTTTGCATGGGCGGCCCAAGAGACGAATTATATCTTCCGTCATTATCAGGTGGAACATGGCCTGAGCGATAATATGGTTACTGCCTGCATCCAGGACAACGACGGATTTGTCTGGATCGGCACACGCGACGGCCTGAACCGCTTCGACGGCTATTCTTTCAAGGTGTTCCGCCACGACCCGGAAGTCAGTTCCACCCTGGGCAGCAACTGGATTACTTCGTTGAACTGTGACCAGACCGGGAATCTGTGGGTCGGAACGCTGGCCGGACTTTTCCGGTACGACAAGGAGCACGAATCGTTCCACCATTTATCCCTGACGGCCAACAAGCGTATCTCTTTGTTCCAGTTCGATCAGCAAAACCGGTTGTGGCTGCTGATGGACGGAAACCTGATCCGATACGACCAGACCGACACGACCTGCCGCATCTTTGCCCATCCGGAGCATTTGTCTTACACCTCGTTCTGCATCACATCCAACCAGGGAATCTGGGTGAGCGACAGCAACGGTTCTCTTTCGCGCATCGTGGAGGAAGAAGACCGGATCGAGACGTTCCCGCTCTTTCCCAATGAGCCGGCCCGCAAGATCCTGATGCTTTATCCGTCACCCTTCGCCCATCGGATTTATGTGGCTTATGAACACGATGATGTCAAGATATTCGATACGGATTCGCATCTGTTCCAGGACCTGCATATCCAGGAAGCCAATCGGCTTACTTTCCTGATCAATGCCCTGATGGAGAAAGAAGAGAATGAGCTTTGGATCGGAACGGATTCAGGCCTCATCATCTATCAGGTCAATACCGGAGAATGTCATCGGGTACAACAGGACCCGCGCGATCCGTATGCCTTGTCGAGCCAGTATATCTCGGCCTTTTACCGGGATCGTGAACAGGGCATCTGGATCGGTTTCCACCAGAACGGAATCAATTACTGCTCGCCGTTCCAGCCTTTCCGTATCTATTATCCCGACGACGGCCCCAACTCCATGAAAGGGGAAGTGATCCGCGATATTTGTACAGACAAGCTGGGAAATATCTGGGTCGGCACCGAAGATGCCGGCATCAACTGCCTGGACAAGAAGACTTCGCTCTTCACGAACTATCAGCCGCGACCGGACAATTCGGGGATTGCCCATACCAATATCCGCAGTCTGGCGGCTTCCGACGATTATCTGTGGATTGGACATGTCATCCATGGGATCGACAAGATGGATATCCAGAGCCGGAAAGTGGTCAAGCGATACAGCCTGCTCAAAGATTCCACCAGCACGAAGAACAGCTCGGTGCGTTGTATCAAGGTCTTGCGCGAAGGGCAGATTTATGTGGGCACCGACGATGGCGTGTTCAAATACGATTATCTGAACGACTGCTTCCGCTATGCGCCCCAGTTTCCGGCTTATTCGGTCCGCTGTATCTACGAAGACCGCCTGGGCCGCATCTGGACGGGCATGTTCAACCGCAGTTTCTATTACAACCCGATCAGCAACACCGGGATGTATCTTCCGTACGACAAGCTGAATACCCAGCGGCATAACTTCGTCAACGATATTTGTGAGGATCCGGACGGGAACATGTGGTTTGCCACGCTCGAAGGTGTCATCAAATACGACTTCCAGACCGGTGAGTCCGTCCATTACACGGTGAAGAACGGAATGCCCAGCAACGTGGTGTTCAAGATTCTGCCCGACCAGGAAGGCTGCCTGTGGATCAGCTCGGCAAACGGACTGGTGCGGCTCGAGACGAAAAGCGGACTGATCACGACCTATACCGAAAGTCATGGATTGATCTCCCGTCAGTTCAACGAGAATTCAGCTTTTACGGATACCGAAGGGAATTTCTACTTCGGTTCGATCAAAGGGTTCATCCATTTCCGGCCGGACGCAGTAGGAGAGGACAATGCGCCGTCGCGGGTCTATCTGCATACGCTGGAACTGGGCAATCGCGAACAGGTCCTGAACATATCGCCGGATTCTCCGCTCCGGAAGATCCGGCTGGACGACAACGAATCGACTTTCAGCCTAAGTTTCTCGACCCTCAGCTTCATGGCACCGGCGTCTGTCCAATATGCGTACCGCCTGGAAGGAAGTGATGCCCTATTATACGCCCGGAGGAATCCTGCAGAACGCAGTTCCATGGGACTTCCTCGGGGAAGGCATGGAGGAGGTGGACAGGGAGGATATTGTCGAAGCCGCATTCCCTGCCATCATCAGGGAGCAGGATGACGGCAGTCTCGGCATTCCGGTGGACAACCCGTACGATGGTGTGACTCCTTCCCCGTCGGATGAGAAGATTATAGATTGGACAACAACTTCCAATATCTCTTGGAATGACGCTCCCGGAATATCCAACAGGTTGCATATGGGCATGCTTTCGGGAAAGCTGTCCACGGCCGTCCAGCCCGCTTCCGGGGAGCAGGTGCAGGATATCACAATCCCGCTGTTCCGTGATTTCTCCCGTGTCAGAATATACATCGCAAGCATTGCCCCCTTTGAGCAGATCATTTATAATTATAAAAGGATTGCCTTTTTGAACTTTCCGGTACTGATGTCTCCTTCTTTCAGGGAGAATGACTCGGACGGCGGCCAGCTTGCAGGATCCACCCCGGGAACGGGAAAGAACACGGAGCATACGGGCACGTATTCCTATGGAATAAAAAATGAAGCGCAACTGACCATCTACGAGGCCCCCCTCAATGCCAGCGGAGGGATTGACTATACGGAAATGGACGCCCAAAAATACGAGCAGTTCTTCCTTCCCCAGTACCTGGCCCCGTATATTCCGGAAGCCAATTCCTGGCAGGAAGGACACCCTCACCCGAAGATACAGCTGACAGTGGGGTATTATACAGGAGGAAACATCTCACAGACCAGGACAAGGACCTTTTTGCTTGACATTGGCGAGGAAAGTTCTCCCGGGGTGTATTCCGGCCCCATTTACCCGAACCGGGATTATAAGGTATTCATGGTCTTGCCGGAAGCCGCGGACAGAGAGATTATCTACCGGGTCGAATCCTGGGAGCGGAAGGATGTGGAGTTCCCTCCTTTTCAGTGATGTTCACGATTTTGTCATTATAAATTTTTATTATATATGAAAGCATATAGGCTGAAAATAACTTGTTTCATTCTTTTGTTACTGCCCGTTCTTACCTGCTGTACGGACGAGGAGCTGCTTCGGGGCAGCGGTGTCCCGGAAGGCGTGCCCACGA
>OGYL01001799.1_pt1 | contig 15839 bp, 14 predicted proteins | sample 1576541 | NCBI WGS metagenome assembly OGYL01 (sample SAMEA3541551, study PRJEB24748) | human gut metagenome | biome: human gut; feature: human-associated habitat; material: faeces | place: China | collected 2012 | reverse complement strand
TTTTCTTTTTTAGGAAAGTGCTTTCTGGTAAAGAAAGCTATAATCCTATAAATCACCGCTGATATATACTCTGCCGTCCTCTTCAATGTTAATCTTAACATCGTAGTCAGCCTGAATTTCCTGAATTACCTTGCCGCCCTTGCCGATAACATCGCCAATCTTGTCAGGGTTGATGGAAAGTGTATACATCTTAGGAGCATACTTTGAAAGCTCTTTTCTCGGCTCGCTGATGCATGGAAGCATAATTTCATCAAGAATGTAATTTCTTGCCTTATGAGTCTTAGCAAAAGCTTCCTTGATGATTTCAGGAGTAAGACCGTGAACTTTAAGGTCCATCTGAATTGCAGTGATACCCTTCTTAGTACCTGCAACCTTGAAGTCCATATCGCCGTAGAAATCTTCAAGACCCTGAATGTCAACCATTGTCATAAAGTCGCCGTATACGCCGTCGTCGCCTGTGATAAGACCGCAGCTGATACCTGCAACGGGAGCCTTGATAGGAACGCCTGCAGCCATAAGTGAAAGAGTAGAGCCGCAGATTGAGCCTTGCGAAGTTGAGCCGTTTGATGAAAGAACTTCAGATACAACTCTGATTGCATAAGGGAATTCATCAACTGACGGAAGAACAGGAACAAGTGCTTTTTCAGCAAGTGCGCCGTGACCGATTTCACGTCTGCCAGGTCCTCTTGAAGGCTTTGTTTCGCCTACAGAGTATGACGGGAAGTTGTAGTGATGGATGTAGTGCTTCGTCGTCTCGGGTCCGAGGCCGTCGATGACCTGCTCGTCGCCGAGGGAGCCGAGCGTCGTGACCGTGAGGATCTGGGTCTGGCCGCGCGTGAAGAGGCCGGAGCCGTGCGTGCGCGGCAGCAGGCCGACTTCGCACGATACCGGGCGGACTTCTTCGACCTCGCGGCCGTCCGGACGAATCTTCTCATGCGTGATCATGTGGCGCACGACGGACTTCTCGAGGTCGTGGATGGCGATGGCGATCTCTTTGTCCATCTCCGGGTAGAGCTCGAGGAAGTGTTCCATTGTGTCGGTCGTGACCTCGGCGATGTGGGCGTCGCGGTCGAGCTTGTCCGGGTTGCGCACGGCGGCGTCAAGGCGGTCCTTGGCGTAGTCGCGGATGGCCTCCTCCATCTCGTGCGGGACGAGGAAGAGCTTCGGCTCGCGCTTCTCCTTGCCGCAGTCGGCCTGGATGCCCTGCTGGAACTCGACGAGGCGCTTGATCTCCTCGTGGCCGAACAGGATGGCGTCGAGGATGACGTCTTCCGGCAGCTCGTTGGCGCCGGCCTCAACCATCATGACGGCATCGTGGGAGCCGGCGACGGTGAGGTTCAGCGTCGAGACCTTGCGCTGCTCTTCAGTCGGGTTGATGACGAACTCATCGTTGACGCGGCCGACGCGCACGCCCGCAATCGGTCCCATGAACGGGATGTCGGAGACGGTCAGGGCGCACGATGCGCCGATCATGGCAGCGAGCTCCGGCGCGTTGTCCTGCTCGACGGAGAGGACGGTCGCGACGATCTGGACGTCGTTGCGGAAGCCCTTCGGGAACAGCGGGCGGATCGGGCGGTCGATCAGGCGCGCGCAGAGGATGGCGTCGCTCGACGGGCGTCCCTCACGCTTGATGAAGCCTCCCGGGATCTTGCCTGCCGCATACATCTTCTCTTCGTAGTCGACCGTCAGCGGGAAGAAGTCGACGCCTTCGCGCGGCTCAGCCGAGGCCGTGGCCGTCACGAGCACGACGGTATCGCCATAGCGCACGAGGACGGCGCCGTTGGCCTGCTTCGCGAGCTGTCCGTTCTCGATGACGAGCGGACGGCCTGCGAGTTCCATCTCAAAGCGATTCATATGTACCTCCTTGGATCTTGAATCTCAATTCCTCTATATCTCTTGTATATCTCTATTTTTCCAGAAAAAAAAGCGGGATTGCTCCCGCTTTCCGCTTCAGGATCGCTCGCCAGCAATCAGCGCTCAACCGTGGAACGCAGACCAAGCTTTGCGATAATCGAACGATAACGCTCAATATCCGTCTTGTAGAGGTAGCTGAGCAGACGACGGCGATGGCCGACCATCTTCAGCAGACCGCGACGGGAATGATGATCCTTCTTGTGCTGCTTGAGATGCTCCGTCAGATAGTCGATACGTGCGGAGAGGACAGCGATCTGTACTTCCGGCGAACCCGTATCACCCTCGTGAACGGCATACTTCTGCATGATTTCCTGTTTTGCTTCCTGAGTCAGCATTTGTTGAATTCCTCCTGTTTGTTGTTCAATCTCCATCAGCCAAGAATACGTCGGAGTTCTTCGCAATCTGGGCTGAGGTTTGCCATTTGGCACTTTCAATAGTATATCACAGTCGTCAATCGCTTGTAAAGCAATTGCGCCAGATTTCTTTGGCGCGCTCGCGGTCCTTGTGCATCTGCGCGATCAGGGCATCGACCGAGGCGAACTTCTCTTCATCGCGAATCTTCTGCAGGAAGCGCACCTCGAGCAGACGGTCGTATATGTCTTCGGAAAAGTCCTGGATGTTGACCTCGATGCGGCGGTTGCAGCCCTCAAAGGTCGGGTTGTTGCCGATGTTGGCGAGCGCGGCAAAGTCCCTGCCGCCATAATGGGCCGTCGCAGCGTAGACGCCGTTCGGCAGCATGACCTGGGCGTCGGGGATGGCGAGGTTGGCCGTCGGGAAGCCCAGCGTGCGGCCGCGCCTGTCGCCGTGGATGACGCGGTCGAGCACGGTGAACGGGCGGCCGAGGCACGCCTCAGCTGCGGTGAGATCCCCCTCGGCGAGCAGGGCGCGGATGCGCGTGCTGCTGACGGGCCGGCCGCCGAGCTGGACGGCCGGGCAGATCTCGGCGCGGAAGCCGTAATCACTGCCCACGCGCTGCAGGAGTCGGTGCGTACCCTTGCCGCGGCTGCCGAAGGTGTAGTTCGGCCCCGTGACGAGGATGCGCGGCGCGAAGGAATCGCGCAAGAGCGCGAGGAAGTCCTCCGGCGTGCGGCGTGCGAGGTCTTTCGTGAACGGGATGGCCATGAGCACGTCGACGCCGAGCGCCTCGATGAGCTGACGGCGCAGCGCGTTGTTGCTGATCTGCGGCGGCACGGCCTGCGGCGCGAGGACGGCGAGCGGATGGTTGCTGAAGGTGAAGACCATGCTCGTGCCGCCAATCTCGTGCGCGAGCTCGACGGCGCGGCTTATGATGCTGCGGTGGCCGCGGTGGACCCCGTCGAACATGCCGAGCGCAATGACGAGCCGCGGGTAATCGTCGCGCAGCGTGGTGAGTCTTGAATAAAACTGCATAATGCTCCCCTCTCAGTTCTTCGTCGCAGGCTCGCGGCAAACGACCTTGGCCGGGATGACTTCCTGGCTCCGACGGTCGTAGCGGCCGATGCCGAGAAAGCGGCCCGCGCTGTAGACGCGCAGGATGTCCGTCTCGGGCACATGGCGCCGCTCGCCCGTGCCGAGGCCGTTGCAGAACGGCTTCTCGCGGCGCGGGTCGAGGTCGTAGCGCTCGAGATGACTCAAAAAATGCGCAGGCTCTAAGATGGCGCGCTCCCCCGCCTCACTGAGCTCTTCAAGCGTCAGCGCGTCCGCGAGCGCGAAGTCGCCGACGCGGCTGCGCACGAGGAAGCTCATCGTCGCGGGTAGGCCGAGGGCCGCCCCGATGTCGAGGCAGAGGCTCCTGATGTAGGTGCCCTTCGAGCACTGGACATCGAGGAGTATCTTCTTCTCCTCAGGATGGTAGGCGACGAGGTCGAGCGCATGGATCGTGACCTCGCGCGAGGGGATCTCGACTTCCTTGCCCTCGCGCAAGAGGTCGCAGGCGCGCTTGCCGCCGATCTTGATGGCGGAGTGCGCCGGCGGCGTCTGCCGTATCTTGCCCGTGAAGCCCAAGAGCGCATGCTCGATGGCCTGCTGCGAGGGCATGGTAAAGTCCGCGACCTCTTCGGTAATCTTCCCCGTATCATCGCCGCTGTCCGTCGCAAAGCCGAAGGTCAGCTCCGCGCGGTACGTCTTGTCGGCGAGCTCGAGGTATTCGATGAGTCGGGCGGCCTGACCGACAGCAATCGGCAGCACGCCGGCTGCCGCGGGGTCGAGCGTGCCGGCATGGCCGACGCGCTTCATGTGCAGCACCTTGCGCACGGCGCCGATGACGTCGTGTGAGGACATGCCGGGCGGCTTGAGGATGTTGAGAAAGCCGTCCATCATTTCTCCCCCTGGCAATGGTAGGCGCGGATGGCCTTCGAGATGGCCTCGCAGATCGTGCGCTTGGCATCCTCGAATGGCATCGCGAGCGTGCAGCCGGCCGCACGCGTGTGGCCGCCGCCGCCGAATTGCACGGCAATCGCGCTGACGTCGAGGCCTTTGGAGCGCATGCTGACGCGGCAGATGCCCTCCTCCTTCGTCTTGAGGACGACGGCGATGTCGACGCCCTCGATGACGCGGATCATGCCGATGAAGGACTCTGTCGACTTCATGCGCGCCGTCGTCTCCAGGTCGAGGAAGATGCCGGCCGCATGGCCGTCGGCGAAAAGCTCGGCGCGCTCGATGGCCTCGCCGATGTCGCGGACGGTCTGGTACGGCTTCTGCTCGAGCGCCTCCGAGATGACATTCGGCTCGACGCCGTGGTCTAAAAGGTCCGCTGCGGCGCGCATCGTGTGCGACGTCGTGTTCGAGAAGCGGAAGAAGCCCGAATCCGTCGCAAGGCCCGTGTAGATGCACATGGCCATTTCCTTGTTGAGCGTCACAGGCAACTCCTGCATGAGGTCGTAGATGATCTCAGCCGTCGCCGCGCGCGTCGCTGCGATATAACTGTATTCTGCCGAGCCGTCGTTCGTCTGATGATGATCGATATTGAGGAGATGCGCCGCATGGACGGCCTTCATGGCGCAGCCCGTGCGGTCCGTCGCCGTGTCGAGCACGACGAGCAGGTCGGCCTCTACGGGCTTTTCCTCGTCGGGTCTCCCAATAATATCATATCCCGGCAGCACCGAAAAGATGGCCGGGATATCATCATCGAGCAGAACGGAAGCGTTCTTGCCGAGCGAGCGCAGGATGTGCATGAGCCCGAGCGAGGCCCCGATGGCGTCGCCGTCGGGATTCTGGTGGGCTGTGATGACGATCCGCTGAGCGCTCGACAGGATGGCTGCTGTTTCACTCAATGTCACTATCATGTCAATGTTCTTCTTTCTTAACGTTATCGGTCTCTGGAGCCTTCTTCGCCTTGTCCTCGGCCTCGATCTTCAGCAGCAGCTCCTGGATGTGTGCGCTGTAGTCGAGGGATTTGTCCACGACGAAGGAAAGCTCAGGCGTGAAGCGCAGGCGGATCCTCTTGCCGATCTCGCGGCGGATGAAGCCGAGCGAACTCTGAAGTCCTGCCCAGCAGTCTTTCACCTGCTGTTCACTGCCCATGAGGCTCACGTAGATCTTGGCCTCGCGCAGGTCGCCCGTGCATTCGACGGACGTGACCGTCACAAAGCCGATGCGCGGGTCCTTGAGCTCACGCAGGATGATCTCCGAGATCTCCTGCTTCATGAGCTCCTGGACCTTCTCTACCCGGAGCTGGCTCATGGCATTCCCTCCTTTTCTGATTTATCTTCTATACTGTCGTTTCTATTACTATGCGTTTCAGTCCTTGGCGTTCTCTTTTGCCTTGGCAGCAGCGGCCTTGGCCTCTTCTTCGCGCTTCTTGGCGGCAGCCTTGTTGGCGTCGGCGATCGTCGTCGCGATCTCCTCCATCGTGTAGGCCTCGATGATGTCGCCTTCCTTGAAGTCGCGGAAGTCGACGATCGAGATGCCGCATTCGTAGCCTGCGTTGACTTCCTTGACCTCATCCTTGAAGCGGCGCAGCGAGTCAATCTCGCCGTCGAAGATCTCGATGTTGTCGCGGATGATGCGGATCTTGGAGTTGTTGCAGATCTTGCCTTCGAGCACGTAGGAACCAGCGACGAGCGCCTTCGAGAACTTCATGACCTGACGGATCTCGACGCGGCCCTGGATGACTTCCTTGTACTTCGGCTTGAGCATGCCGCTCATGGCGTCCTTGACGTCGTTGATGGCATCGTAGATGACGCGGTAGGTACGGATATCGATGTTCTCGGTATCGGCGAGCTTGCGCGCATTGGCATCCGGGCGGACGTTAAAGGCGATGATCAGCGCGTTCGAAGCCGATGCCAGCATGACATCCGACTCGTTGACGGCGCCAACACCCGAATGGACGATGGAGACGCGGACCTCGTCGTTCTTGTTGAGCTTCAAAAGCGAGCTCGAGAGCGCCTCGACAGAGCCCTGTACATCGGCCTTGATGACGATGTTGAGGTCCTTGATGTCGCCTTCCTGGATCTGGTGGAAGAGGTCGTCGAGCGAGACCTTCTTGCTCTTGATGAGGTTGTTGCGCTGGCGCTCGATGCGGGCCTCGGCGATGGAGCGGGCCTGCTTCTCCTCGAGCACGGCGAGGATGTCGCCGGCTTCCGGCACGTCGTTGAGGCCGAGAATCTCGACCGGCACGGACGGACCGGCCTTCTTGACGTTCTCGCCGCGGTCGTTGACCATGGCGCGGACCTTGCCGTACGTCGTGCCGCAGACGACGGAGTCGCCGATGCGCAGCGTGCCGTTCTGGACGAGGACCGTCGCGACAGGGCCGCGGCCCTTGTCGAGCTTGGCCTCGACGATGACGCCGCGCGCATCGCGGTTCGGGTTGGCCTTGAGCTCCTTGACTTCGGCGACGAGCAGGACCATCTCGAGGAGGTCATCGATGCCGATCTGCTTCTTAGCCGAGACTGGGACCATGATCGTGTCTCCGCCGTATTCCTCCGGCACGAGACCCTGCTCCATGAGCTCCTGCTTGACGCGGTCCGGGTTGGCGCCCGGCTTATCAATCTTGTTGATCGCGACGATGATCGGCACGCCTGCCGACTTCGCGTGGTGGATAGCCTCAATGGTCTGCGGCATGACACCGTCATCGGCAGCGACGACGAGGATTGCGATATCCGTGATCTGGGCGCCGCGCGCACGCATGGCCGTGAATGCCTCATGGCCCGGCGTGTCGAGGAAGACGATCTTCTTGCCCTTGCAGTTGACCTGATAAGCACCGATGTGCTGCGTGATGCCGCCGGCCTCATGTGTCTGGACATGCGTGTTGCGGATGCAGTCGAGCAGCGACGTCTTGCCGTGGTCGACATGGCCCATGACCGTGACGACAGGCGGGCGGAGCTTCAGCGTCTTCGGGTCGTCCTCGATCTCCGGGATTTCCGTCGGGTCGACCTCTGGCGGCAGCTCTTCGCACGTCACGCCGAATTCCGAAGCCACGAGGGCGGCCGTATCAAAGTCGATTTCCTGGTTGATCGTCGCCATGACGCCCATCATGAAGAGCTTCTTGACGACTTCCGCAGCCGTGTAGCTCATCTTGGACGCGAGGTCCTTGACGGCAATCGTCTCCGGCAGCTTGATGTGCTTCGGATGCGCGATCTCGACCTTCGGTGCCTGCTGGCCGCCGCGCTTGTTGTTGCGGCCCCTGCGGTTGCGGTCGTTCTTGCTGCCGAAGCGGTTATTGCGGTCATTGCGGTCGTTACGGCCGCCGCGCTCGTTGCGGCTACCGTTGCGGCGGTCGTTGCGATTGCCGCCGCGGTTATTGTTGCCACCGCCATTGCTGTTGCGGTTGCCGCCGTTATTGCCGCTATTGCCGCCGCTATTGTGGCTCGGGCGGTTGCTGCCCGAAGCGGCGCGGTTGCCACCATTATGATTGCCGTTGCCGTTATTGCGGCCCGCATCGCTGCGGCGCTCGTTGCGCTCGTTACGCTCAGTGCGGCCGTTATTGCCGTTGCTGCCGCTGTTGCCGTGGTTCTGCTTGCCAGCCTGCGGCTTCTCGGCGCGCTTCTCTGCCGGCTTTGCGGCCGGCTTCTGCGCAGCCGATGCTGCCGGAGCCTTTGCCTGCGGCTTAGCACCCTTGTTGCTCAGCGAATTCTTGATGGCCGTGCGCTCTTCTTCGCCGACGCTCGAGAAATTGTTGGCAGCCTTGAACTTATTGCGCTTGAGGATATCCAGAATGACTTTGCTATCCGTATTGAACTCTTTCGCGAGTTCGTAAACTCTGTATTTGGACATTAATCCACCCCCGGTTATTATTTCATACTCATGGCTCCTTCATCAGCTCGCGCAGCTTCTTCGCGAACCCCTTATCGGTCAGGGCCGCGACAGCGCGGTACTCCTTGCCGAGGCACTGGCCGAGCGTCTCCCGGTCGAGCCCCTCAAGGTAGGGAACCTTGTATCGATCCGCTAGGATCGTGTAATCTTTCTTTGTTTCATCTGAGGCATCCGCCGCCACGAAGACGAGTACGGCCTCGCGGCCCTTCAGAGCCTGCTCCACGGCAAAGGCGCCCGACACGATGCGGCGCGCCCGCTGGGCCATGCTCAAGAGGTTCGTGATGCGCTCTTCTTGGGTATGCGCCATGACTCAGCCCTCAGCCTTGTCCTCGAACAGCTCGCGCTCGAGGAGATCGTAGACGGCAGCGTCGATTGGCGACTTGAACGAACGCTCGAGGCCATGACTCTTCTTGGCCTTGTCGAAGCATTCGCGCTTGTGGCAGATGTAGGCGCCGCGCCCAGGCTTCTTGCCCGTGAAGTCCACGGAGAACTCGCCCTCGGGGCTGCGCACGATCCGCACCATTTCTTTTTTCGGGCGGCTTTCCTGGCAGCCCAGGCACATCCGCTGCGGTATCTTCTTGATCTTCATCATTCAACCTCAGCCGTGAAGGCGGCATCGCCCGTGACTTCGACCTCGTTCATGTTGGCGTCGAGCTCTTCGTCAGCAGCCTGCGACTCGCTCTTGATGTCGATCTTCCAGCCCGTGAGCTTGGCGGCGAGGCGGGCGTTCTGGCCTTCCTTGCCGATGGCGAGCGAGAGCTGGTAGTCCGGCACGACGACGCGCGAGACCTTCTCCGTCTCGTTGACCGCGACGGAGACGACCTTGGCCGGGCTCAGCGCATTGGCGATGAACTTGGCCGGATTCTCGCTCCACTTGACGATGTCGATCTTCTCGCTGCCGAGCTCATCGACGATCGACTGAACGCGCAGGCCGCGGTGGCCGACGCAGGAGCCGACCGGGTCGACGTTCTCGTCCTTCGAGTAGACGGCGATCTTCGAGCGGTTGCCCGGCTCGCGTGCGACCGACTTGATCTCGACGATGCCTTCCTGGATCTCCGGCACCTCGAGCTCGAAGAGGCGCTTCAAAAGGCCCGGATGCGTGCGCGAAACGACGATCTGCGGTCCCTTGTTCGTCTTCTTGACCTCGACGACGTATGCCTTGATGCGGTCGCCGTGTGCGTACGTCTCCGTCGGGATCTGCTCCGCCGGCGTCAGCACGGCTTCCGTCTTGCCGAGGTCGATGTAGACATTGTGGTTCTCGACGCGCTCGACGAGGCCCGTCAGGATGTCACCCTCGCGGCTCATGAACTCCTCGTAGATGATGCCGCGCTCTGCCTCGCGGATGCGCTGGACGACGACCTGCTTGGCCGTCTGCGCAGCGATGCGGCCGAAGTTCGCCGGCGTCACCTCGATCTCGATGACGTCGCCGACTTCGTAGTCCGGCTTGATCGTGCGGGCCTGCGCCAGCGAGATCTCCGTGATTTCGTCCTCGGGGTCCTCGACGACCGTCTTGATCGCGTAGACGTGATAGTGACCCGTTTCTCTGGAAAGCGTGACGCGGACATTCTGTGCCGAGCCAAAGTTGCGCTTGTATGCCGAGATCAGGGCAGCCTCGATGGCCTCGAAGAGGACTTCTTCATCGATGCCTTTCTCCTTGCCGAGCTCTTTGAGCGTCGTCAGGAATTCCTGACCATTGTCCTTCGCTTTCGTCGTTTTTCTTGCCAAAATAATATCCTCCCAATGAACGGGGGAAGCCCCCCTTTTTTGCTATGTCAAAAGTCGATATGAAGGCGGACCTGTGCAATATCCGCCAGCGGGATCTTCGTCTCGCCATCGAGCTCGATCGCATCGCCATCGAAGCCCGTGAGCTCGCCGACGACGAGCTTCTTGCCCTCGCGCGGCGCGTAGAGCGTGACGTCGACCTTCTTGCCCTGCTCGCGCGTGAAGTCGCGCGGCTTGCGCAGGACGCGGTCGATGCCCGGCGAGGACACCTCCAGAATGTACGAATCCGGCACGACATTCCCCTTGTCAAGCACCTCCTCGAGCTTCTCGCTCAGCGCCTGGCAATCCTCGATATCAATGCCGCCTTCCTTATCGATGTAGACGCGCAGATACCAATCGTGTTCCTTGACATACTCGACATCGACGAGCTCGATGACGTCCTGATCCTTCAGGAGCTCCTGCACGATTGCCTCTACGGCATCCTCAACCTGCTGCTTTGCCATACATCCACCTCCAGATGATTCACTTCTCCGCATGCCGCGCCGCATGGGCATCAGCACATAAGATTAAAGAGTGGGCTTGCACCCACTCTTCACTAAACACACTAAATTAACCATTTCATGATACCACAAAACAAAAGCCTTGTAAATGCTTCCCTAAAAGTAATTTCCCTGCTGCCTCTCTGCGGCTCCACAAGGAATCCAGTCCAAAATCAGAGCCAATCCCAGATCTTCCCCACGAGTCCTCCAAGCAGGATGATGAGAGGGACTAGGCAAGCCTGACCGGTAAAGCCGTGATTGATCTGGGCTAATTCATCATCATCATCATCCGGAGAAGTTCCTGAACCAATGCCCACAACGCAAAATCCGAACATTAGCCAGATGAAGCCCATAAGATATCTGCTATGAGACCAGATCAAGGAAACGCCATGCCCCATGAAAATCAAGCCGGCCAAACACATCACGAGAATCTCTAAGCGATTGAGCTTGTCGCGATACCAGAAGGAATATTTTTGATCCAGATATGCCAAGCCGTACATGGCAAGACACAGGACGAACTGCAACAGATACGACTGCGCCTCGTTCCAGGCGGAGACAAGCAGCAGCACGGCGGACACGGAACGGATGGTATAGACGAGTGCCTTGTTGGCCCATCCGCTTGCGAAGAAGCCGGTCGGTTTCACCATGCCATGCATGTCGATGAGTGACTCAGCGACGGGAGCCAGCAGGAGATCCTGTTCCTTCCGGGCGCTTTTCCGCAACGAACGATGGGCTGTGTTGACGGCCTTGACATCCTGCCTGTAGGCGGGCAGGCAGGCCCCTACCGCCTGGTATTTTGCATCGGCAGCTTGGGAGATTTTCCCGTCGTCGAGCATGGGCACGTCAATCAGTGCCTTCAGCGCACCGGCCAGCGAACGGGAGACGGCGAATACTTTCAGCTCCTCATCCGTAAAGGAGCGGCTGCTGCCACGCCACCTGTTGAAGAATGAACGGCTCTTCTTTTCTTTCTTCTGGATGATGGCGTTCTGCAGGGCGACTGACTGGCAGAAGAGCTCCGTCAATGCCATCATCAGTTGCTCGTACATCTTCGCCTTCTTGACAATGCCCTCACAGAGCACAGCAGTGGTCTTCATTTCCTCGCAGGCCTCTTCTACCTCAGCGAGGTTGGTCTTCGCCTTGCTCAGATTATCTTTGGCTTGTGAGTACGCGGACAAGCCAGTGAAGATGGCCACTGGCGCGACAAAGAGAGAAAGCGGTGCCGCTGCCACGGCACCCAGAGCCGTACCGGCCACATCGAGCGTTGCACCGGCCACTCCAGCAGCCGTAGCCGCCCCTGCACTTGCGGAGAGAATCGTGCCGGTCCCCGTGACTGCCAGGCCGGCCAGCGCTCCCACTGCCGCGCCTTCTGCTGCACTCGTGCCGACAGATTGATAGACATCCGTCAACTGCTCGAGCTGCAGGGCATCCTTCTCTTCAAAAGGGAACTGCGGCAGTCGGCTGAGCTCATCGATGCCCTGCGAGTTCACGAGCCCCACCTTTTTCAGCTTACCGTAAGATGCCAGAAAGGATTGCATCGGGTGCAGCAGGATCATCTTCTTCTGCTGGCCAACTCGGGTGAGCTCCTTCAGGACCTGCTTTTTCGCATTTTGCGTCTGTTGCCTCTGTGCTTCATACATCGTTTCAGCATGTTCAGCGATGTTCTTAGCCTGCTCATTGAGCTCACCGGCTTTGCTGTGCGCTTTCACACCCAAAAGGATGGCGAGTCCGGCAGCTAGGAAAGGTAACGGCATGTGAATCCCTCCTCATTTCATGATTTCATAATTCCAACTTCAGAAAAAATCTTCTTCCCCATCATCCAAGAACTGCTTGAATTCCTCCACGGATTCGTATTTGACCGTGCCTCCGACCTTGCGGGTGATCTGATTGGCGCCGCGGATGACCCCGTCGGCATCACCTGCCGCGAAAGAAAAGCGGATGTCCGCCAGCGCTTCATCAAAGCAATGGCCGTAATCGGCAAAGTAGGCATCCATATGGGCCTGCAGTTCCTGCCGGTAGGCGCGCGCCGCCTCTGCCGCCTCCCGGCAGCGGCGGATCACCTCATTGCGCTGCCGGATCTCTGGGGTATCGCCCACACAGCCCAGCAGCGTATGGTAGAGCGCACCGGACATGACGGCACCCACAGCCGCTCCGACTGCCGCTCCGACGACAGGAATCGGAATGACGGCCTGCCCGACGCCCATCGTATAACCGACGGTCCCCATCTGCAGGCCGCTGGCCCCCAGTTCTGTCAGGCAGGCCTCCGTCGAAATCTTGCCGGATGCATAGCGGTTCAGTGTGCCGCCAAACGCCATGCAGGACGTAACGACGAGACCGGGCACATTTGACTTCACGAGCCCGCGGATAAAGCCGGAGGACGACCGCGATAAAGTCTGGGAGAGGACCGTGAGCCCGCCGCCCATGACATAGCCAGTCGCCGCAGCCTGGCCGCCCGTCAAGGCAATATCCCGGATTGCCTCATCGGCTTTTTTCCGCCCCTCGATGACCTGCACGATGTTCTGGATCGTAGCAATGGACGCCGCTGTAAGGCCGGCAGATGCTCCAACCTGTAGCCCGGCTTCATGACCAGTGGAAATCATATTGGCGAGCGACCTCTGGCGGAATTGCCGGTCGATGCTCGCAGCGGCCTGTTCTTCATCGCGGATGGCGCGCTGGCCGCCGCCCTTTGCTAGTTTGACGCCCTTCTGCCTGCGGTAATCCGCATCCTCGACAAATTCTTTGTTGGTGCGGCTGCGCTTCGCATTGTTGTACTTGCGCGAGGTCACCTGTATATTGTCTGGGCTGTTCGCCACTGCCCTGCGGTCCGCATTCGTCAGCCATGGATTGTCCTTCGTTTCCTCAAAGACATTCTCCAGAGCCTTGATGTGGTCGCTCTCAGCCAGATGCCTCGTCCATTCCTCGCCGTACAGGAGCTTTGCCTCCTGTTTCGTCAGCACGAGCCGATCGCCGGTGTAGGGATCCTGTACCAGACAGCCGTCTTTGAAGAGCGCCTTCTTGGCCGAAAGCTTTGCATAGCCATCATCGTAGAGATTCCGGTTCCCCGTATACGTGTCCGGCACGGAGAACTTCTGCCCTACCGCCGCCTGTACCTGCTCTGCCGTGTTCATACCGGCCGCTGCGCTCCCCAAGCGGGAAGCATTTTTTTCCTGCCTGTCCTGCTGGTCATCTGCACGACCACCGGTCTGCTCCACCCCAAGATTTTCATGATGCTGAAAGAGTTTCTGCCAAAATCCCATGATTTCCTCACCCCATCTAAGGACAATCCTTCGCCTTGCCGCTCACACAGGCTCATATAAGAGCAAAGAGTGGGCTTACACCCACTCTTTACCAAACGACTTGAAATCAACTTCTTTAATCCTATCATAAAAATATCTACTTGTAAACAATGTCTGAACAATCAAGAAATCACATGCCATGTGCCCGGCGCGCCTTCTGGAGCTTACGCAGCTTATGCAGCTTGCTGCGGCGCCAGAGGAAGTAGAGCGCGGCGTTCAAGGCGATGATGGCCGTGCTGACGACGCCGTACATGAAGGGATAGCCGCACTGCGCGGCGACGATGCTAAGGAGCACGGCGGCGAGGCCGACGCTGATGTCGAGCGACCAGAAGTACGTGGCCGTCGCGACGCCGGCGCGCGATGCCGGGGCACTCTGGACGGCGAGCGTCTGGAAGGCCGGCGACAGCGCGCCGAAGCCGATGCCGAGCAGCGCAGCCGCGCCGAGCAGGCCGACGAGCGTCGTGACTTGACTGAAGATGACCATGCCGGCCGCGAAGAACACGAAGCCCGGCCATACCGTCCAATCCGGCCCCTTCTCGTCGAAGAGGCGGCCGATGACGGGGCGCGTCAGGATGATGACGAAAGCAAAGACGACGAAGAACAGGCTCGTCTCCGCCTGCAGGCCGAGGCTCTTGGCGTAGAGCGGGATGAAGGTCAGGATGCCGCCGTAGGCAAAGAAGACCATGCCGCCGAGCAGTGCCGGTGTGAGCGAGCGCCGCTCAATGAAGTCCGAGAGGTGGAAGCCCTTCTTCGGACGCTTGGCCGGGCGGATGACCTCATCGGGCAGGCGGCGGGCATTGGCCGTCAGGAAGGTCAAGATCGCCAGTGCCGTCATAAAGACGAAGAGCGCCGTGCCGCCGAGATTGCCGATGATCAAGAGGCCGATGAGCGGGCCGACGACCATCGCGAGGTTCGTCGAGAGCGCGAAGTAGCCGATGCCCTCGCCCTTGCGCGAGGCCGGCAGCACGAGCGCGGCCATCGCCGCCGCAGCCGTCGTCGCGAGCGCGAAGATGCAGCCATGCAGCAGGCGCAGCGCGTAGATGGCCTGCTCCGAGTGAAACCAGTTGAACGCGAACATCACGAGGAAGAACGCCGCCGTCGCCCCGCGCATCAGCTTCTGCTTGTTGACGGCGTCGATGATGCGGCCGGCCAGAGGGCGGCAGCTCACCGCGCCGATCTGAAAGGCCGTCATCGCAAGGCCCGCCTCCATGTCGCCGCCGCCAAGCGTGTCCATGATGAAAATCGGCAACGCCGCCACCATGATGTACTGCGACATGAACAAGAAGAGGTTGCTGCCTCCCATCCCCAGGAATTCCGGTGTCCATAGCTTCTCTCTCTGCATGTGATCTTCCTTTCCTATCTTAAACCCCATCAAATTTCTCTGCGGCTCAGAGCTTTGCCTCGATCTTGCGCAGCATGCGGCGCAGCTCTTCCTGCTCGTCCGTGCTCAGGGCCCCGAGGAAGTCGAGGTTGGCGTGCTCGTCGAGCGCGCTAAGCCGCTCGACGCAGTCGCGCCCCTTCTCGGTCGTCCGCAGGATCATGTGGCGCATGTCGCTCGGGTCGGGCGTGCGGTCAATGCAGCCCTTGTTCTCCAGATGCGTGACGAGCGCCTTGACCGTGTTCTGGTTCTTCTCGATCCGCTCGGCGAGCGCCTTCTGGCAGAGCGGCTCGTACTCCGCAATCGTCTTGAGCGCAACCCACTGCTCCACCGTGATGCCGTATTCCTTGAACATGCCGTCCACCGCGTAGTGAATCTTGCGCGCCACGCGGCTGATCATGTAGCCAATCGTATCATCAAGTGTCATGATCTCATCTCCCTTTTCCTATCGTAAACCTATGTATTGTACAACCAGTCCGCTGGCTTGTCAATCTTTGCGGAAAAAGAGAACGAGCTGACGCGCAACACGGTGATCCCGAAACGGCTTGTCTATTATAATACGATATCGTAGTATAGTCAACAAACCTAATAAGACGGCCCCCTGTTCGCGTGCGCATGCTTTATGGATAGGTGTATAATAGAAGCACATCAACCGACAGACCGGTAAACGACAGGAGGAATCACGATGGACATCAGCAAGACTTACCTAGCTGCCGACTCGCGTTACGAGACGATGGCCTACCCGCGCTGCGGCATAGCGTA
>OGYL01001789.1_pt1 | contig 15882 bp, 13 predicted proteins | sample 1576541 | NCBI WGS metagenome assembly OGYL01 (sample SAMEA3541551, study PRJEB24748) | human gut metagenome | biome: human gut; feature: human-associated habitat; material: faeces | place: China | collected 2012 | reverse complement strand
TCGTATGTTTCCATGTCATCGGCTCTGCGCTATTATGGTCTGATACCGGAAGAGGTTTACACCAAACAATCCATGACTTTGAAGTATGCCAAGAACTTTGACACGCCGTTCGGCAGGTTTGAATATACGCATATCTCGAAGGCGGCATTCTCTGTTGGGCTGACAAGCATCAAGAAAGATGGCTACGCATTTGTGATGGCTACGCCGGAAAAGGCTCTGTGTGATCTGATTGCCAATTCTTCAAAAGTGAATTTGCGTTATCTGAAAGATGCCGAGATTTATCTGGAAGAGGATATCCGGATGGAAAGGGAGGATTTTATGCAGATGGATGCCCGGTTGTTTGAGGAATATATCAAGGTCGGCAAAAAGGCCGATTCAATCCGTACTCTACTTAAATTGCTGAAGAAATGAAGAATGAGATTTATGACAATATGCTCTCTGCATGTGGTGCGACAACGGAACAAGAAAGGCGTAATGCCATATTTGAAGTAAACCAGCAGGTGATACTTGCCGGACTCTACAATGGCGGTTTCTTCGATGTTGCCGCTTTCTATGGCGGTACCTGCCTCAGAATTTTTCATGGTCTCCAACGCTTCAGCGAGGATATGGATTTTTCCCTCCTGACTCCCGATGACAAGTTCGATTTCACGAAATACTTCCAGCCGATAATAGATGAATTTGCCATTGTCGGTCGAGAGGTGGAGATTAAAAAGAAAGATAAAAAGGTCTTTGGAAAGGTGGAATCCGCTTTCCTAAAAGACAATACGGATGTATATGACGTGTCTTTCCAGACCGATAAATCCATAAAAATCAAAATTGAAGTTGATACCCAACCACCGTTAAATTTCAGGACTGAGCAAAAGCTGCTTCTACAGCCTCACTCCTTCATGACACGCTGTTTCACTTTGCCGGATTTGTTTGCCGGGAAGATGCACGCATTGGTGTACAGATGCTGGAAAAACAGGGTGAAAGGTCGTGACTGGTATGATTTCGAATGAGTTGGCGGATATGGTGAAGTTTGAATAGTAACAACTAATTTTACAGATTATGACAAAACTGATTTTGATTGGCGTTAAGGAGCAGGAATTGAGTGAGATTGCGCACTATCTTATGATATATTTCCCATATAATGAGGAAATGTGCAGCTATACGGATGCATGGATGGGTGAACTGTATGAGAACAAATATCCGTTGGCTACTAAAGGTATGTGGTCGGGAATAATCAATTTGAAAACACATCAGCTGCTGAATTGGAAGCTCGAATATGGAACTCTGTATCTGCAGGCCAAGATATGCGATAGCGGAACATATTTCCTGCTTGATAAAGATAAAAAGGTGATATGTAAGATTGCCGGTTATGTGCCAAACGGTCTGGTTCCGGATTCGGATGACTGTGGAGACTATATCCGTTTGAGGATCAATAGTGACGGTACGATAGAAAATTGGCCTGAGAATCCGGACTATTCCGATTTTATTGAAGGCTCTGAGATTGTAGAAAGAATTGACACGAGCATTGTAGAGGAACCAATACTGGATACCAAGGTTGAGTTCACTTACAGCCAACTTATGGCAAAATTGCTTCAGTTACCTAAATTCTTGCAGTTGGAAATAGGAAAAGCGTTAGTGGCGAATGCCTCGGAAGGATTTGAGGAAGACGAATGAGTATGTTTTACTTTTTAATCAGATTATTTTGCCATCTTATATTTTATCGCGATATTTGCATTACGATAAACTTGTAACGAAATAATTGGAATAATATATGAAGCCTAATAATCCTTTCCTCATTTCGGGATATTACAGTCCTGAATTCTTTTGCGACAGAGAGCAGGAGACAGGAACTATTCTTGATGCACTCCACAATGGGCGCAATGTGGCATTGATAGCACCACGCCGTATGGGTAAGACAGGACTGGTCCGTCATGCTTTTTATCGTTTGAAAGAGGAACAGCCTGATATTGTCACTTTCTATTTGGATATATACTCAACCCAGTCATTAGGAGATTTTGTAAGATTGTTTGCCAGTACGGTGTTGGGGCAGTTGGACTCCGTTCCGCAAAAGGCTTTGAGTCGGATACGTCAATTTGTTCGAAGTTGCCGTCCTGTCTTTACTTTTGATGAATTGACAGGTGTTCCTAAGGTGACGATAGATGTGGCTCCGGCAGAGGAAGAAAATACTTTGAAAGAGATATTCGAGTATTTGGGTTCATCGGAGAAACGGTGCTATGTCGCCATTGATGAGTTCCAGCAGATTACAGAATATCCGGAGAAAGGAGTCGAGGCTTTGTTGCGTTCCTATATTCAGTTCCTGTCCAATGTGAACTTCATCTTTGCCGGCAGCAAGCAGCATATGATGCAAGAGATGTTCACTTCATCGAAAAGGCCGTTTTATCAAAGTACGCAACCTCTCACAATCGGACCGATACAACAGGATGAATACGCAAATTTTGCTACAGGGTATTTTTCTTTACATAATCTGGAACTGTCTCAGGATATTTTCAATTCGATTTATGAAAAGTACGAAGGACATACCTGGTATGTGCAGTGTCTTCTTAATCGTCTCTATGGATACGACCGCGATGTGGATATGAAATTGGTTGCATACGCCATAGATCAGATTTTATCCGAGTACAGCTACACTTATGCAGACATGCTGAAAGCATATTCTTCCGGTCAGGTGCGACTGTTGAAAGCAATCGCCAAGGAGGGCTGTGTCAAGGAAGTTTTGGCCGGCGATTTTATCAGCGCCTACAGGCTTCGTGCTGCAAGTAGCGTGAGTGCAGCATTGAAGAAACTGCTGGAAAATGAACTGGTTTATCAGACTGCCGACGGCTATATGATATATGACCGCTTTATGGGCGAATGGTTAAGGAGGCAAGGGTTTTGAATTTATTGTTGTGTAATTAGTTTTATATCTAATATGTCGTTCGAAATAATTGTTGATTGTATAATGGCTTTAGGAGCCTTGGCTACAGCTGCAACTTTTGTTCTTGTTCTCATAAATCAGAAGGGGACACAGAGGCAGATTGACAGCCTGTCGCAAATGACAGAGATGTTTTCTCGTCATTATCAATTAGAACGTATTCAGGCTGGAAGCAATATATATCCGAAAATTCAGATAAGTTTGAAGGATGATTTGATGTGGGGACTGAAGATTCAGGTTAAAAATAACTCATATCCGGTAGAAGTGTACCGGATTATAATATATGAACCTCGAACACATTTGGATATAAAATTGAAACCTAAAAGTGAATATATTCAAGTACGACAAGGGGAGACAAAATATATTTTACCTGGCGAATTAAGTCGTCAATCGCTATATGCTTTTGGCGCATCGATAAGAATATATCTTATTACGCCTTTTGAGGAAGCATACGAGATACGGTATATGGCTACAGACAAACAAAATTGCTATCAGTCTGAGCCAATTCCTATACTATACTCCAAAGATGAGCATGAATCTTCGAAAACGCAAGTTACTCAAATCAAACAATATTCGATACATGGAGGCATTCAGGGAACCATAAAGGACAACTTCCCGGAAGTCGCAAGAGAATTAGATGATTGATTTGGCTATTATAGCGGAATAATAAATGAAAAAACTAAATGAATTTATTATAAACAAGATAAATCATTATGGCAGTAAAAAAGTCAGAACTATATAGTACATTGTGGAAATGCTGCGACGAGCTTCGTGGCGGTATGGATGCAAGCCAATACAAGGATTATGTATTGGTAATACTTTTCGTTAAGTACATCAGTGATAAAAGTCGCAGTGATGAAGGTTTTGATATCGATATTCCTGAGGGTTGTTACTTTGAGGATTTTGTAGCTCTCAAAGGCAATCCGAATATTGGAGAGGAGATGAATAAGAAGATGGCCGCACTTGCCGAGGCTAATCAACTGGATGGCGTTTTTGTTGCCGACTTTGAAGATGATGCCAAGCTCGGCAAGGGAAAGGATAAGGTTGAAACCCTCAGTAAACTCATTGCAGTTTTCCAGAATGAGAACCTCGATTTTAGCAAAAATAGAGCTGCCGATGACGATCTTATAGGGGATGCTTACGAGTATTTAATGAAGAATTTTGCTACCGAGAGCGGTAAGAGTAAGGGTCAATTCTACACACCGGCCGAGGTCAGTCGTGTGATGGCCAAAGTCATCGGGTTGGGCGATGCCAGAAATGGGAAAAAGACAACTATCTACGACCCTACTTGTGGCTCGGGGTCTCTGCTTTTGCGTGCTATGTGTGAGACTCCAGATGGAGCAACCATCTATGGTCAGGAGAAAGACAACGCAACCCTACCTGCTAACCTTTTTTATGGTACAGGTATTCCGGCTTGTATCATCATCGTTGAGAAGTCGGAAGCAGTAGGGCGTAAAGGGGTGTTTATGATCGATGCCAAGAGCGGGTATATCAAAGATGGTGCAAAGAACCGTCTGCGGGAACAGGATATTCGCCGCATTGTCGATGTGTGGCAGGCACAACGCGATGTACCTCATTATGCGCGCTTTGTGCCTATGGAGGAGATTGAGCGTAACGATTACAATCTCAATATTCCTCGCTATGTATCTGCTCCCGATACGGAGATTCTGCAAGATATCGATGCCCACCTTCATGGAGGTCTACCCAAACACGATATAGATCAGCTTGACGCCTATTGGGAAGTGTGTCCGTCACTTTGTAATGATCTCTTTTGCGACCATCCTACACGTAAGGGCTACTATTCTCTGAAATGTAATCCTGAGGCTGTGCGTGATGTCGTTGCCGAAAATATAGATTTCCGTAAACAGAGCGATGCGTTTCGAAGTAGTTTTACCGAATGGTGTAATCGTCACCGTGTGCAACTTTATGCTCTCGTTCTCGGATTTGCGCCCAAGAAACTTATTGAGCAACTGGGCAACTCATTGTTGGAGATTTTCAAGGTTGATAAGTCGCTTGTCGATGCGTATGATGTCTATGACTGCCTGATGAATTACTGGGGCGAAACGATGCAAGATGATTGCTATATGATTTCGTCCGGAGGTTGGACAGTGCAACTGTACACTCCGCAACCTGCCTCCAAGAAGAACGACGAAAAGAAAAAAGAGAAAAAGGCAACTACTCCCGAAGACATCGTTTGCGACCTGCTCCCTGTGCCAATCGTTATTGACGAGTATTTTGCCGAGAAGCGCGATGTTATTGCTGCGGCCGAGGAGTTGTTGGCGCAAAATGAGGGGCAGCTTGCTGAGCTGGTCGAGGAACAGGCGGAGAATTATCTTGATGAGGACAATTTTCCCGATAGTAAGATTACCGATGCCAATGTAAAAAAACGAATTAAGGCACTCGATAAGAAAACCGATGCCGACGAGGTTGCCGTACTGCAAAAGTACCTCGATCTAAAAGGCGATATATCACTCAATAAGAAACTGATTAAGGAACGTAAATATGACTTGCTGACTGCTCTTGTAGTCAAGTATGCCGATCTATCTGAGGAGGAGATTAAGCGGTTGGTTATTGAGAAAAAATGGTTCGCATCGCTTGCCTTGCGTCTTGACGGTGAGATGCAACGTATCAGCCAACAACTCACTTCCAAGGTGTCGGCTCTTGCAGAGCGTTATGCCCAGACGCTCTCCGAGATTGATGCTGATATAATCGACTTAGAGGCAAAAGTCGCGGCACATTTGAAACAGATGGGGTACTGATCTGAGAAGTCGAGGTTAAAGAGCGGGCAGATTGATAATTATTAAAATGTAAAAGATGGATATACCACAAGGATATAAGCAAACCGAGTTGGGAATAATACCCGAAGATTGGGAGGTCGTTGTTATAGGCGAACAGGGTATTTTGCAAAATAGGAGTGTGAATCCTCAGCAAGAACCACACAAAATCTTTTGCGAATATAGTATGCCGTCATATGATAATGACAAAATCCCCATATACAGGTGTGGAAATGAGATGTATAGCTCTCGGTTTGCGATATGTGGCCCCGTGTTGCTATTTAATAAGTTAAATGTTAGACAAAAAAGAATATGGTTTTTGGAAAATACTCCATCTGATTCTATTTGTTCTATGGAGTTCCTGCCATATTCTTCAGATAGCATTGACTTATTGTTACTTTCTCATATTTTGGGAACAGACCAAAGTACTGAGTATTTTGTTGGCTTATCTAAAGGGACGTCTAATAGCCAGAAAAGAATTAGACCAATAGATTTTATATCTAAAAAAATAGCTATTCCTTCGTCTTTGGCTGAGCAGCAAACAATAGCGGAAGCACTGAGTGATATCGATGGATTGATTGCGGCATTGGATAAGAAAATCGCCAAGAAACGCCTGATTAAGCAAGGGGCGATGCAACAACTCCTAACCGGCAAAAAACGCCTCCCCGGATTTACCGATCCATGGGTAGAAACGAAATTAGGAGAGATTTTAGATTATGAACAGCCTCAGCCGTATTTAGTTGTATCAACCGACTATGTTGATAGTGGTATCCCGGTCCTTACTGCAGGTAAATCTCTGATATTGGGTTATACGACTGAACAATTTGGCGTATACAATAAGTTACCTGTCATTATTTTCGATGATTTTACTACGGATAGTAAATATATATCGTATCCATTTAAGGTGAAGTCATCAGCAATGAAGATGCTTTCACTAAAAAACAATGATTACGATTTGCGATTAGTATATGAGTTGATGCAGCAGATAGATTTTCCGCTTAAAGATCATCAACGATATTGGATTTCAGAGTATAGTCAATTGACAATATCCATACCTAAAGATAGAGAAGAACAGACAGCAATAGCTACGATTCTGACCGATATGGATAAGGAGATAGCTGAGCTTGAAGCCCAACGCGACAAGTACCGTCTCCTAAAATCAGGCATGATGCAAAAATTATTAACAGGACAAATAAGATTAAAATAATCAACTAATAATCAACGGATATGGCAGATTTAGGATTACCACAAGTTAAGCTTTTAACAGGAAACTATGATATAATAGATTCCGGTTGTGTCGTATTACAAATGGGTGAATATCTTGAGTTTCAAGTAGCTGACTTAAAATTTATAGTTGAATTCATAGATGAACCTGTAATCGAGGGGGCTACTAGAAAAGGCCGAATTTCGACAGGTGTAGTTAATCCCAGCTCGGCAGATGCATATTATAGAATAGCACTGTATAATCAAGATATGGCTTTTTTTTCAAGTTCCTCTAACTTTTTGGATGTAGCGACGTTGGAGGGAAAATCTCTTAAGTTAAAATTCAGTGTGCAGGCTATTAATAATAGAGTGGGTAGTAGTGATAAAATCTTCTTCTATACATGGTATTTAGAAAAAGAGGCATTGATACAAACAGCAAATAATGTTCCACAACAATAATTTAGATTATTATGGCTAATTCTTATAAAGATGGTAATAGTGGAACAAGTTCATACAGCCAATCTTTAAAAAAGTTGGAACTTCAAAATGCTCATGAGCAAGTTCAACTTAAGGAGCAACATGAACATGAGGAGAGGATGGCTGATATGCAATATCGGCATGAAGCAAATCTAAACAATCAGGCATTAGGCTGCTTCGGGCGAATATTTGGTTCCCAAGAGAATTCCTCTCGAAATATAACAGGCATAATATGTTTATCGTTTGTTGCAGGAGCAACATTAACTTCTCTTATAGTATATTTTTGCAAAGAGGATACGGCTTTTGTAAAAAAAATGTGGGAAGTTATATGTCCAATTATTACATTATCGTTGGGTTATCTTTTTGGTAAAAAATAAGAATAATTATGGACGCAAATATCGGGGCAAAGGAGCGTGTAACGCAAAATAGATTGATAGGACTTTTTAAGAATGTCTTAAAGTATACCTATCTCGGGAACTGGGAGACTCGTGAGGATAACGCCAATATCGAAGAAAAGTTGCTTACAGCATATCTCTTGCGGCGTGGCTATACCGACAAGGAGATACGGAGTGCAATCGTGAAACTCAAGCAGTCGGCAAACTCCATTGGTGGCGGATTGTATAATGCCAACAAGGAGGTATATACCTTGTTGCGCTATGGCATCAATATACAGGCCGAGGTGACCGAAAAGAAAAAGATGGTACACCTTATCGACTGGGCCAATCCGATGGAAAATGATTTTCAGATAGCCGAAGAAGTAACCATTCAAGGCGAAAGCGACCGCCGCCCTGATCTGGTCGTGTATGTCAATGGTATTGCTCTTGCTGTAATCGAACTCAAACGTAGCACGGTTTCTGCCCACGAGGGTATTCGTCAGAATATCCGTAACCAGCAGGACGGTTATATTCCTCGATTCTTCACGACTATACAGTTGCTTTTTGCAGGCAACGACACGGAGGGATTGCACTATGGCGTAATCAAAACTCCCGAAAAATTCTGGTTGCGTTGGAAAGAACCGTGTGGCGAACCGTGCCAACCATCACATTTCACAGCGAAGGAGTATCCCAATGAGTTGGATCGTGGCGTCTTGCAATTCTTTGAGCCTGCAAGACTATTAGAATATATCCATGACTTTATCATCTTCGATGGAGGGGTAAAGAAGGCGGCACGCCCCAATCAATATTTCGCTGTTAAAGCCGCCCAACCCAGAATTCGCAAGAAGCAAAACGGTATTATATGGCATTCGCAGGGTTCAGGCAAATCACTTACGATGGTATGGTTAGCTCAGTGGATACGTGAAAACGTAAGCGATGCTCGTGTTGTAATCATTACCGACCGTGATGAGCTGGATAAACAAATAGAATCAGGTTTTAAAGATGTAGGTGAGCAGATTCAACGAGCCAAGAGTGGCGGTAAGCTGATTGAGATGCTCAATGCCGCCGAACCCTGGTTGATTTGTACGTTGATTCATAAATTTGGCAAAAAGAATGACAGCGATGCCATATCGGTAGGAAATAAGAAAGCAAGTAAGTCGCTCGACTTGTATCTTGAAGAATTGGCAAAATCGCTCCCGGCCGACTTTTGTGCGAAGGGTAATATTTATGTTTTTATTGATGAATGTCATCGCACACAAGGAGGCATGCTTCACGAAGCCATGAAGCATATCATGGGCAACGATGTGATGCTGATAGGTTTCACGGGTACGCCTCTGCTCCATACGGATAAGAAGAAATCGATAGAGACCTTTGGCTCGTATATTCATAGTTATAAGTTTAATGAGGCAGTAAAGGATAAGGTTATTCTAGACTTGCGATATGAGGCCCGGAATGTAGAACAGTACTTGGGCAAACGAGAGAAAATTGATGAGTGGTTTGACACGAAGACAAAAGGGTTGAGTTCAGTGGCTCGTGCCGCTTTGAAAGAGCGTTGGGCAAAGATGGAAAAGCTGTTTAGCAGCAAGGAGCGTATCGACCGCATTGTTGCAGATATTTGTCAAGATATGAGCACCAAGCGGGCCCTGGCAGGTGGTTATGGGAACGCCATGCTCGTGGCCGACAGTATTTATCAGGCATGTCGTTATTGGGAGGTTTTTCAATCGACAGAGTTGAAAGGGCATTGCGCTGTGGTTACAAGTTACGATGCAAGTACCGCATCGGTAAAAGACGAGTATCAGGGTGATGGAGAGACCGAGGACCTTACCAAGTATGAGGTATATCAAAAGATGATTGGCGATAAAACGCCGGAACAGTTTGAAACTTGGGCGAAAAAGGAGTTTACAGACCATCCCGGAGACATGAAGTTGCTGATTGTCGTAGATAAGCTATTGACAGGATTTGATGCACCGTCGGCAACCTATCTCTACATTGACAAAAAAATGCGCGACCATAATCTTTTCCAAGCAATCTGCCGTGTGAATCGAGTAGATAGTGAGGAAAAAGATTTTGGATATATTATTGATTACCAAGATTTGTTTGGAGCAGTAAAAAGTGCAATCGAGGATTATACAAATGGGGCATTTGATGGTTATGATGACGACGATATCGAAGGCCTTCTTTCGGATCGTCTTACCGAAGGTCGAAAAGCCTTAGAAGAATCATTACAAGCGGTCTATACGATGTGTGAAGTGATACATCCGCAAACGCGAGAAGGCTATTTTGCGTATTTTGTATATGCTGAAACAACACCTGTGGAAAATCAGCAAAAAGAGTGTGAGGAGAATGCCAATAAACGTGAAACCTTCTATAAACTTGTGTCGCGTTTGGTACGTCGTTATATTGATATTGCCAATGAGATGGAACAGGCAGGCTATACCGCAGAGGAGGCTGCTGACATCAAAAAGCAGGTTGATTATTTCAATGATATCAAAGATGAGATAAAATTAAAAAGTGGAGATGCACTCGATCTTAAATATTACGATCCGGCAATGCGTCAGCTTATTGATAACTATGTGCGAGCTGAAGATAGTGAAAAACTGGTCGATTTAGCTGATATTTCGTTTCTCGACTTGATTGATACGCAGGGTGATAAGGCAATCGATTCACTGCCAAAGAAAATCAAGCAGAATGAGCGTTCTGTTGCAGAGATTTTGGCGGCAAATATGCGAAAAATGATTATCAGTGAACGACCGAACAATCCGGTCTACTTTGATAAAATGTCTGATTTGCTTAACCACTTGCTTCAAGAACAGAAAGACGGTAAGATCCAATACAAGGAACTAATAAAAAAACTCATCGAAAAACTGAAAGAAGCTCGATCGACTATCAAGACAAAGTACCCTGCTACAATTGATACAAAAGGGAAACAGGCTCTTTATGATAATCTTGGAAAAGATGAAATTTTGGCTCTCCGAGTTCACGAAACAATCAAAGCAAATGCACGTGACGGTTTCAGAGATATGGATAGTAGTGGTTTGAAAAAGATGAAAGCTCTTCGGAGAGCTGTTGAGCATGTTTTGCAAGGAGTTGAAGTGAACATAGATGATATAATGCAGCTAATAGTTGCGCAAAGAGAATACTAATGACGATTATTGAGGTTGCTAATATATCTGCGGAAGTTGAGTGGAAAAATATTAAGAATGTGCATCTTACAATATATCCACCCAATGCTCGTGTTCATGTGTCTGCTCCTATTGGAATGGCAGAAGAGGCTGTGCGATTATTCTTGATTACGAAAATGTCGTGGATAAATCAACGTGTTTCACAGGTTCTTGATCAGAGTCGTCAAACGCCCCGCGAATATGTCTCTGGCGAGAATCATTACTTCAAAGGTCATAGGTATCGCTTAAAGGTGTTGTATCATCATGCATCTGCAAAAGTAGAAATTCAGGGTAATGAATATATTAAACTATACGTCCGTGAAGGGACAACAGCAGCACGTCGAGCAGAAGTGTTGCGAGAATGGTATCGTGCGGAGCTCAAATTGATGCTTCCTCCACTTATTGCCAAATGGGAAAAAATATTGGGTGTGAGTGTGAACAAATGGGAGGTCAAGCAAATGAAAACTTTATGGGGAAGTTGTAATCACCGTACACAAAATATTATTTTTAATCTAGAATTAATCAAGAAACCAGTTCATTGTATTGAATATATTGTAGTACATGAATTGTTACATATTAAAGTTAGATTGCACAATGAAGAGTATACATCTTTACTAACTAAATATTTTCCGAGCTGGAAACAGTTGAAAGAAGAATTAAATGAATTTATTGTATAAATATTACCATTTGGACAAAACAGTTACCACATATTTGATTGACTGAGATTTGGAGGTAACACAGCATGTATTTACCAGCAATAAGATTTTCCAGATTTAATCTGACTTTTCATCTGTCCTCAGTGCGCCAAAACCCAAGCATAGATTGCTTAAACTGGTCGGCGGCATTATTGGATTGGACATATTAAACGATATGCGATAATTGATGTTGCCAGAGAGGTGAGCCAGTGTTTGCCGGATTTCCAAGATAGATTGTAGCTGCGATTATCCAGTCAAGGAAATCACGCTTGTCAGAGTCCATGATAGAAGTTTGCCATAACATGCATCGTTTTTTGTAAGTGAGGATGTGGTATACTCGTTGGACATTAGTAACTTGATTTTTATAGTAAGTTTGGCTATGGACATGACGAATCAAGATCAAAAATAGGGAAGACAATATCAACGACATGTCCAATAGCCAAAGCATGGGACTGCCCGATATTCTGCCGAATGGATACAAGAGTTTTTGTTGAAGACCTTGCACTAAGGTATCGCTGGATTATCCCTGTTTCACATGATGTGTTATGTTGCTAGCCATAACTATTGCCTCAAATCATAACTTGGTTAAAGTTCTATCCGATTCTTCTGCGGGAACTATATGCATAAAGCAGATATTATAGTTGGCTACAAGAGAGATAGGATTTTTTGTCCACTGTCCAATCCAGACAACGATTTTCCCGTGCCCAGCTTGCTGTTTTAAGTGGCACTCATCCCGCCGCCGAAAGGCGAGTGGGGTATTAGGCTTCCCCTACGGGATTTTACTGGCAGACGGGCAAGCCCGGCATGGATGATAGCTTCACTTCAAATAATGCAGATGCTGTCCGGTTTCCAGTGTACATACAAAAGGGAGCATGGCAGATTGCACCTATATGATGAAACCTGCCATAGCTTTGCTTTATTCCCATATCTACACCCCTGCATTAAAGTAAAGTCGGGAAATGTCACAGAAAAATGTCACACCGATGGGGTTAAACGCTAACGGCTCAATAATGGAAATCTCGGTTGTATTTGTATTCTTTCCCTTCTTTTACGACCATCCGCTTGTTGCATAGGAACTTTGCCAATTCCACCGTCTTGTTGTACCCCAGTTTTATTCCCTGCCGTCCGTAGCCCTCTTTCAGCCGTTCAAGGTAGTCGTTATAGCCGCTGATGTTCCCGTCCTCAAAAGCGGCGTTCAAAGCGGAACGGTGCGAATCCTCAGATATTTCCTTGTACGGGTTGAACGGTTCCTTAGGAGGGCGTCCTGGCTGCCTTTTCTGGGGCTGATATGACTCCACCAGTTCGGGCAGGGAATCATCATTTACCCGGAAGGCAAACGGTTCAAACTCACGGTCACGGCTGTGTATGACTTCCACCACACTTATGGACTTGTCGTCTTTGTCTGGCTCTATCTGCATGACGGTTTCCGCCTTGTTGTTCAGTTCCGTGCCGACATGACCGCGTGCGTGTTCGTCATTCTTGTTCTGATGCAGGACGGTATGGATGTGTATCTGTCTGTCATCGGTCCATTGCATGAATTTGGATATCACATCGGTGGATTCACCGGGTGAATTGATATCATGGATGAAGTCCCGGATGCCATCTATGATGACCAGACCTAAATCGGGTATCATGCCGATTGCCTCTTCCGTTATAGCCAGTCGCACTTCGGGCGAATATTTCCGGAGTGCCAGCATCGTCAGGTTGTCTGCATCACAGTCTTTCGGCAGACCTGCCAGTTTCAGGATTCTATTCAGAACAATTTGGCAATGGTTCTTGCCCTGTTCCGTGTCAACATAGAGAATCTTCCTTTTTCCATCCGGGAAGCAGGCACGGTAATGCAGCACTGTGCCATTCTTCAGGGCGGCCGCTGCGATGGCAGAGACATTGAAGGTCTTCTTGCTTTTGGCCTTTCCAATGGATGCACTGAAGTTTCCCAGAGTCCCGATTGTGGAATCATCCACCATAAGCACGGAAGCGGACTGTTCGTATGTCCCGGTCACACTTATGACAGATTCTTTTATGTAGTTTCTCAATTCCTCCGGAGTAGGAATATTGCAGCTCGTCTTTTCCATATTCCTACAGTTCTCTTGGTTTGGCCTTATGTCTTGTCGCAGCAAGCATCTGCTCGTGTTCCTCCTCGAAGCTCAGAGGCACCTGGCTTTTTCTTCCGGTCTCCAGCCATTTGTCCAACTCGTCGCGATATATGAACAGATGCTTCCCCTGCTTGATGACAGGTATCCCTCCGTGTTTGGCCTTGTAATAGAAGGATGACTTGGATATTCCAAGGTAACTGCATACTTCCTCCACAGTCATGGGGACATGAAGATTCTCTTTGGCAGACGGTTCTTTGGCGAGACTTTCCTTCAGAGCATTCTCTAAACTCTCAATCTTTTCACACAGTCTGCCTACCATTTCCGGCAAATCATTGAATGTAAGGTTTTCTTTTAGCATGACTAAACGATTTAATTGTTTAACATGCTGCAAACCAACATAATGATATTATGCAGATTATAATCAGCAGAAACTAATTATCGCTGTCTGCTGAAGTTTTCATGCAACTGAAATGATAGTCTCCGTTCTCCGGGACATCTATGGCAATTATGGCGGGAACTGAGTCACGAAGATTTTTACAAAGGTATTCGATTGTCGCATTTTCCAGTTCATGCGGGAATATTGTTTTTATGAACTTTGCCCTGTCGATTAAAGGGATATCAAGTCTCTCCCCGATATTCCATGCATAATGTCTCAGCGAAGGGGACTTGATTTGATTATCGGGCTTGGAACGAATCGGTTTATATGGTTCCGCTTGTCCGTATGCCAGAGATTCTATGTTCTCATGGAGAGTTTCAAGATCGTCTATGGATAAAAACTGTGACATTTCGTGCGTGGTGTATTCATGTATCGCATGCACAACAGCGGTCTTATTCTCCATTTCATTGCGCCGCAATTCTTCTATGCGGGCTTCATATTCCTTAAGATATGGACTATCGACCTGTTTTTTACTGGTTGCGTTATCAGTTGGAGGCAATTCTTCCTGGGTGTCAGGATTTGTCTCGGAAGGGACAGTTCCTCTTGAGGATAACTCCTTGCAGCCAAAAGAAAGATAGTTTTTGGAGAGTAGAGAACAGAACAGGCGTTGCAGTGCAGCGCATGACATGATGGTTGCTACGGTTCCTAATATGACCGGAGTGGAATAGTCAATCAGGTCAATCTGATAATTGTTGTACAATATTGTTGCCACTGTTGTATAGGCGACACATGTAATTGCAAGAACCCGGCTTGTCTTTTTGATGGATATTCGGTTGTTATCTGCCATAAACTGTTATTGTTTGGAATTATGATAGGACAAAAATAGATGTCCGGTTTCAGACCGTTGTAAATAATGACGGAAAATCAGCCGGGAATTAAGAAAAAATATGGTTAGAGTATGATTTTCAGCGAAAAATCATACTCTAACTGATAAAACAGGCACGAATCAGTCAGGTCAGCCCTTTCTTGTCAATGTGATTTTGGTGGTCGCCTCACGCTTGTTGCTGTCGACTACTTTCATGTAGCGTTGAGTGGTAGTGATGCTCTTGTGCGCCATGTTGCTTTGGATAGTACGGATATCAGTACCCGCTGCAGCCTGAAGGGTCGCGTATGTCCTGCGGTATGAGTGGAAAGTTATGTTTTTGGTAATTCCTGCGGAACGGATCCATTCCTTCATAGGCTGCTGCGTCCAGCTCCGCTTCAGGCCTTTGAACACAAGACCTTTTTTCTCGGGACAGTACCCGATCAGTTCCAAGGCTTCATCGCTTATCGGGATGATGTCTTCCGTCTTGGTCTTCTGGGTGATGGTATGGACACATTTTCCTCCGGCTGCAAAGTCAACGATTTCCTCCCAGCAAAGGGAAAGTATATCGCTGAGCCGCAAACTGGTCAGGCACGAAAAGAGGGAAGCAGTCTTTAGAACAGGTATCTTGCACGGAGTTTCAGCCAGGCAATACAGCTCTTCCACACTCAGGTATTCCTTGGCAACATCTTCCGGTTCGATTTTTTCCAGAAAGTCATTGACATTGGTCTTTATCATCCTGTTGCGATACAGAATCTTCAAGAATCCACGGAAAGTGGACCAGTAGCCGGAAGCGGAGTTCTTTGATATCTGTCCGTCACGCCGGAGTTGCTTTGCGTTAAGCAGGTATTCCCGGAACTTGTTGCACAGGTCCAAATCTATTTCTTCAAAAGTGCATTTGCCGTGAACGAAGTTGTAGAAGTGCTGATAGACAAATCCCCATT
>OGYL01001779.1_pt1 | contig 15974 bp, 10 predicted proteins | sample 1576541 | NCBI WGS metagenome assembly OGYL01 (sample SAMEA3541551, study PRJEB24748) | human gut metagenome | biome: human gut; feature: human-associated habitat; material: faeces | place: China | collected 2012 | reverse complement strand
GCATCGAGCCGGCAACAATCTCCGACGCCGATGCCGAGCCGCCGTCAACAAGGATGCACAAAGGAATCTCCGTGTCGATAGGCTTCTGCGTGGTCTTGTAAATCTTCTCTTCCGTCTTCAACCGTCCCTTTGTGCGTATAATCTCCGTGTTTTTCGGCACGAAGAAGTTGGCAATCTTGATGGCACTCTCAACCAAGCCTCCACCATTGCCACGCAGGTCGAGGATAAGCGACTTTATCGCCTTGTCGCGTTTCAGCGACAACAATGCGTCGCGCACCTCGTCGGCTGATGTCTCGGTAAACTTGGTCAGCTGAATGTAGCCGATGCCGCCGTCGAGCGCAGTGAAGTAAGGCACTGACGGCATCTGGATTTTCCGGCGCACGATGTCGAACGTCAGCACGCTGTCCTGCACATACGGACGCTCCACCACCACATGCACTGTAGTGTTTGCCTGCCCCTTCAGATGGTCGCTCACCTGCTTCGTGTCCCACGTGCGGGTGTCCATCGTGTCGATTTTCACGATGCGGTCGCCCGGGCGCAAACCAGCCAGAGCCGCAGGACTGCCTTCGTAAGGGTCGCTTATCTGCACACCGCCGCCCTTGCGCATCATGATTACAGAACCGATGCCGCCATACTCGCCCGTGGTCGACATCGCCATAAAGTCGGACGCCTCTTCCGCTGAAATAAACTCCGTGTAAGGGTCGAGGTCGTTGAGCATCGCGTCGATGGCGGTAGTCATGGCACGGTCTACATCGACAGAGTCTACATAACGCGTGTTCATCTCCTTAAACACTGCGTTGATCACAGAGATGTCGCGTGCCGTAGCAGCCATATCATTCTTCCCCGAAGCCGCCATAAACACCGACGGCGCGACAAGCGCCAAAAGCGCCGCCGCAACAAAATATCTTGATCTGATTTTCATTTTTAGTCTTGTTCTGAATTTGACCGCTAAATTACTGCTTTTTATGCAAATCCATTCCAGAAAACGACTGAATTTTCAATCTCCGGGAAAATAATCAACAAATCTCCAATCCAACACAGCCCACCGGCGGCGCAGCATGCGGTCAGATGCCGGTTTCAACATTCCAACCAAGTTTTGCCACTGCCCCCCGATGCCGGGAGTGACGGAAACAAAAAAAGACTCAAGCATTGTGCTTAAGTCTTCTTTTTGTCGGGGTACCAAGATTCGAACTTGGGACCCCCTGCTCCCAAAGCAGGTGCGCTAACCGGACTGCGCTACACCCCGAATGTCTTCCTTTATCGGAAAAGCGTTGCAAAGGTACGAAGGATTTTTTAATTCTCCAAATTTTTCTGCAACTTTTTTTCGAGCCTCTTGTCGGATTCGAACCAACGACCCCGAGATTACAAATCACGTGCTCTGGCCAACTGAGCTAAAGAGGCAGGTGGGCAAGCGATCTATATCGCGCCGCTACAACCTGCTACCCTTGCTTCGGTCAAGACCTGGGGGAGTTGACAAGGAGCTGGCCGTATAGGACTTACCCGGCTGCAAAGGTACAAACTTTTTCTGAACCGCCAACTATTTTAGAAAATATTTTTTCGCCGTTCAACGGAACACCCTGACAGTGTGGAGCAAACGAAACCTCGACATGTCGTTTGGATTTGTTCCGGGCTCTCCTTCAGGCACACTTGCCCCAAGCCGATGGAACAAGTCGGTCCAAAACTGCGGCATTGTGCCGTCGGCGGCACGGAAGCGCATAGGCTTTGCGGGAAAGATGCGCGTGCTGTCGGCATAGAGATAAGACTCCTCGACCAATTCAGAGCAATATGTCCTGCCGTTGCCAGGTAGATAATACCAGTCGTAGGGCTGTCCAAGATGCGCCAACACCCGCTCTACCGCCTCCTGCTTTGGATAGTCGGCATCAAGACGCTTCACGACCACACCGCCGCCCGACCTATTCAGAAATTCGCGCCAAGGCGTCTTCACCACACCCTTTTCAGGCGAAGCCTCCACGACAAAAGGGTTGCGGCGCGAGCCGGCAAACACCGCCACATGGTCGAACTGCAAGGAGTCGACATTTGTTGTGGCATAGACAATAGCCTGCGACATGTCGCCGCCGCCAGCCACCTGAAACACCAAATCGCCCTGCCGCGGCATCCACGAGCACGCGCCAAGCACCACAATCGACAGCAGCATCGTGCAGCGCATAAGCCTATCCAATGCGCGATGCCCCGTCATGAAATATACGGATAAGTTATGTCCCACAGAAACAATGCGTTGCCAGGCACCGATGTGCCCGCCTCGCAACGGTCTTTCTTTTCGATGATTTCGCAAAACTGCCCTACGGTAATCTTTCCGCGCCCCACATCGACAAGAGTCCCGACGATGGCGCGCACCATGTTGCGCAAAAAGCGGTCGGCGGTGATTGTAAACACCAGCCTCTCGCCCTCATCCTCCCAACGGGCATGGTCGATGCGGCAGATGTTGGTCTTAGCATCGGTGTGCAGCTTGCTGAAGCTTGTGAAATCGCTATAGTCAAACAGCCTGGAAGCCGCCTCGTTCATCGCCTCCACGTCGAGCGCATACGGAGGAGTCCACGAAAAATGGTAGTCAAACGGCGACTTGCGTTTGCCAATGAAATACTTATACGTGCGGCTTGTTGCGTCGAAACGCGCATGGGCGTCGTCAGCCACACGCACAACCGAATAGACGGCAATGTCGCGGCCCACGATGCTGTTGAGCGAGCACACCAAGCGCTTCACGTCGGCGATTTCCTCCGCAGTGTCGAAGTGTGCCCACATGCATCGAGCGTTCACGCCCGTGTCGGTGCGTCCGGCACCAGTAACCGCCACCGGCTGGCGCAACACCATCGACAGCGCGCGTTCCAGCTTCTCCTGCACGCTTACGGCATTCGGCTGGCGCTGCCATCCATGAAACGGAGTGCCGTTATAAGCCAATCGCATGAAGTAGCGGCAAGCCATCAGTCTTTCTCCAAATAAGTGTATCCGTAGAGACCCGAACGATAGTTGCTAAGGAACTCGCGTCCCTCCTCCGGCGTAATCTTTCCGCTCTTCATTGAGCGTGTAACCCAAGTCTCGACGTTGCGCACCAGTTTTTTCGGATTGTACTGCACATAGTCGAGCACCTCCGCCACCGTTTCGCCGTCGATTATCTGCTCAATCTCGTAGCCGTCCTTGTGCACACTGACATGCACCGTGTTGGTGTCGCCAAACAGATTGTGCATATCGCCGAGGATTTCCTGATATGCACCCACAAGGAACACACCAAGATAATACGACTCGCCATTTTTTATCGGATGGATAGGCAATGCGTTGGAGAAGCCGTGGCTCGATATGAAACAGTTGATTTTGCCGTCGGAGTCGCAAGTGACGTCCTGAATCGTAGCCGTGCGGGTAGGCTTCTCGTCAAGACGTGAAATCGGCATTATCGGGAACATCTGGTCGATTGCCCATGAGTCGGGAAGCGACTGGAACAACGAGAAGTTGCAGAAATACTTGTCGGGCAACATTTTTGAGATGCGCAGCTCCTCAGGCACATGTTTCATTGTCTTGGCAATGTCGTTGACCTCGCGCGCCACCGACCAGAACAGTTTTTCAATCTGCGCACGAGTGTGCAGATCGAGCATGCCGAGGCTGAAGCGGTCGAGCGCCTCCTCGCGTATCTGTAAGGCGTCGTGCCAGCTTTCGAGCAGCGACTGCTGTCCGAGACGGTCCCATATCTGATACAGCTCGCGCGCCAGCTCATGGTCTGAGTCGCTCACCTCCTCATTGTCGTTCCACACGGGCAACTGGGTGGTTTCGAGCGTTTCTATTATCAATATTGAATGGTGGGCGGAGAGCGAGCGTCCCGACTCGGTTATGACGTTAGGCTGCTTGAGCCCGTTTTTCTCGCATGCGTCGACGATGGCAGAGATGGCATCGTTGGCATACTCCTGAATTGAATAGTTCATGCTGTTCTCGCTTGCGCTTGAACGCGTGCCGTCGTAGTCCACACCAAGTCCGCCGCCGATGTCGATAAAGTCGATTGAGAAGCCCATCTTCGTGAGCTGCACATAGAACTGAGTAGCCTCGCGCAGGGCATTCTTGATGCGGCGTATTTTGGTGATTTGACTGCCTATATGGAAATGTATGAGTTTCAGGCAGTCCTCCATCTTGTATTTAGCCAAAGCGTCGACAGCTTCCAGCAGTTCGCTCGAGTTCAAGCCAAATTTGCTGTGGTCGCCGCCCGACTCTTCCCATTTTCCGCTGCCCGAGCTCGACAGTTTGATGCGGATTCCGATGTTCGGACGCACACCGATCCGCTTTGCAAGGCGGGCAATCAAGTGCAGCTCGTTGAGCTTTTCCACAACGAGGAATATTCTGCGTCCCATCTTCTGCGCCAGCAAAGCCAGCTCCACATAGTTCTCGTCCTTGTATCCATTGCAGATAATGAGATTATGCTCATCGATATTCGTAGCGAGCACAGCGTGCAGCTCAGGCTTCGAGCCGGCCTCCAGCCCGATGTTGAATTTCTTGCCGTGGCTCACGATTTCGTCGACCACCTGACGCATCTGGTTCACCTTTATAGGATAGATGATAAAGTTTTGCGCGCCATATTTATACTCCTCGGCAGCCTGCTTGAAGCATCGCGAAATCTTCTCGATGCGATTGTCGAGGATATCGGGGAAACGCAACAGCACCGGAGCGGTAATGTCACGAATCTGCAACTCGTCCATCAATTCTTTCAAATCGACGGATGCACAACCTTCACGCGGAGTCACCTGAACGTGACCATTGTCGTTGATTGAGAAATACTTCAGTCCCCAGCCCGTAATATTGTAGAGTTCGGCACTGTCCTCAATACGCCATCTTCTCATTATATCTCTGTCTGATTAAAAAATTAGTTTGCAAAGTTAATGAATAAACACGAGAAAAAAGAGCCGAGACGATGAATAAGTCGCCCCGGCTCAATATTTTCAATGTGTGTGCTGATTATTTCACCACAACTTTGACTGTTGTGCCACCTACACGCACAATGTAGAATCCAGCAGCAAGACGGATTGTAGCCTCGCCGTCGACCGCAGCCACAGCCACAGTCTGACCTGTCATTGTGTAGACAGTCACATCGGCCGACTCTGCGACAACACGGATTGCGCCCTCTTCGCCTATAATCTTGACCATATCGGCCGTTGCATCGTCCACACCCGACTCCACTTGGCAATAGATTGACAATTTGGTGTCGATGGTTGTCGTCGACGGTTTGTAGCAACGGAATCCATTATAGTTGAATTGAAGCAGATTGCGGGTGAATTCACCTTGTGCAAGCATCTTAACGGTGCTACCGGCAAATTCCACACTCCACTTGCCGTTGTCGCTGAGTGTCGACTCAACGCCAAGAGCATTTTTCTCGTTGCTTACAGCGCAGAGGTAGCCCGGCATAGCGGCACCAGTCTCTGTTTTCGTCGCTGCGTTGTAGAATGTGTAGTTGTCGCCGTCCTTGCCCACTGTAAACACAGCCACGTCTGTGCCGACTGACGGCACCACATTGCCGTCGACAACGACTGTAGTGCTCTGACGGTACTGTTTTGCAGCGTTCTTCACGTTCTGCACTGTCGACATTGCGTTGGTTTCGCTAACCAAAATCACCTTCGCGCCTTCCTTGAGCATTTCAGCGGAAGTGACGAGATGGAACGCACCTTCGGCAGCAGGCTCGCCAGCCTTGATTACATAAGTGGCTGTCGACTCCTCGCCCTGCTTCTCACCGAGTTCTGAATGCACGGTCAGCACATATGTAATCTCGCCTGTCGCAGGAGCGGCAAGGGTCACGTCACATGGAGAATAGTCGTAGACATCGTCGTCATTGCAAGTTCCCACAATCATCGAGCCGCGATAGCCCTCAATTGTAACAATCTGAGTGCCTGTGTATGTGCCCTCAGCCAATGAGAATGTAGGAGCGGTAATCACCGGTTCCGGCACAATCTCAAACTCCGCCTCAATAGGCGCAGAAGTCAAAGAGCCGTTTGTCGCCGTGGCAGATATAAGATACTTGCCCACTTCCGAATATGTTTTCCTCCACTCCTCTGTTGCGGTGACGTTGTCTACCTCAACACCGTCTTTTGTCACTACGGCATGAATTGAAGCCACGTCGTCTGACTTCATGACAATGACTTCGACTTCGCCGTAATAAATGTGTTCATCAGAGTCCGGATTCAATGGATATCCAGAGATTCCGATGCCCGGCTCCTGAACTACATCTTTCGGAATTTCAGTGAAGTTGACAGGATAAACCTGAACTTGACCCTTGAAATACGCCGTCATGGCCGTCACGTCATAGATTTTGCTTTCATCCGCAGGGAATACGATAAATCCTTTGTCAAAGGCAACGATGGTGCCCGTATCGTCAAAAAGCGTAGTGACACCTTCTTCCGTGTCGAGCATCGCGTTGCGGATCACGACATAGCGGTTCTGCTTTTCGGCAGTGATTCCATCTATGGTCATTTCCTCAGGAGCCACACCCTTACCATTATCGGTGATTTCAGTGAGAACGGCATTAGTGAGTTGATAAGTGCCATTGAAATTGCTGAATTTACCCTTGACACCCGGAGCAAGCACAAAGCCGTTCACGCAGACTTTGTCTGGCTGTCCGTAGATAAGCATACCGTCGGTGCCGTCGGTAACATAAAGATTCTTTCCCGACTGATATGTAGCCGTCAGTGGGCAAGTGAACTCATATTCCGGTCCGGAATCAGCCAGACCTTTTGTATAGAATTCAGCAATCGACGCCACCTTGACAGCCTCCGGTTCTACCGGTGTCACATCGCCCACATAGTAGAATGCCGGACGGATATGGCTGTCCTGATAGCCCGTAGAGAATTCCGGAACACCCGGTTCAACCTTCGAATACCATATAAACGACATGAAATTGGTGAACTCGCCATATGTAGCCTGAACCTTGCCACCCGTTGCGTCGGCAAATTTCCAAACCGCATCTGACGCGTCTTTGCCCACACGGAGGTTGTAGTATGTCTTCGTGCCGTTGGTCGACTTTTCAACTGTCACATACTTGCCGTCGGCACTCTGGATGGTGTAGCCTTCGCCCTGTTTCTTGATTGTAAACAAGTTGGCTGAAGAGAAACTTTCTGTGCCGTTGAGTGTGGTCTCGGTAGCAGCCACATAGTTGACGCTATAGGTTTCATTCTTCATCATGTAGAACTTGCCGTCGTTCTCGCCGACAATGATGTAGTTGCCTTCCTTGACGTTTGCCACATCCATTGCCTCGTAGCCGACTGTCGGAGCTGCAGGAGCCTTGATTGTGAACGTAACGTTTTCAGCAGTCTTGGTTGTTGTACCGTCGGTTGCCGATGCGCTGACCTCATAAGAGCCGTCCTCGGTCACGTCGACCGAAACTGCCGAAGTGGCATCGCCGCCCTTCCACGCAGCGCCGTCCTTGGTCACTGCCCATGTCATCGAAGTGGCGCCTGCAGGATATGAGATTGCGACTTTTGCCGACTTATACTCAACGCCGTTCTCCACACCGGAAATAACCGGAGCCTTGAGCTTCGCAGGAGTGCTGCCTGCTTCCCACTCCACCGAGATGCTTGTCACATAGATAGCACCGAAATTGGAACGGATTCCGATAAACTGATAATCGTCCTCAACGACCAGTTCAGACTTTCCTTTGGCAATCGAGCCAATCAACACGCCCTGAACGTCAGCTGAACCGAAAAGGTCGGTGTCAGAAGAGTAGGCTGTCGATTTGCCATACACATCGATGGTGCGCCCACTGGCTGTAGCGTCGTCCCAAACTACAGTGATTTTTCTCACAGTTCCGGCAGAAGCCGTCGTAACGATTCCGCTGTTGTTGTTCTTTGAGCGCAGCTGAATTGCGCCAGTTTTAGACTTGGCGGAATTGCCGGCATACACAGCCGACGATGTGGCTGTCACGTTGGAGAAATCCGTGTACGAGTTTTCTGTCGCCGTAAACAATTTGGCGGTAAGCACATCCGTCACAGTTGCAGCGTTGGCAAATCCCAATGACGCCAGCACTGCGAACATAATGAATAGATACAGTTTTTTCATAAAAGTTTTGTTTATGTTGTTTTAGTCTATTTTTATCTGCTCTATGCGTGTTGTTTTAAAGTGGTTTCTTCATCTTTGCAAATGTATGTCAAAACGATTAAGAATGCAAGTGTTTTATCTTTTTATTTCCAAAATGTTATTATTTCTTCATAACAAGGCTGTCACTATGCGGCGAACAAATCATCACTGGAATTAATCTTTTCACGTTTTTCCAAGTCAAAACCACATAAACAGATAAATTTATGTAATTTTGCAAAATCAAAAGGAGGAATATTATGAAACGATTATTTTTAGTTTTCAGCATACTGCTCGCCAACTTGGCGGCATTCGCCGGTCCGATCGACGACAATTGCTCAACCATCTACGACAGCATCATTGCCGGCGATATCTCAAAGGCAGAGGATGCCGCTTCGAAAGTATACGCACAGAAAAGTGCGTGCTCGGCTACAAACCTTGCCGACCTGGCGATAATCTACCACCAGCTGGTCGACAAGTCGTCGGATGCCGTGACGCGCTACGACTATGTGCTGAAAACCATCGACTGCTACAACAGCGCTGTGGGCAAAGACTCGAACGCTGCACGCGCACGGTTCACAGAAAAAAAGGTGGACATGGATGCCGTGGCAAAAAACTACAATGCCAACCTGTCGAAATTCCAGCAGGCGGTAGCCGACTCAATGAACTTTTAAATTAAAACATAACAATGAAAAAAATCCTTTCAATTCTTTCAATGCTTGCCGTGTGTCTGCTGATGGCTTCTTGCCAGACCGATGCCGACAAGGCATGTGCCGAAATGGCAAAAAACATGAAAGACGGCAAAGTCGATGCCGTTGCAAAAACTGCCGCCGAGCTATATTCGCAGAAAGATGACCTCAGCATCGACAACCTGTCAGACCTCGCCATCGCATTCCACTATCTTGCACAGAAAGAGTCGTCGTCGGTCAGAAACGACGCGACCTACCTTTCCGACTATATCGAGAAGTCGCTCGACTGCTATATGGCTGTATATTCTGACGACGCCGACAAGGCCGTGAAAATTTTCAAAGAAAAGAATCAGGCACAACTCGGCAACGACCTGTCAAGAATGAAAAAACAGCTCAAACAGCTGCAGGATGCCGAGCAAGCAATCATTGACCAACTCAATTCATAAACCATTTTACAGATATCCAAGGGGTGTGAGAACTAAGCATTCCCACACCCTTTTGTTTTCCCCAATGCAGAGATGATTCCAACAATCATAGCCATCTATCTTTTCGCCGTAGGATACGGCATCTTCCGACGTTTCAACATGGGACTGGCACGCAACTCCCGAGGCCAGCAACTGCGGCGCTACCTCATCGCAGCCGTACAGGTTGTCATTCCGATGCTGCTCATGCGCCAAAGCTCATTCTCCCTGCCGGCTGTCTGCGCACTGCTGACTGCCACGCTGTGGATTGTCACCTACAACGTCTTGTATGACAAAACCAACCGGCAGACGTCGCCCGACTACGACAACCACATGGACATCGCTTTCGGTATCTATATTTTCGGATGGCTGTCGGCTCTGCAAGGCATCACAGCAGCATTGTCTCCGGCGGCGGCAGGCATCGTCACCGGACTTGCCGAAGCGGCAATCCTGATAATTCCGCTGGCTCATATCGGCTACTATTCCGTTTACCGCACATGCATCGACGATGCAGGAATGATTCCCTTGCTCGACACATACGCATCGGAAACGGTCGAATATGTGCGGTCGCTCGGCATTGTGAAAGTAGTGGTTGTAGTAGCCGGATTTATTGGATTGACTGCCGCTCTTGTGGCAGCCAACTGGCAGACGGCATCGCCTGCCGACACCGCATGGTGGCTCTATGCCATCACCGCTGCGGTCTTCGCCTATTTCACCGTCTACATCTGGAAACCGCGCCACGGACTGTTTGTGCGCACCGGTGTGGTCAATCTGTATATCGACGTGCGCGACTACTTCCGTGGCTCGCGCCGATACCGCACCAGCATGGAGCAACGCCTGAGCGACCTCTCGGTGACGCGCAATGCCGAAGGCGGAAAGCCACACACCGTGCTGCTGGTGATCGGAGAGTCGGCATGCCGCGACTATATGAGCGCGTTCGAGCCCGACCAGCCGTGGGAAACAACCCCCTGGGAAACGGCTATGAGCCGCGACAGGCGTCATTTCTCGTTTTTCCGCAACGCATACTCATGCGCCATGCAGACCGTCCCGGCGCTGGAACGGGCTTTGACCGAACGCAGCCAATACAACAACCGTGAGTTTTCCGACTCTGTGTCGGTTATCGACATCGCGCGCAAGGCAGGTTACCGCACAAGCTGGTTCAGCAATCAGGGGCATATCGGAAAGAACGACACGTCGGCAACTCTCGTGGCTTCAACCTCCGACCGCGCCGAGTGGACTCTTAGTTCGGTCGAGGCGCAATATGACTCTTCACTCATCGACTTTCTCGACACGATTGACCCCACGGTCGACAATTTCGTTGTGCTGCACCTGATAGGCAGCCATTTCAACTATGAGAACCGCTATCCGGAATCTTACGCCAAAGCCAACGGACTGCGCACCGACTTGGGCGATGTGGAATGCTACCGCAACTCCATCCATTTCACTGACAGCGTATTGCAAAAAGCCTTTGAAAAAGCGAGCCAACGCCTCAACCTCGAAGCGATGGTCTACTGCTCCGACCACGGAGGCATCCCCGACATGCGACGGTCGCCGCGCTTCCTCGGATTCAAGATGGTGCGCATCCCGCTATGGACCTACCTGTCCGACAGTTACATCGACCGCCATCCCGCCGTGGCGAAGGCTCTCGCCGACAACCGCGACCGATATTTCACCAACGACTTGCTCTACGACCTTATGTGCGGCATCTTCGACATCCGGTCAAACCACTACGACCCTTCGCAGTCGCTGGCGTCAGCCGACTATTGCTACCAGCGCGCCGACATGCTGACATACGACAACCGCATCCGTGTGGCCGACGATGATTTGGACAAGGCATAAGCCGGAAAATCAAATTTCAAGCAAAACAGTGCATTTTTTAGATGACTTCCCTTGGTTATGCGACAAAATTTACCCATTTTTGTCGCATAATTTGCGACGTTATTCCAAAATATTGCTCGTATCTATTCCATAAGATAGTGAAGAAATCTCCTTTTTTCGCTCGGTTTCTCGGCTCAATGTAAAAAAGACGTTGTTAAAGAAGCGGAATATGTCGAACTTTACGACATTAAACAATGGCAACGTTGGCGGGCTATCGTCGCAGAGCGACGGCACTCCCGCGACGCAGGCTGCGGCTCGGAAAATCAAAATTTCAAGCAAGCTTGATTTTGTTTTTCTCTCGCCTTGCACTATCTTTGCAAAAAAATTAATAATCAGAGTGGAAACGAAATATATCTTCGTAACGGGAGGCGTGGTTTCTTCGCTTGGAAAAGGAATCATTTCTTCCTCATTGGCGCGATTGCTGCTTTCGCGCGGTTTTAGAGTGACTATCCAAAAGTTTGACCCGTATATCAACATCGATCCGGGCACATTGAACCCCTACGAGCATGGCGAATGCTATGTGACTGTCGACGGCCACGAGGCCGACCTCGACCTCGGTCACTATGAGCGTTTCACCAACGTCCACACTACTCGCGCGAACAACATCACCACCGGACGTATCTACCAAAGCGTCATCGACAAGGAGCGCCGCGGAGACTATCTCGGCAAGACGGTGCAGATTATCCCTCACATCACCGATGAAATCAAACGCAACGTGAAATTGCTCGGAAACACCGGCAAATACGATTTCGTAATCACGGAAATCGGCGGCACCGTGGGCGACATCGAGTCGCTGCCGTTCCTCGAGAGCATGCGTCAGCTGAAATGGGAGCTTGGCTCTAACTGCATCTGCATCCACTTGACATATGTGCCGTTTCTCAACGCCGCAAAGGAGTTGAAGACGAAGCCTACGCAACACTCTGTAAAGCAACTGCAGGAGGTGGGCATCCAGCCCGACGTGCTTATCCTGCGCACAGAAAAGGAAATCCCGACAGCAATGCGCCGCAAGGTGGCGTTGTTCTGCAACGTGTCGCCCGACGCTGTCATCCAATCCATCGACATGCCGAGCATCTACGAGGTGCCGATGGGCATGCACGCCCAGCATCTCGACGAGATTATCCTGAAAAAAACCAACACTCCATACGAGGGCGAGCCCGACATGAGTCAGTGGAAAAACTTCCTCGACAAGATGAACAATGCCACAGAGACTGTCACAATCGGTCTTGTGGGCAAATATGTCGAGCTTCAGGACGCATACAAGTCAATCAACGAGGCGTTGTTCCAAGCAGCCACCTACAACAACCGCCGTCTCAAGCTCGTGAGCATCCACTCCGAGAAGGTGAACGACGACAACGTGGATTCACTGCTCAAGGACATGGACGGCGTGATTGTGGCTCCGGGATTCGGTCAGCGTGGCATCGAAGGCAAATTCTCTGCGCTTAAATGGTGCCGCGAACACGACAAACCGACATTCGGCATCTGCCTGGGCATGCAGTGCATGGTGATTGAGTACGCTCGCAACGTGCTCGGACTGAAGGATGCAAACAGCACCGAGATGAACCCGCAGACTCCTTACAACGTCATCGACCTTATGGAGGAACAGAAGAGCATATCCAACATGGGCGGCACTATGCGTCTGGGCGCATACGACTGCGTGCTCAAAGCCGGTTCGAAAGCGGCTGAGGCTTACGGCTCAACACACATCAGCGAGCGTCATCGCCACCGCTTTGAATTCAACGAGGAATTCCGCAAGCAATTTGAGGACGCCGGCATGAAATGTGTTGGCGAAAACCCTGACACACACTTGGTTGAAGTCGTTGAGATTCCAGAAAAGAAATGGTATATCGGCACACAGTATCACCCTGAGTACAGCAGCACGGTGCTTTCTCCAAACCCGCTGTTCCTCAGCTTCGTGAAAGCCGCCATCGACAATCAAAAGAAATAAAATAAATAACAGAAGAAAATAATGGACAAAAACACGATTCTCGGCTTGTTGCTGATGGGTGTGGTAATCTTCGGATTCTCAATGCTCAACTCGGGCGACGACCAAAGCAACCAGCCGACAACCGAAAAGACTGAAAAGGCTGACGCAAAACAGGCCACAACCGACATTGCCGACAGCCTCAACGCCAACGAGCTTGCCCGCATCAAGACCATCGTGCGCCAATACGGCAAGCAGGACGGCGACAAGATGGTGCTGACAAACGACAATGTGAGTTTCACCGTCGCTTCCGACAGCCTTACCGGCTCGGTTATGATGGACGGCAATATGACCGTGGCTCTCTCTGATTTGCAGCACGCTCCGTCGGCCGACAACCGCCTGCTCTACAACGCGGCGATGAAGAAGGTGCGCGATGCCGCCGAAAATGTGGCTAAATACTCCGACTTCGTGCAGTTTGTTGGCGGTGGAAACAAGACCGTAAAACTTGAGAACGAGCTGCTGACGCTCGACCTCTCTTCGAAAGGCGGTCAAATAGCGAAGGCTACGCTGAAGAAATACAACGCTTTCCAACATGGAAAAGATGGCAACTGCGTGCTTTTCGACAGCAAGCACAACTCTTACGGCTTCGCCATCAACACCGACACACACCGTTTCGACACCAAGGAGTTCAACTTCACTCCGGTGCAGGAAAACGACTCTACGGTGCTGATGAAACTCGACTTCGGAAAGGGCGTTTACTTCGGCATCCGATATACACTTCCTAAAAACAGCTATCTCGTGCGTATGGAGGTGGTGCAGCAGAACATGGCTGCCGTTATCTCTTCCAACGTGTCGACTATGGACTTTGAATGGAGCCAGAAGATGATGCGCCACGAGAAAGGTCAGACTTTCGAGGAACGCAACAGTGGTGTGTTCTACAAATTCTCGGGCGACAACGTGGAGAACCTCAGCGAGACAAGCAACGACGAGGAAAAGACCAACAATCACCTGAAATGGGTGGCGTTCAAATACCAGTTCTTCTCTTGTGTGCTTATCGCAGACCAGCATTTCATCGGAGCCGCTCCTATGAAAAGCGCGGTTATCGACAAGAACAGCGAGGAGCACAATGATTTCCTCAAAGACGTGTCGTTCAACAGCTCTCTTGAATACAACGTGAACAATCCGAAACCGGCGGCGTTCAACTTCTTCCTCGGCCCGAACGAGTACAAACTGCTCTCGTCGTTTGACGACAAGATCTCGCCCGATGAGGATTTGGAACTCACTCGCCTGATTCCGCTTGGATGGTCAATGTTCCGCTGGATAAACACTTGCATCATCATCCCTATCTTCAACTTCTTGGGAACGATGAACTTGAACTACGGAATCATCATCCTGCTGCTCACAATCTTTATCAAACTCGTGCTCTTCCCGCTCACCTATAAGAGCTTCTCTTCTCAGGCGAAGATGCGCGTGCTCGCTCCCGACATCAAGGAAATCAACGATAAATACCCTGGCAACGAAAACGCGATGAAGCGCCAGCAGAAGATGATGGAGCTTTACAACCGCGCGGGTGCCAACCCGATGAGCGGATGTCTGCCGATGATTCTGCAATTGCCAGTCTACGTGGCTATGTTCTCATTCCTGCCTTCATGCATCGAGCTGCGCGGAGAGTCGTTCCTTTGGGCTCCCGACTTGTCGGCGCCCGACATGATTCTCGAATGGGATGCAAACATCCCTGTCATCAACTGGATTTTCGGACACCATCTGAGTCTCTTCTGCTTGCTGATGACGGGTGTGAACATCATCTACACCTACCTCAACATGCAGGCAAACCCGAGCAACAACCAGATGCCGGGAATGAAGTGGATGATGTACCTGATGCCGGTAATGTTCCTCGTGTTCTTCAACGACTATGGAGCCGGTTTGAGCTACTACTACTTCATCTCTCTGCTCATAACAATCGCTCAGACATACGCTTTCCGATTCATCATCAAGGAAGACAAGGTGCGCGCCAAGATGGCTGAAAACGCCAAGAAACCGCGCAAGAAAAGCGGATTCATGGCTCGCCTCGAGGCTGCCCAGAAACGACAGGAGGCGATGCTCCGCGAACAGCAGAAACGCAAGAAATAATTCTGACTATTGCCCTGCGGCAATACTTTTATAACCAAAAGGACTGACACCCCGTGCCAGTCCTTTTTGTCTATATATGCTCAACGTAAAAAAGACGGAATACGTGAGCTCTGCGCCACGAAACAATGTCAACGCGCGATGCGGCTATTCCACCACAATCTTCCGTGTCTTGTCAGCCAAGGTGACCTCTACTTCGAAAAGCCCCTTATGTTGCTGAATTTATTCCAGTCTTCCGCCCGCGTATAGGCGGCAACAGATCCTTCCGGAACAATCAATTCGCAGTTAGTTTTATTGACTCCGTTAAACACTTTGAAGCCACACATTGGCGGAATTTCAGCCAACGATGTTATCTTCGACAAGTCGCTGCAATATGCGAAAGCATAATCCCCGATGCTCGTAATGCTGTTAGGCAATGTCAATTCGGTCAAGCCGCTGCAACCCCCGAAAGCACAATTCCCGATACTCGTCACGCTGTTGGGCAATGTTAGCTCGGTCAAGCCGCTGCAATATGCGAAAGCACGATCCCCAATGCTCTTCACGCTGTTGGGCAATGTCAGTTCAGTCAAGCCGCTGCAACCTTGGAAAGCATACCTTCCGATGCTCTTCACGCTGTTGGGCAATGTTAGCTCGGTCAAGCCGCTGCAATATGCGAAAGCACCATCCCCAATGCTCTTCACGCTGTTGGGCAATGTCAGTTCAGTCAAGCCTGTGCAACCTTGGAAAGCATACCTTCCGATGCTCTTCACGCTGTTGGGCAATGTCAGTTCGGTCAAACCGCTGCATCCGGTGTATTTACAACCGATTATTACTCAATATTTTATAGATAATAAGTCAGAAATATGG
>OGYL01001775.1_pt1 | contig 15989 bp, 10 predicted proteins | sample 1576541 | NCBI WGS metagenome assembly OGYL01 (sample SAMEA3541551, study PRJEB24748) | human gut metagenome | biome: human gut; feature: human-associated habitat; material: faeces | place: China | collected 2012 | reverse complement strand
CTGTAATGAGATTGATCCACGAATGATGAAATGCTATGAAACAAACCATCATCCCCAGTATAGTTATTTGGAAGATATTCGTGATTTAGTGAAAAGGAATAATCTTCCCGAAGAACTGTACAATTTAGATATATTGGACGGATCACCACCTTGCAGTACATTTAGCATGTCGGGATTACGTGAAGATGCGTGGGGTAAAGAAAAGAAATTCAAGGAAGGTCAAAAGACACAAGTTTTAGACACGCTCTTTTTTGATTTTATTGCACTTGCCAAACGCTTAAAACCTAAAGTCGTTATTGCTGAAAATGTAAAAGGACTTCTTTTAGGGAATGCGCGCCCACAAGCAGCGCACCGATCAGCCCGGGCGTGCAGGTTACGGCAATTGCACCGATGTCATTCAAACCGACTCCGGCAGTTTTTAATGCCTCATCCGCAACGGCACCTATCCGCTCCGTATGGCTGCGGGAAGCAATTTCCGGCACAACGCCGCCGTACAGCCTGTGAACGGGAATTTGCGTATGCACCGCCATGCTCAGCACTTTGCGTCCGCCGCACAGAACGGCGGCGGCTGTTTCGTCGCAGGAAGATTCAATCCCGAGTATAAGTTCATTTTCCCCGCTCATAAAGCGTTTCAGCGCGGGTTCACATCTTTCGGACCAATTCAAATTGATTTTCCTTTCCAAACCGCTTTTCACTTTCCGAGCCGACTCCCGCTTCCGCAGGCAGTAACCGGAACGATTGATTTGATTAAGTGAAATTAGTCTTTGGCATCCCTAAGTCTGTTTTTCACGGTTCCCTTGCCTGCTCCCGAGGTTTTGCACACAATCCCCGCGAGAATGCTTATAACCGCACAGGCACTCACGGTGTAAACTGCAATGCGAAGTATCAGATCGCTGAAAAGCTGCTGAACGCAGATGCGAATCATCAAACTTTCCGCCGGGTCAAATATTGCAGACGGAACATCCAGAAATACTGCGTGAAACAGTATCCAGAACGAATAAAAATCCACGGCAGCCCAAACTGCAAGCACAGCCGCAATGAAGGCAATGACGCAAATCCCGATAAGCCAGCAGCGGGCAAGCACGGCGGCGGCACTCCGCCTGTAAACATACAAAGCAAGCGCAGCCGCAATTGCTGCAAAGGCGAACAGAATGTATTTCGCTGTTTCAACCCCGAACCAGAGCTTTCGGACATCGCTCATGTGCGAAATTTCCCGCTCGCTGAACATTTCGGTACGTTCGCCGAACACCGTGACTTCCGTTTGAAGCTCATCCGTCCCGCCCTTCATATAATCAACCATGCGAAGATACACGGTGCACATCTCGTCCGTGCTCATGCCGGTGTAATCGTTTATATCCAGTTTTTCATACTCCCTTTTAATCCAAACCTTATCTCCCGAAAGCCGGTCGATAAAACTTATCAGCAGCGCGGCAGCAAGGCACGGCACGGCAGCATATGCAAGGATTTTTGAAAGCAGCTTCATGCTAATATTTTATCTTCCCTCCGGGTTTACAATTGCCGTTATCCTTTCTTCCGCCGCCTTAAGCTGCGGAATGATGCTATTAACGATCGTCACGTTCGTCGGCACAACAACATACCAATAGCCTTTAAGCTGCGGGAACACGCGGCAGGGATGATATTTCTCGCTCTCCACGCGCACACTTCCCCCCTCGCGAACGATGCCGATTTCCGCAATAAAAGTGTCGTTTGCGGTGCTTCTGCCCATGCTGGACACAAAGTTGCCCATTGAATATGCACAAAGCACCTGCCGTCCGTCCGCCGCCGTGAGCCAAACAACGGGCTGAACCGCATGGGAGTGTGAGCCGATTATGATATCAACGCCTGCATCCGCCATCTCCTGAGCGTGAGTCACGACCTTCGGTGTGGGTTGGTGCGTATGTTCCGCGCCCCAATGATTATAGGCCACGATAAGCTCCGCACCGGCAGCCCGCGCCGCCGCAATGTCCTCGGCAATGCGTTCCTTTGAATAGGTGTTTATCATGTATTCACAGCCCGCTTCGCGAACGGCTTTATCTTTTGAATTATAGAATTCGGCATAGGAAAGGAGGCCGACTTTGATCCCCTTAACATCAAGGATTACGAACCGCTGCGCGTCCTTTTCGCGGAAAAGTCCGGTGTAGGGAAAGCCGTATTCCTCAACAGCCTGAGTGGTTTCGATAATGCCCTGAACTCCCGCATCACAGCAATGGTTGTTTGCAAGCACAAGCGCGTCAAAGCCCGCAAATTTCAATGCTCCCAAATATTGCTTGGGTCCGTTGCAGTTGGGCATTCCGCCGATATTGCGCTGCTCCGTTGCATAGGGCCACGAATGCGAAAGCGATGTTTCAAGATTGCCGATGACGCAGTCCGCATTGTTGAAAACTTCCCTGACATATGCAAATGACGGAGAAAAGTCATAGCCGCTGCCGCCCGCCTGCTGTTTCGCGCCGCGCTGCTGGCTTGAAAGGCACATCAAATCGCCCACAAACATGAGCGTTGCGTGAACGGGCGCGGGGGTGGGCTCCGGCGTCGGTTCGGCCGTCGGCTCCGGTGTCGGTTCGGCCGTCGGCGACGTTGTCGGCTTTGCTGTCGGCGCAGGCGTGTCATGGCCTATGTCAACAACAACATCGCCTCCGCGGCAGGCGGTGCCTGCAAAAACAAAAGCCAAAGCAATCATCAGTGCGGCGAACCGCAGCAATTTTTTCTTCATTATCTGTCTCCTCAACAATCTGCCTCCTCAACAAAGTGCGCCGACGCTCGGCTTCGCCCCGAAAAAAGCGTTTGCGGCAGCGGCGGGTTAACTCTCCCCCGCGAGAACTTCGGTCACGGGGATGGTTTTCATGCCTGTTCCCCTCGGGAATGTTTCCCGAGAAACAAGCCGACAGCAGGCTCCGCCTGCACAACAGCAAATTAAACAAGCCTGCCCGAGAACAGTTTGCCGTATTGCCTCGGACAGGCAATAAAAAGCGTTTCCTGTGCGGCACCGTCACGCGGACGGGCGCGGACGGCTTTTGCCGTTCTGCCTTCACTCCGGCTGAATAACTCCCGCCGCAACGGAAGCGGCAAGGCGCACGTTGTTATAAACAAGCGCGATATTCGCCTTCAGGCTTGCGCCCTCCGTAAGCTCCGCAATACGCGCAAGCAGGAAGGGGGTAACATCCCTGCCCGTGATGCCGTTCTTTTCGGCCTCACGCAAAGCCTTCGTGGTTGCACGGTCGATCATGTCCTCGTCGGCTTCGAATTCTTTCGGAATCGGGTTCACAATAACCATGCCGCTGCGCATGGGAATATTTGCCATTGCGCCGACCATATCCGAAAGCTCCTCAACCGAATCGCATCTGCAAGGAGTGTTATAACCGCTGTCCCGCGTGTAAAATGCGGGCATTTTGTTCGTGCGGAAGCCGACAACGGGCACACCCTGCGTTTCAAGATACTCAAGCGTCAAGCCGATATCAAGCACACTCTTTGCGCCCGCGCAAACGACTGCAACAGGCGTTCTTCCAAGCTCCGTAAGGTCGGCGGAAATATCCATGGTCGTTTCCGCGCCGCGATGCACGCCGCCGATGCCGCCCGTTGCAAACACTTTTATGCCCGCAAGGCTTGCAATGAACATCGTTGCGGCAACCGTCGTTGCGCCGTCCGCACCCTTTGCCATGATATAAGGAATATCGCGGCGGCTGACTTTTGCAACATTCCGTCCTTCCCTGCCGAGATACTCTATCTGTTCCTCGGTAAGGCCCGCGCAAAGCTGACCTCCGATGATCGCAATCGTTGCGGGAACCGCGCCGTGCGTACGTGCCAGACGTTCGCACGCAAGAGCCGTTTTGACGTTCTGCGGATAAGGCATTCCGTGCGCAATAATCGTGCTTTCAAGCGCAATAACGGGTCTTCCCAGCGCAAGTGCCTCGCGAACTTCATCAGAAAGTTTAACGTTGTAATTCATTTTTATGACCATGACTTTCGCTTCGGCGAAAGTCTCCTTTCTTTTCTTTGCATTTTGCAGCCGACTGCGGCCGGCTTCGTTGTAAAATCCCTGTCGGGAAGCTGCCCGAGGTTCGGATTTAAAGTTTAATGTTCAAATCTTTTTCCCGGTTTCCTTTCGGTGCAAACTGTTATGACTCCGTTATATCCTCAACTTATCCACATTCAAAGCCGCGTTTAACAGGCATTTTTTGCAAAAAACTCCCCGATTCGGGCAAGTTATCCACATTTTTACACTGTTCGGACGTGTTATCCACACGAACCTGTGGATAATGTGGATTATTTTGATGCAGTCTTTCCGCATCGTTTTCAACACTCGAAGCTTTTGTTCAGTTCTCGTCGGTTTCAATAAAAAAATCCACAACTTTCCTGTCGGAAATCACACGGCGGATATAATTTGATATCTCCGCATGACGGGGAAAATCGCGGTACGCAAGCATATCCTCAACGCTTTTGAAGTCGGCAACAAGAGCCATATCAAAGCTTGCGGGGCTGCCGAGAACATCCTCGCCGATGCTGAGCTTCAGAAGCGTCGGCGCAACGCCGGCAAGTGCACGAAGATTTTCCGCCGCAAAGCGCATGTTCTCCGCTTTTGTTTTGCCTTCCGCATTGTCAAGAAATTTCCACATCACAATGTGCTTCAGAATTTTCACGGGTATTTTCCCTCCAAAGGAATTATTCCGAAAGGCTGCCTTGTTTTTTGCTCGGCAGCAAATGCCTTTCGTATGCGGTTATTATACCATATTTGTATAGGGCGGGCAATGTTCAATTGGGAATCGGCAATCAATAATGAGCAACTGCCTCTCGATTTTTGGCATTAATGTGACAAAATTGAAACATTATTTGTTTGCTGTTGCTTTTCGCGTCGGAGTGTTATATAATGTTAGCACTCAAAGAGAACGAGTGCTAACAACCCGATTTGAACCGCCGAACCTCAGCCCCTCGGCGGTCGGGGAAGCACCTTCCCGTGCCTCTCTGATAACGCCCCGTTTCATTCGGGCAGCAGTTTGATGCAGCCCCGTTTGCACGGGACAATGTTCCTGATTAAAAGGAACACCGTTACGGAAACAATACCTCAAGGAGGTTTACCTTATGAACGCTAATAAAATGACCCAAAAAACCCTTGAAACCCTTCAGCAGGCGCAATCGCTTGCCGAGGAGCGCAGGAATACCCAAGTCGGGCAAATTCACGTTTTTCATGCGCTTCTTGACGATCCGGATGATTTGAACGCCCAGCTTATGGCATCCATGGGTATTTCCACGGATGAGCTCCGCGCCGCAATCGACACGGAGCTTGACAAGCAGGCAACCTTCGGAAGCAGCGGCGGCGGACAGGTTTATATGACTCCGGAGCTGAACTCCGTGCTCACCCGCGCCGAAGAGGAAGCAAAGCGCATGGGCGACAGTTTCGTTTCCGTTGAGCATATCATGCTCGGCCTTATCGAACGCGCCGACTATGTTGTGAAACCCCTGCTCAAGCGGTTCGGAATCGTCCGCGACAAATACCTTGAAGCGTTGAAAGCCGTCCGCGGCAACAGCAGGGTGAATTCCGATAATCCTGAAAGCACCTATGATGTTCTTAACAAATACGGACAGGATTTGACCGAACTTGCCCGGGCGCAGAAGCTTGACCCCGTTATCGGCCGTGATAACGAAATCCGCAGCGTTATCCGCATTCTTTCACGAAAAACAAAGAACAACCCCTGCCTTATCGGTGAACCCGGCGTCGGCAAAACCGCAATTGCCGAGGGGCTTGCGCTCCGTATCGTGCGCGGCGACGTCCCCGACAATCTGAAGGATCGCAGACTTTTTGCACTGGACATGGGTTCCCTTGTTGCGGGCGCAAAATATCGCGGTGAATTTGAAGAAAGGCTGAAGGCTGTGCTTAACGAAATCAAGCGCAGCGAAGGCAGGATCATCATGTTCATCGACGAACTTCACACCATTGTCGGCGCCGGCAAGACCGACGGCGCAATGGATGCGGGCAACATTCTGAAGCCCATGCTGGCGCGCGGCGAGCTGCACTGCATCGGCGCAACAACGCTTGACGAATACCGCAAATACATCGAAAAGGATGCTGCACTCGAGCGCCGTTTCCAGCCCGTGACCGTTGCCGAACCCTCCGTTGAGGACACCATTGCCATCCTTCGCGGTTTGAAGGAACGCTATGAAGTTTATCACGGCGTTAAGATTCACGACTCGGCACTTATCGCCGCCGCAACGCTTTCCGACCGTTATATTTCCGACAGGTTCCTTCCCGACAAGGCTATCGACCTTGTTGACGAGGCATGTGCGCTCATCAAGACGGAAATGAACTCCATGCCTTCCGAAATGGACGAAATTTCCCGGGAAATAATGCGTTTGGAGATTGAAGAAACCGCTCTCACCGGCGACAATGACGAACACACGCAGGAACACCTTGCCGAAATTCGCCGCGAGCTTGCCGAAAAGCGCGACAAGTTCAACAACATGAAAGCGCGTTGGGACAACGAGCGCAATGCAATTTCCAAGGTTCAGCAGCTCCGTGAACGCATTGAACAGGTTAACGCGGATATTGCCCGCGCAGAAAACGAATACGATCTTAACCGTGCCGCTCAGCTGAAATACGGCGAGCTGCCCGGCCTGCAAAAAGAGCTGCAAAAGGAAGAGGCTCTTGCCGCAAACCGCGAAAACAGTCTGCTCCGCGACCATGTTTCGTCCGAGGAGATTGCAAAAATCGTTGCGCGGTGGACGGGCATCCCGGTTTCAAAGCTCATGGAAAGCGAGCGCAAGAAACTTCTGCGGCTTGACTCCCAGCTGCATAAACGCATTGTCGGACAGGATGACGCCGTTCAGCGCGTTTGCGATGCAATTTTAAGATCCCGTGCAGGCATACAGAACCCCAATCGTCCGATAGGTTCGTTCCTGTTCCTCGGCCCCACCGGTGTCGGCAAAACGGAGCTGTGCAAAGCGCTTGCCGAGGCACTGTTTGACGATGAGCGCAGCATGGTTCGTATCGATATGAGCGAATACATGGAGCAATACTCCGTCTCCCGTCTTATCGGTGCCCCTCCGGGATATGTCGGCTATGACGAGGGCGGCCAGCTCACCGAAGCCGTTCGCAGAAAACCCTATGCGGTGCTTCTGTTTGATGAAGTTGAAAAGGCGCATCCGGACGTTCTGAACGTTCTGCTCCAGGTGCTTGACGACGGCAGAATTACGGACGGACAGGGCCGCACCGTTGACTTTAAGAATACGATCATCATTTTGACGAGCAACATCGGCAGCGATTTGATCCTGAGCAGCATGGCAAAGGACGGCAGGATAACGACCGAAACCGAGGAGCTGCTGCACAAGCTGCTGCGCACAAAATTCCGTCCCGAATTTATCAACAGGCTGGATGAAATCGTGTTCTTCAACGCCCTTTCCGATGCGGATATGCACGGCATTGTTGACCTGCTTATTGCAGACCTTGCAAAGCGTTTGCAGGCAAACCGCCTGAATCTCAGCGTTTCCGAAAGTGCAAAAGCCGCCATCATCAAAAACGGTGCCGATCCGCTGTTCGGTGCCCGTCCGCTCAAGAGATACATTCAGGGGCATATTGAATCCCTGCTTGCGCGGTTCATCATTGAAAATTCGCCCGAGGAAGGTTCAACCCTGACCGTTGATGCGGATGAAAAAGGCAGCTTCATTATCGGGCAAAAGCAATAACGGAAGCGCGGCGGGAACCGTATGAATTTCTCCCTTGTCAACCCATCGGTTCCCGAATTTCCGAATTCCGATTTTTTCATCCCGATTTTTCATTACGAAGAAAAAAGAAATCCCCCGCGTGCAAGGGAGGCATACGCGGGGGATTTTTTCGGCTCAGTGCCGGCAGCCGGTGCAACTCGCGGAACACGCAAACACGGAATCCGCAGAAAAACACCAATCATTTATGTTGCTTTTTCAGTCCTCGTTCACAAGCATACTTATTGCAGCTATGACTTCTTCCAACGACTGTTTTTTCAGCGAGTAGTACGGTCGTCCGCTTTCTGCATTGCATTCCACAAGTCCAAGCGTTAAAAGTTTTGACATATGATAAAAGACTTTTTGTCTCGTCAATCCGAATTTATCGGCAATCTCGCCCCCGGACATTGTCTTTCGCTGCGCTATCGCTTTTAATATTTCAAAGCGAATCTCGTCCGAAAGTCCGCTGAATATTCCGACTACACGTGACGTACTGCTTTCGTTTGAAACACTTTCCATATAGTCCCTGAAACCCAAACCAAGCCACATCTCCCCTGCACAACCTTTTTCACCGATGCAAATTCTTTTGTCCCAATAAGACATGGCAAGCATAAGTCCGTTGTGTATCGAAGGGAATATTGTAAAATCGCACTTCGGCATTTTCAAACGTGAATGTTCGGATACATAAGTGCATACATCGCCAACCTCTTGAATATCACGTTCCCACTTTTTAACATCCTCTTCAAAACGCACCAGCTTTTCATCGACAATTTTGACAATCGGACTCATAAAATGCTCAAGCCGCATGCAATTCTGCTCGTAGTTGCTGCAACATTCCACAATACTCAGCTTGTTCATGCCGCTTATCGGCAATTTCATTACATACTCCACAAGGCTCTCGTAATCAAAATTCTGTGAGCTGTCAAAATTTTGCATATGACAGCACATTTTTTTGATACGCTGCTGCGGGTTCATATTCAAAAGCTCCTCAAAAAAGAACTTGCCCGATTGAGCTTCGCCCATGAAGGTATACGGCATTATGAGCATTCTGGCAATGCTGCAATGAGTCGAAAGATCCTTAAAAAAGTATTGAAGTTCCGATTCGTCAACATGAACAGCTTCATCCAATTCTTTTTCAAATTCTATACCTTTGCGCAAAATTTCCTTAATTTTTTTTCGCAAATACGGGTGTCTCTCGCAAGCCTCTTGTTCATTAATATAGATTCTTTCTCCATTCGCCCTGCCGCTGAGGTAATCGAAAGTTTCAATCAGCGGTATAAGCTCCGTTCTGATTCCGTATGTGTTGCTCTGCATCGTATTCAGCACGAATCATCCTTTCAGTATTTATTCTTTCGTAAATGCCTGCCCAATCCGGCAATGCATTTCTCAGGCGCAACGGCAAAGTCAAGGTCAAATGCAATCACATCTGACCTTGAGCTTTCCGTCCCGCAAGTTCTTTTTTACTGTATATGACTGATGGAGTTCACTCTGCCTGTCTTGACTTCCGTCAGTTCAAAAGTGATGAACACTTCAGGCAGAAACCCCGAGAGCATGACGGAGTATCAGAATCGCATCCTGCGCATCCACCGTACCGTCTGAGTTGAAATCGGCTCGTTCAATTTGTTCGTCCGTCAGTGCCGCCAACCCCATTGTGTATCTCAGCACGATAATTGCATCCTCTAAGCCTATTGAATTATCTCCGTTCACGTCGCCGAGGGTTATGCCGCCGACAAAGCGCGCTATCAACTCCGGCTGTTCACACTCGGAAAACCAAGCCCAATTCGCCATGTTGAATATTCCAAGTTCAAACTCCGGTTCGGATGAAACCAGAGTTCCGTCCGGGGTGTACCAGCCGGCAAACTGAGCTCCCTCACTCGGTGTCGCAACTGCATTCGTGTAGCATACGCCGCCGGCATAAGGTATCGTGTCTGAGAAAAAGCCCACATAGCCACTGCCTTCAGACATAAGATTGAAATCCACTCCATACCTTTCGGAACGCCAATGACTCTGTTCAAGCCTGTTGTTGGATGTGGCAAGCGTCCAGATGTTTCCGCAGCCGCTTATGTCAAGCTCGCTGAGATAGTTGTTTTGGCAGAATATCGAATCAATTCCATCGAGATTTTCCGGAAGAATCAGCGATGTAAGCATGTTATCATTGCATCCAATGGATCTGGCCGACGCATTGCTTAAATCCAGTTCAGTCAGATTATTACCCATAACAACTATGTCCAAAAGGCCGGTGCAGCCCGTCAAATTGATTGCATCAAGACTGCATTCTTCCACCGAAAGATAGTTCAAAGTATCGATGCCATGACAATCGAGCGCGCCGCTCAATTCCTGATATGAAAGATCCAGACCGTACAATTGCGTTCCTCTGTACATTTGTGCATCGAATGAAGTTATCCGGTTCCCTGGTGCGGTTATAAGTCCGATATTCGGGCAGTTTGGCAATTCCAGCTCTGTAAGAAGGTTGTAGTCGAAAGCAGCTATATAAAGAGCCGGAAGGTCTCTCACGTTTGCGGTGGAAATCTGATTATTGTTCAGTGTTAAAGTATACAGTTCGTTGCAGCCGGACACATCAAAACCTGTGATTCTGTTCTCGTAAGCGGCAAGTGTATACAGTTTTGTACATCCGCTCACGTCAAGCTCACCAACGACATCGGAGGCTTGGAAGTATACCGAACGCAAATGTCCGTCCGAAGTCCATACGCATTCCGTCGAATAGCCGTTGCTGTCTGTACCGGTCCATGTGGTGGGATCGTAAGGGGAATAGTTTTCGGAAATCTTGTTACCGTTCTTGATATTGTTCTCGTCCGCAATCTCCAAAAAATTACGGATTTTCCAATAATCATGCTCGTCATAGCCCTCCGGCGTTTCCCCAACGCCTGCAACCGGAACGGCAGCCACGATGAACAACACGGTGAGCACAAGCGCAAAGATGCGTTTCTTCATAGTCTTTTTCCTCCATTCAACTCTGTTTTCATTTCAACGTCAATTGTTTGAAAAGACCGCACAGTGTCCTTTCATGTATTTCTGAGGCACGCGGAAGCTTAGCACAAAACGAAACGCCGTACGGCTATGTCTGCATGCTGTTGCCTCGAGGGAAATATAACCCTGACGGTTTAACGTATGCCACAGCTGCCGTCCCTCATGTACACATTATATGAGACATATTTGGGCATGTCAAGTTTTTTTGTTACATATTAATAATATATTTTTCTGGTGTCTCTGCGGTGTGCCGACCGCTTGTTTCCGACTTGGTTTTATCATGGCAATGGTTTATTCTTCACTTCCGATTCCCGATTTTTCATTATGAAGAAAAAAGAAATCCCCCGCGTGCAAGGGAGGCGTTTTTTATATGCTGATACTGATTCCCTACATTTAAGAAATCCCCCGCGTGCAAGGGAGGCCTGCGCGGGGGATTTTTTCACGCTGTGAAGCTGAGCATGGCTGATGTAACCTTTTCAGGTTATATAACGGTTACAGAGCGTTTCTCATTGCCGTCAATGCGTCGGCTGCGGAGATATCGCCGCTGTTGTCGAAATCGCAAAGTGCGATCCTGTTCTCGGGCAGTTCCGAAAGACCCATCGCATGGCGCAGGATCATCAGTGCGTCGGACACCGTCAAAGCACCGTCGTCATCGGCATCGCCCATAAGGCCGTAGCGGGCAAATACGCTGATATTGCCGACAACGGGGCTGTTATCGTAATTCCAGCCGAGGAAGAGCCAGCCCTCATGTGCCGCTGCTTCGGGCATTTCCGAAAGGACGGTGCCGCGGGCGACATTCTGAGTGTTGACAACTTCGCCGGTAATGCTGTCAATGAAGCTTACGGTAAGAGTCTGCATATCGTTCGCGGGAACGGTAAACATGCCGACAAGCTCCGTGATCTGACTTCCGCCAAGGTCGCCGAGATAATTTGCTTTTGCATTTACAGGGTTTATCTCATACAGGCCATCGGCAGTTACCTGAGTTGTTCCGTCGTAATAATAACGTGCCCAGAAGAGCCTTCCTGTGTTGAGATCAAAGGTCAGGGAGAGATTCCTTGCGCCGACAAGTGCTTCGCCGGTCTCGCCGTCGGTGATGCTTCCGATAACGGTTGCTTCACCTGTTGTGAGGTTAAGGCTGTAAAGCCTGTCGGTGTAAAGCTCGGTGCAATATGCATTGCCGTTTGCATCGATTGCAAGGGTCGTTGCCGCAAGATTCATGCCCGTGATTGCAGTGCGCAGAGCCACCGCACCGGTTTCGGTATCAAGGGTGAACACAGCTGCGCTGCGCAGACCGGAAGCGGCAAGCACATACATTGTGCTGTCGGCATAGTTATAAGTCATATCAAGCAGCTCAACATCCGCCTGGTATTCTTCGTGGAGAACCTCGGGAACGGGGTTGTCGAGTTCCATCGTGTATATGGTGCAGTTGCGTGCCGCATATACCTTTCCGTTAAAGTACTCCATTGCGGTGAAGAAGCTGTTGGGAAGGCTTGCAATCGTTGTTATTGTTCCGGGTTCGTTTTCACTGAAAGAAACAAGGTCATATTTTGTTCCCGTTGTGTCGCTGTAGCGGTAGCCGTAGAAAGTCTGCGGTTCGGCAGCGGCGCAAACGGTCACGAAAGTGCGGCTGACAAGCCCGCCGTCAACGGTTGATGCGGTGATAACAGCATGGCCGGGCGCAATGCCGCGAACGATGCCGTTTGCATTCACAACGGCAATGTTCTCATCGGAAGAAGACCATGCAACATCTTTTATCGTTGTGTCCGCCGGCAGAACGGTGCAGCTGATGCTTGCGGATGCGCCTGCATTGACGGATACAAAGTCGGAAGTGACTACGGAAGCGGGATGAACCGCCTCAAGAATGGCGATATTGTCGATGTATGCAGCGTCGGAACCCTCGTTGATTTCCTCATCCTTCCAGAAGCCCCATGCGAATGTGTATTCGCCGGGTTCGGTGATGTCAACGATTTGAGTGCGGAATTCGCCGTAAACATATTTCATCTCAACGGCAACTTCACCGTTGATATAAAGGGTCGGGAAGTCCATGCCCTGTTCCGCATCGTTCATCCAATCGTAGCTGAGGCGGCAGGGTTCGGTGATAGTGACGCGGGTTTCGATGTAGCTGCGCGTATAGGGCAGGTGGTTCATGCTGTATGCAAAGCCGCGGCCGTTCTGCTCGCCGACTTTCCACGGGAAGCGGGTGCCAGTGCTGAAACGGAGGGTTCCGCCTTCAACATTCAGCGCATTTGCAAGAGTCTCGTTGTAAACAAACTGCGGTTCGGTCTGCGCAACATCGATGCTGCCGTCCGCAATGATTTGGAACATGTCGATGTTCAGATAATACATATCCTCCGAATCGAAATGGCGGATTGCGATATAAACCGTTCTGCCGATATAAGGGGTGAGATCGGCAGCATAGAACATCCAATCGTGAACGGTCGTGCCTTCATACACAACATCCGCATTTGCGAAGTCCGTTGCACTTTCGCTGACAAGAATCTGGAAATGTTCCGCACATGCTTCGTTCTTGTCCTGTCCGCGTGCGGCAACCTTAAGGGTGACGCTTGTGTTGTCCGCACCAATCGTTGCTGCGGGGGAAACAAGGTATTCATCGGGGTTGCGGGGCATTGCAAAACCTTCGTCATAGGATGCGCTCGCCATATTTGCCTTGCCGTCATAGGAAACGGATCTGCCGTAAAGGAAATGCTCGAGGTCACGTGTCCATGCAAAAGCCAAACCGTCGCCATCGGCATCGATGGTCGTCCAACCGCAGAACAGGGGGTTTTCGTCTTCAAAGCTTGTGCTCCACTTTACCTCACCGACAGCAGCATTGGGAACGAAAACATTGGTAACGTAAACGGAGTCCGCTCCGCTGTATCCGCCGCCGTCCTTCTCATAGGTGAAAATCAGCCTGTAGTTGCCGGTTTCGGGAACGCCCCATGCAGCGTTCGTCCAGTCAACATCGCCGGTCATGGTGAGCTCATGCTCGTATTCGGTGCCGTTATCAAGGTTGATTGCGCTGAAATAAAGGTTGTCAAAATCCTCTTCGCTGCTCGCTGCATATTCAAAAGTTATGCCTGCGCCCGCTTCAAGGTAACACTCGGTATAAAGGGTTGCAACGCCGTCGTTCTGATATTCAATGTTGCTCTTTGCGCATTCCCTCTCGTTGTAAACGGCGGGAATCCATTCGCTGCGTTCGGTGACATACTCATGATTGCAGCCCTCCGCATTCAGAACCGCATTGAGTGACAAAGCGTTCGGATCGGTTGCCAGAACAGCAACGTTATCAACAAAAACGGTATCCTCACCATCCTCACCGCTTGCATCCTTTGAATAGGCAAAGCTGAAGGTGTGTTCGCCGCTCTCCGTAATCGTGTATACCTCGGTGTACCAGTCCGTGCTGCCGCAGCGATACATGACCGGATAACCGTTGTCGTAAAGGCGGAAGGTATCGTATTCATCCTCGGTGCTGAGCTTAAGGTCGAAGCGGAGTCTTTCACCCGCCTGTACGGAAGCGGTGAAGGTAAACATGGTCTCGGTGTCGTTCATGCTCGCAATATTGCTGCGAACAGCACCGTTCTCGGAGCCGTCTGCATCCGCGCAGAACAGCCACGGGTTGGTTTCATCGTTTGTAAAGTCCAGCGAACCGCCCGCAGCGTTGAGCGCAGTGTCGAATTCGTCGAGGGTATTTGCGGTTTCGGCAGCGGTAATGCAGGGAACGCAACCGAAAACCATCAGCACTGCAAGCAGTGCGGCAAATAGCTTTTTCATTTTCTTCCTCCTGTATATTTTGGAATTTTTCCGCATTGAGCGGGCATTTCAGCCGTCCTTGAGCTGCGCTGCCGCCCTTGCTGCTAATATAATAAACCATGATTTACACCAATGTCAATATTAATTTTGCAAAAGGTTGACAAATTCGGAAAACAGGTGCATAATTAGCGGTGTGAAATGCTTCCGCACGGCGAAACGCCTGCGTTTTTCTGATGCAGCTGCAAACAGAAAAACGGATGTGCGCAAGCAAATACTCAAAAGGGACAATATGCGGAATGGAAATTGCGATTCAGCCGAATTATCTGATGGAGGCACTGTACTATTTTGAAAGGCGGGCAAACGGCAGCACGCTTGCAGGGGTCCGAACCGCACTGAACAAATCCGGGGATTCGGCAAAAATTGCCCATGCCGCCGCTCTGGCACCTATTATAGAGCTTGAAAACCGCCTTAACGAGAGCCTTATCGTTGCGGATGACATTATAAATTTTTATTTCAGGGATTTTGAGGATCTGACTTCCGGCGTCAGCGGAGACAACCGCGCAATGCTGCTGTTTAAGCTGTTTATTTGCAAAAGCAAACCCCTTGACGAATTGATTGACGATATGCTTGCCATGAGCGACAGGGAGTTTGCCTATGCTGCCGTCTTCGGCATGGGCGGCAGAAGCGAGGTGACAATGACCGAAAGTGAAGCTTCGCTCGAAGACTATTTTGAAATGATAAATACCTCCGCCCGCTCCGACGAAGTGAAATGGTATGTTTGCCAAACTTTGATGCTCCGCAGGCGGCACCTTGAAACGCTCCGTCCGATTCTGAACACCGCCGTCGGCCTGATTCGCGCCGAGGAAAGTCTCTATGCCGGGCTTATACGCAATTTCTGTGCCGATTACGAAAATTCACCCGCGCTTATTGACGACATAACCACCAAACTGGGCTGCCGCCGCCCGCACCCGAGTGCAGAGGCCGAAGCCCTGCGTCCGATGCTTTTTGTTCCCGTCGGCTATGATATTTTTGCAGGTGCAGGCGAAAACGATACCGTGAACAACGCTCAGCTTTTTTTGGGCGTGCTTTCCCGCGATTATTTTTCGGAAAACAAGCCGATTCTTGACGAAGGCGTGCTTCCGTCGCTTGCAGTACTGTGCGACAAAACGCGCTTTCTTCTGCTTCAGCGAATCGCATCCGAGCCTGCCTACGGGCAGCAGCTCGCCGAAGAATTCGGAATGACAACCCCGAACATTTATCATCATATGGGCAAGCTTGTGCAGGCAAAGTTTGTGAACACACGAATTGACCGCAATCGGAATTATTACAGTATCAATAAAAATTATATTAACCAATTGCTTGACGAACTGAAGGGCATTCTGCGCTGCTGACGGCAAGCCGCGGTTTTTAAACCGCTTTGAGCCGTGCGCCGAACAATTGAGCGCAAACCAAAATGAATTAAGCTGTGTGGTAACTCAGATAAAGAGTGAGCAGGTTCAGACAGCCTGCTCATCCACAAAACAGAAATGGGAAACTTATACCTATATAATTGTACTTTCATGGCC
>OGYL01001770.1_pt1 | contig 16035 bp, 20 predicted proteins | sample 1576541 | NCBI WGS metagenome assembly OGYL01 (sample SAMEA3541551, study PRJEB24748) | human gut metagenome | biome: human gut; feature: human-associated habitat; material: faeces | place: China | collected 2012 | reverse complement strand
AGGTAATAACATTGTTTGACATCATTCAAGAATGATGAGAAAAAGCGGTTATGGAGAACTAGTAATGCGCCAACGTGCCGGACAAGTTCGTTACGTTGATAATCCAGTCGTATGTTACGAAGGAGACACCTTCTCCCCCGGATTAATTGAAGGTAAAAAGACAATCACTTATCAAGCAGCTTGCCCCAGAAAATCAAATCGGGTAATTGGTGGTTTTATCCGCATAGTACGGGCTGACGGAACCATCGACTGGAGTTGGATGATGGAAGGCGATATAAAACGGCTGGAATCCTATAGCTTAAAAAATAATTTACGCTGGAATCCACAAACAAGGCAAAAAGAAGGGAAAGCAAATTCGCTTTATTCGTCATGTGAAGGAGGAATAGATCCCGGATTCTTGGAAAGTAAATTGATCAAACACGCATTTGATGGCTATCCTAAAGTAAGAACTGGAAAATTTACCATTTTCGAAACACAAGAAGAAACTCAGGAAATTGACTACGGACTGGATGAACCTGCAGAAGTACCTATAGAGGCCCAACAAGCACTACCACACCAACCGGTAGACAATTTACAAGGTTTTGGAGACCAACAAGCACAAATGAATCCATCTTCTTCTGCCCAAGGTATAACTGTACAAATAAGCCAAGAAGATGATGAAGCCGGTTTCTAAAAATCTGATTCCAACAATAAAAAAACTATGTCAAACCCTCAAAGAACTATCAAAATGGACACACAGAACAATCATCAACTCATTAAAGTGGAGGAGTTCAGTAATATCATGCAATCAGCTCCGGCCATCTTGCAACGTAACCAAACATCGGTATCAGCTTGTAATCAGGCTGGACAAGCACTATTGGACACCATTGAAGCGGCAGGAGGTATTAACTCGGATGAACTTGATACATCGGTCGCAGAGTATCTGGCGAAGACGAAAATAACAGTTGATAATATGAATAAACGTCGAAAGGTTCTTACTCAATTACTGACAAACGTCAGCAAATCCTTTACCTTATTGGAAGCTGCTATCGACGTTAAATCATCCTCGACTATTCCATACCGACTACAGCAGGCCAGGAATAAATACGCTGCTAAAAAGTTGGAGGAACAAAAACGCAGAGAAGAAGAAGCACGGATAAAACAAATGCAAGAAAACGAAAAGGCACAATATCGGTCTGATATCTCTTTATTGCTCGAAAATACATATAATGACTATGTAAATAAGCATATCACATTCTTAAATGGATTAGTTGGTCGATGTACATTATCCAATTATGATCATACAGTCCGCCAAATAACGGAAGCTAATACAACATTTATATGGTCTGACTTCGTTCAACATGTAAAAGATAATTTCAAAACTTTTCATCTTACAGCTGAAATCAGACAAGGTATAAAGAATGAAATTGCTTCTCAAAAAAGAAAAGAATTCACTCAAAGATACGCTTTCGAGATCGGCGAACTAAAGCAATCGCTCATAGACCGGTTACCTTCTCTCAGAAAACAACTTGAGGAGCAAGAAGTCCTTCGTCAGACCAATCTTGCAGAAGCTACACGGATCGAGGAAGAACGGAAATTGAAAGCTGCAGAAGAGCAACGCAAACAAGAGGAAGAAAAGAGACGACGCGATGAAGAAGCACGAGCAAAAGCAGAAGCTGAGAAAGCGGCAGCAGAGGTACAGGCGGCTTTTGACTTTAGTGCGGCCAATGCCGTTTCCCCTGCTCCAAAAGCCAAGATAAAGAAGAAGATACAAATTACGAATCCACAAGGTTTCTTGCAGGTTTATCAAATGTGGTTTACACGCGAAGGTATTAATCTAAGCATGGAAGATTTGGAAAAGGTCCATAAAAAAATGATCTCGTATTGTGAAAAAGTAGCCAACAAGGATGGCGAAATGATACAATCAGGATTTGTAAAATACATTGATGACGTAACAGCCAAATAATCCAGCGTATGACAAAGCTCTATTTATTTTCATGGATAAACTTCGGGAAATACCGGACACGTCCTTCAAAGTTAAAAGACATCCTTGATACAAGCGAAGGAAGAGATTGGTTCAGATGGATAAAAGATCATTCTTTCAATTTTGAATTTGATCATACAGTACTCGAATATTTAGAACTACAAGAAGAAAATGCAAGATACGTATTACCAAAGGTCGGAAGTTAGTAACTCAGACCTGACAGAACTAAAAAATATCCTTTATCCCCGTACCCAATACGGGGATAAGGAAAAAGCCTTCAAATTCGGAAGTTTAATTGATGCTATGATAACCGAACCGGAGCGCGTAAGATACGACAAACTAATGGTTGATGAAGTATTATACTCATCAGAAGACTTTGAATTAGCAGAGGCTATGAAAAAAGCTTTTAGAGCTGAAGCCATGAAAGATCCTCTGCTTCGATACGCATTAGAACGATCCGACAAACAACGGTTCATGGTAAATCACGCACAACCATTTCAATACGGAAATTTCGAATATACACTCGACACCCGATGCAAATGGGACTTCTGGTTTTCTGCCATGGGTTTTGGGGGTGACCTGAAAAGTACCTTCGCCACCTCTCAAAAACAATTCGAAGAGGCGGTCGACTTTTTTGACTGGGATCGGTCGAGGGCCTGGTACATGGATATCGCCGGTAGCCGGCAAGACTTCATTGTCGGTATCAGCAAAAAGAATTTAAAAGTATTCAAAGTAATGATTTCAAGAGATGACAAGATTTACAAACAAGGCAAAGAGAAATACGAGGAACTCGCCTTCCGATGGTGGATGCTATTCGGGTGAATCCGATTGTATCAACAGTACACCCCATTTCCCAAAATTACGCAGCATCTTCAATAAAATCAGACAAGATTTCAGGAGATGGATTATCGATCTATTTTCAGAAAAATGTCCACAATGTGGATCTCCTATGAAAATCATACGACACCAATGTGGATCAAAAGGAGAATGGCTAAGAGTATATCATTGTAAGAAGTGTAATGACGAATATATATTATTCTAAAAAACATGAACTTAAACATAACTCCAGTAGAAAATATCGTAACAGAACTTTCTTCTATCGATGCTTTCCTCAATATAACAATGAGTGAACAGATAGAAGAGGCCATTCTAAGGGGAAATGATCTGGCTGTATATATCGCTCGCACTGGGAAGCTATTAGCAGACGCTAAATATCACTTGAATGCTAAGAAAAAAACAGAAGTATTCGACACCCTACGAGACACAGCAGCCAGAGCTGGAGCAACTTCAAAAGCCGTCAATGCCATTATTGACAGCCTATGCAAAGACGAGCAATACCTGGTTGATTGGTGCGAACGACTAAATAGAACGGCTACTCACCAATTGGAATGGTGCCGGACTGTAATCAGTAAAGCTAAAGCTGAAATGTCTTTAGCTCCTCAAAGTTATAACAATCCTAAATTTTGACAGATATGGAAGAAATTGTAAAAGAACAACCCATTTATGAAGTACAGAAAGTTAAGGTAAAAAACAACCAACTTACAGCTGAATATACGGAAAAGTATATTGAGGCCAATTATAAAAACAACGTAACAAAATCATCTGAACAATTTATCCATCCGGATCTCAGATACGCATTAGACAGGCTCAAAACTCATGTCACGAAAATTTGTGAAATGCACGAAGCTCTTGGTATAGATATATGTGAGCCAACCGAAGATGATTTAAACGAAAAATTAAAATGCATCGTTATCACCGGATACAGTAAAGGTGGATATGATGAATCTGCAGGTGTCTCAATTCAAGCACAAAAACTTCTGAAAAGCGGGCAAGTATTGAATTTGGCTGTTCCCTTTACCAAGTTCGAAGATGAATCAGGAGAAGGATATCCCTTCGGAGAGAACCTAAGAGAAATCATCAATCGATGTGACTATGAGGTAGATGCCTATTTATTTGAAGAAAAATATGGAGTCAAACAAGAATCTTTCGACTTCGATACCCCTGTAGAATCAGAAATCACCTGTCTAGAAGAATCGTCAGCACCGAAAAAAAGAGGTAGAAAAAAGAAAGAAGAAAATCAGGTTTTAGAAGAAATAAAAGCTTTTGACGAATACGCATAATCTATTTTCATACTATGACAATTATCCTACAAAACACCCAGCAAGGACCATGTTATGCTGTTACTTTTGATAGATACCGCAAGCAGGTGGTTGATCGATTAAAAGAATCGGTAACCACCCGCTGGTGGGACCGGCAAAGTGGAACGTGGTTAATACCAGCCAATCCTAAAAGCAAATTGGAATTGGATCAGCTTGCCTTTTATGTACGACATTTTGAGCCGGTACAATGGGGAAACCATATAGTCAAGACGGATGAAGAACAAGTTTTCAGCATCCCCGAAATGCCGGAATTAGAAGGCGACCATGGACTCAAGGTACAACCCTACCCTTACCAACTACAAGGCATAGCCAGAGGACTCCAGCTAAAGCGGTTTATCAACGGTGATGATATGGGATTGGGCAAAACTCTGGAGAGTATCGCCACGATCAACAAAGCAGATGCATTCCCTTGTTTAGTAATATGCCCCAATGTAGTAAAAATCAATTGGCAACGTGAATGGCATAAATTCACTGACAAAAAAGCTATGGTCTTGACAGATTCTGTTCGCGATAGCTGGCCATTCTTTTGGCAAACAGGCATGAATCAGGTATTCATTACAAATTATGAGAGCCTCCGGAAATATTTTGTCCGGAGAATTGCCAAGGCTGACAAATGGACGTTGAAAGACGTTGAGTTTCACAATACGATCAAGTTATTCAGGTCAGTAATTATCGACGAGTCTCACAAAGTAAAATCTACAGGTACACAACAAACCAAGTTTTGCAAAGGTATAGCAACCGGGAAAGAATACATCATCCTATTGACAGGTACACCCGTAGTTAATAAGCCTAAAGGCCTTGTTGCCCAACTGGGAATCATGGATCGCATGATCGACATGGGAGGCTGGAAACACTTCATAAATCGGTATTGCTCCGGCCCTAACCAGGCCAGCAATTTAAAAGAACTAAATTACATGCTTTGGAAACATTGCTTTTTCCGACGGGAGAAAGCCAAGGTTCTGACACAACTTCCAGATAAAGTAAGACAAGTTGTTACTTGTGAAATAAGTAACCGCAATGAGTATCTTGATGCAGAACGCAACCTGATTGAATACTTGCGCCGTTATAAAGAAGCTGATGACGAAAAGATTCAAAAATCCCTGAAAGGAGAAGTTATGGTGCGCATTGGTATTCTAAAAGACATAACCGCCCGAGGAAAACTTAAAGAAGTCATAGACTTTGTAAAGGATTTCCGGGAAAACGGAAAGAAAATCATTCTTTTCTGTAATCTGCATGAGATAGTAGACCGTTTATTGGACGTATTTCCTTCTGCGGTCTGTGTTACGGGCCGACAAAACATGCAAGAGAAACAAGCTGCAGTCGACTCGTTCCAAAAGAACCCCAAAACGGATATCATTATCTGTTCCATCAAAGCGGCCAATGCCGGAATCACTCTGATCGCTGCCAGCGACGTAGCGTTCATTGAATTACCATGGACTTATGCCGATTGCGACCAAGCAGAGAGCCGGGCACACCGAATCGGACAAAAAGATTCGGTAAACTGCTATTATCTGTTAGGCAGACGGACAATCGATCAAAAGCTCTATAGGATAATAGAAGAGAAAAAGCATATCAGCAATGCGGTCCTGGGTGCGGAAGATAACATACAAACAAATATTGTAGACATGATGGCTAACCTATTTGATGGAAATGACAAGGAGGATGAACCATGAGCAGCATAAAGTCTTCTGATATTCAATATCCATCTAGAAATTGTACAAACTGCCTCCGATATCCTTGTTTTATGGGACAAGGTATCGGAAGCCATAAAGCGAACACAATAGTATTTCATATACTTCCAGTATAAAATATTTGGATAATGATGACAAAAACGGATTATAAAACTAACTACGTAAAGAATATGTTAATTATACACAAAATATCAACATGTATTTTTCATATGAGAATATATTTTACCGATAAATAAAAGAAAACAGAATTTGATAGTTAAATAATTCATTTTCATCTCTCATTAAGATATTCATTTACAGACAAAAATTATATATATTTGCCAGTATAAACTAATAATAAAGTAATATGTATTACATAATAAAACATAATTCAATAAACAAAATAAAAAACGCAAGAAAGAACCCTGAAAAATATGGATTAGAATATAAGAGGTATGGAGAATTTGACGATATAGAAAAATATTCAAATGAGGATATTTTTCTAATGCTAATCGGCGCATATGTAAAAAGAGGGTTTCTTCGCGTTGATGGTAACTATTTCATAAACGTGAAAAATGTTGTAAGTAGTGGCTGTACATTGATTGATGTTGAATTTAATAAAAAGAAACACCTATTCCAATCCCCCCTCAACATTAAAGCCTACTATTTAAAAGATTACTATCTGATTACAAAAGAAAGTATTAATGGTAATACAAAACATACCATAAATTCTTTTCTAGCAGGGACGAATGTAATAAGTCTAAATAGAACTCGCTTTAAAGGACTCTATGGACTAAAAAACAATGATGATATATTAAAAACTTTCACAAATGGTACTTATCCAAAGCTGTTATTCCATCCAATAAAAGCTTATTTCAATAGGATTTTCTGGGAAAATGACTATGAGATAAGTGATTTTATTGTTGATAACTATAGTAATATAAAGTTTTGACTAACACAATTTTCATATGAAGACAACGAATAGTTGCATTTATTGTCTTCATATGAATATTTTATTACTATTTCTTACCACACCCTCCAATATCCCCCAACTCCAACATAAGGAGACAATCCATTCCGTCCGATTCCATAACCGGCAATAACCCCAATCCCCCATCTTTTCGGCTTCTCTCGAATAATGATCTTTTCCGGATATACCCATACGCTATCCAATGACGGCTTATAGCCAGAAACCCAAGCATATGATCTTCGGTATTAAAATTCTCAGTGAGCTATTATCCTATACTATAAAATCTTCTATTACTTTCACGAAACAAGTTTTTTTTAGTTAATAAATTTGCCCTTAGAGAATAAATGATTGATATTTGCACAGAAATTTAAAAATAACAATATCACAACTATGTGTATAGGAGTATCTGTAAATAAAGAGAAAATAGGAAACTTGATGGTATATATACTTAAACATCAAGGTATAGTATTCCATACCCAATTAATAAAACTTCTTTATTTAATAGATGAAACTGCAATTAAAGATGATGGTATACCTGTAACATGGTTGGACTATAAAGCTTGGCAATTCGGTCCAGTAGCTCCAGAAACCTATTACATCAAATATAAAGAAAGTGTCTTTGACAGTTTCATTTCCTTGTATAAAAACGATATTGGAGAAAACAAATTGCTGTTATTTCCAAAAGTAGATTTTGATGACAGCGAGTTCAGTGATTACGAAATAGACATAATAGATTCTGTACTGAAAGAATATCAGTCCAAATCTCCATCACAGTTAGTCGACATTACTCATGAACCAGGATCCTTATGGGATTTAACACGCATTCAATATGGCATAGATTTTACAAAAAGAAAAACAACAGATATCAGCCTTGATTTTACAAAACTTATAGAAAATGACAAACTGAAGCTGATGAAGTATCGTGAAGCTGAAGAAAATATGTATTTCTGTAAGGAACTCCAAAAACATTCGTAATGTTTACACCGGGAAGTATATTATATGGTACATTTCAACTAAAAGCTGTAACAAAGCCAAAGTATGTAATTGTTTTATACAATGATGGAACAAATTGTATATTAACAACTTTTACTACTTCAGAAGAACGATCTGGAGTTATATCCCCCATACACGGCAAAAACCCACAAGAAGGAGAGCCTCTTTCATATGTATTCAAGAAAGATATCATCGTCGGAGAATTACATAGCAAAGATAAGACCAATTTTTTTTCTTTTCCAAAAGATACAATTGTCGTTCCTGACTATGGGAACCAATATACAACACAAGAAGCGTTCTTGTCAGAAGTAAAGAATTTAGTAAAATGCTGTGAATTATATCCCAAAGAATATGAAAACTTAATTTACACATTATATAAAAGTAAAAAAACTAAAAGACAATTCAAACGTATATTTGAAGATATTTTGAAAAGTATAATCAAATAAAAAATTCAAATTTGAACAGAGAAAGGGGGTTTCTTCTACTCCTAGGCCCTGAAAAAGGAGAAAAAGGATTATCCCCCCTTCCTTATCCGATAAATAATTCCTCCGAATATTACAACCAACAAGATTAACAATATAACCATGGCATAACCACCATAATTTACTTTAGTCTGCTCCCATCGGTCCAATTTTTTTTCAACTTCTACTATTTTAGGCACTTCCCTATTTCTTATCACTTCCACATATTTGGGTACTTCAACAACGAGGAAAACTCCCGGCCATATCTTCAATGAATGTTCCAGAACACCACTGTTCCATCGTGCCCAGCTGTAAGCATACAGATTGCTCAGATATGATGCAGTGTCTTTAACTGCTATCGAATCTTGAAAAGGAACCAGTTCTTTCTGTATTGTAGTATCCCTAATCGTAATAGTTTCTGTTGTTTTAATTTCAATAGGGACACATTCCGTCATAGTCTTGCAAGAAAACAAACATATTGCTGCTGTCAGCAATATGATGAGTATTGTTTGCCACGCCTTCATAGCCTCAAATATTCTTATATTCCTCTTCCGCATCGAAACAAGGACACATCTTGGTCCATTCGTTAGGCGTGATCTTCCCATCACCGTTCAGATCAGGTGATAGGTCACGGTGGCCACAGATGCGGCTGTCCGGAAACTGCGCTACCAGTGTAAGCAATAATTCCACGATGGCACTCCGTTGCGCATCCGTCCTGGTATCGTCAGGATTACCATCAGCATCCAAACCACCCTCGTAGCAGATACCAATCGAATTTTTATTGTACCCTGTCACGTGGGCCGGAATAAGTTCCAGCGGGCGTATCGGTACGACCTCGCCGTTCTTACGGATATAGAAATTATACCCGGCAGAATTAAACCCACGGGCCTTGTGGTCACGTTCCAACTGTTCCGGTGTGTAATCCTTATCAACTCGGGTCGCCGAGCAGTGGATCACGATCAAATTTATTTTGCGATTTATCTTTCTCATTTTCTCAAATATTTAACATTCTCACGCACAGCCGTCTCTGCGTTTCGCTTCTTTTCCTTGCTTGATCAGATGGATCAATTCTTCGGCATCTTGACGTGCCGCACAACGGATTATCTTTTCAACCATCTCGCCTACTTCGCCCGCGCCGGTTTTCTTTTTCTTACTGTTCTCGATCACCGACCGAAATTCTATCAACAGTACTCCCAGGGTAGAAAGCAGGCAGCAATACGGTAATGTGTACCACGGGAAAAACAAACCCAGCACGTCGATCAAGACAGCAAAAAGGACAACACGCCAATAATCAATAATTTTCGTCACCGTCTTCCGGAGCGCATGGCTCCTGATGGGTTCCTGGCTGGCACGCGCCGCATCCAGACCAGTCCACAGGTCGATAAACGAAGCCACGAGGATCAGGATGCAACACACAAAAATAATATGTATAACAGAATGTGACATAACGATTTGCACATAAGTAACTAACTGTAAAAAAACAGGTCGGACGTAATCTTGTTTAGGTCCGACCTGGCTGACTTTACACCTGGCCTAAAAAGAAACAGGCCGGATGTATTTCCTTAGGATTCATTCGACGGGGGAACGTACTTTTCGAACGTCACATCCGTCTCGCGCATACTACGCAACTTCTTCCCGGCATAATACTGCACGCCCGGAGTACGCATCATGGTCTGAGGGTCATAAGCCTCCGGCGTGTCGGCACCCGAGCTGCGGATATTAATACGAAACGAACCGAGGTCGCCACAATCCACCGAACGCCCTTCCTTGAGGTGGCGGACGAGGCAGTTGATCAGGCGATCCATACAGTTCTTGATGTCGCCCGAGGTGAGCGACGACTGTTCGGCCACCTCCTCGCAAAGCGAGTCGAACGACACGCGCCCCTGGTTGATCACTTGCGGATAATAGAGTTTGGATCCCTCCAAAGCTCCCTTTGACATGTCCTTCCGCTGGACTAACTTGTACTTTAACATACCTGTAAAAATTAAAATGTGAATAAATAAGTATTGTTTTGAATACACGACAAAGGTAAAGATGAGACCACACGCCGAATCTACTTCTGTAGAGATAGGTGGATTTAAAAGGGAATAAAGGGAGATAAGTAATCATAAATCCCTTATCTTTGTGCTAAAGAAGGCAAACGCGTATGAACTTGAGAGAATATATACAAGAAATTGATCGCCAATTCCAAACAGGGATAGCACGCGAACATAGTTATCGACCAGCTTTACAACATTTGCTGGCAGACCTATTACCCCAGTTAATAGTAACAAACGAACCGGCACGCATCTCCTGTGGAGCACCTGATTTTATCATCTCACGTAAATCAGATAACGCTCCTTTGGCTTTCGTTGAAGCCAAAGATATAGATGATATTGACCTAGACGGACGCAGGCAGCATAAAGAACAATTTAATCGTTACAAGTCGTCGCTTGATCATATCATATTTACGGATTACCTTGATTTCCATTTCTATCAAAACGGAGAATGGGTTGAAAATATACGTATTGGTGAAGTAAAGGGAGGCAAGATCGTTTTTATCAAAGCCCAAGAAGAGCGATTCATATCTCTTATCTCTCATTTGGTTGATGCCGAACCTCAACGCATCACTTCAGCTAATAAATTAGCCGGACTAATGGCTGCCAAAGCCCGGTTGTTGGCCGAAACAATCCGGCGGTCATTGGAAACAGAGAATGACTGTAACAGTCAGCTATACGGACAACTCGAGGCGATCAAACGAGTATTGATCCACGACATCACGCCAGAAAGCTTTGCCGATATTTACGCGCAAACTATTGCTTACGGTATGTTTGCCGCCCGATTGCATGATGATACTCCCGATACTTTCTCTCGTCAGGAAGCGGCCATACTGATTCCGAAAACCAACCCCTTCCTCCGGCAAATATTCCAAAGTATTGCCGGTTATGACCTGGACGACCGTATCGCTTGGATTGTGGACGACCTGGCAGTTACCTTTCGGGCTACCGACTTGCGCAAGATCATGACCGGATACGAAGGCAACAAGCGCCACAGCGACCCGATGATCCACTTCTACGAAGATTTTCTTTCGGCCTACGATCCGCGCCTCAGGAAAGCCAAAGGGGTCTGGTATACGCCTCAGCCAGTGGTACGCTTTATCGTGCGGGCGGTTGATGAAATTCTGCAACGCGACTTTTCTTTACCGAGGGGATTGGCGGATTACAGCCAAGTGGAGCACGAAGTAGTCAACGAATGGTATTCCAAAGGAAAGAAAGGCGAACCGCCTACTCGAAAAAAGAAGTTCCACAAAGTACAAATACTTGACCCAGCCACCGGAACAGGTACATTCTTGGCAGAGACTGTCAATCAAATCTACGATAAATTTCAGGGGATGGAAGGAATGTGGCAAGGCTATGTAGAAGAACATTTGTTACCTCGTTTAAACGGGTTCGAACTATTGATGGCCTCCTATGCCATTGCCCATCTGAAGCTGGATATGCTTTTACAAGAAACCGGTTATGTACATCAGAAAGATAATCGATTAAATATCTATCTGACCAACTCACTGGAAGAATGTCATCCCGATACCGGTAGCCTTTTCGCGCAGTGGCTCAGCAATGAAGCTAATGCTGCAAATCGTATTAAACGAGATACTCCTGTGATGGTCATGATCGGGAATCCACCGTATAGTGTAAGTAGCAATAATAACGGTGAGTGGATTACCGGACTTGTAGCTAGTTACAAAAAAGACCTGAACGAGCGTAATATCCAACCCTTATCAGACGATTACATCAAATTCATCCGACTCGGACAACATTATATCGAACGTAACGGGGAGGGTATCTTGGCGTATATCTCAAACAACAGTTTTATAGACGGCATCATCCACCGCCAAATGCGTCGCCAGCTTTTGGAAACATTCGACAAGATCTATATTCTCGATCTACACGGCAACAGCAAAAAGAAAGAAACCGCACTTGACGGGTCGAAGGACGAGAACGTGTTTGACATTATGCAAGGTGTTAGTATCAATATTTTTGCAAAGACAGGAAAGAAAAAAAAGAAAGGTACATTGGGCGATGTATTTCACTATGATTTGCGAGGGAAACGGCAAGTAAAGTACAATTTTTTAGATGGGAATGCTTTGTACGATGTAAATTGGAACAAGCTTTCGCCCGTAGAACCTTACTTTTTCTTCGTGCCTAAAGACTTCTCGACACAGAAAGAATATGAAAAAGGGTTCAGTGTGGACAAACTGTTTGCCAACAATGCATGTGGAATTGTAACGTCAAAAGACAAAGTAAATATTTGCTCATCAAAAGAAGAGGCTGAACAGTTAAAGAATGATGCTTTAGAGTTGCCTGAAGAAATATTCCGAAGAAAATACAATATACAAGAGGACAGCAGAGACTGGTCTGTTAGCAGAGCGATAAACGATGTAAAAGAAAACAAGGAATCTTTAATCATTGTTCCATACGCATATCGTCCATTCGACACGAAATTCATCGTGTATACAGGTAAAACGAATGGTATCGTGGCCTGGCCACGATACCATTCGTTTCATCATCTGTTGCACCCTCAGAATTTGTCAATGTTGATATGCCGACAGCAAAGTTCTTTCGATTTCCAACACGTATTTGTTACCTCATTTTTGTCAGATAAATGCACCGTATCTTCTCAGACTAAAGAGGCGTCTTATGTTTTCCCCCTCTACCAAACCACCGGCGAAGCCGGTTCATTTTTTGAAAATCAGGAAGAGGGAAGCCTTGTTCCAAACTTCAATCCTGAGATCATTAAGCAAATCGAAAAGGGATTGGGAGAACCCATCGAGCCACTGGAACTGTTTGACTATATTTATGCCATACTTCATTCCCCAACCTATCGCGAACGGTATAAGGAATTCCTGAAGATAGACTTTCCTCGTATTCCTTATCCTACGGACAAGAACCGTTATCATCAGCTTTCAGTATTAGGTAGCAAACTGCGTAAACTTCATTTGCTGGAAAACTCTTCGTCATGGAAAGTAAAAATTACTTATCCTCAAAGCGGCACCAACAAAGTAGAATCGCTCCGCTATCATGCAGGAAACGTATATATAAACGAAGAACAATATTTCGGAAATGTCACCGAAGAAGCCTGGGATTTCTATATCGGAGGTTATCAACCAGCACAAAAGTGGTTAAAAGACAGGAAAGAGAAAACCTTGTCTTTCTCTGATATCCGCCACTATCAGGAAATCATTACCGCACTCTGTGAAACTCAACAGTTAATGAAGGAGATAGACGTTATGGTTCTCCCAGATATTGGTAAATCAAACTGACTTGTCTGGGGGTCATCAGGCGTTGCCCGCTGCGATAACCAGCATTGGCAAGTTCAAGCCAAAGTTGTTGGTTAAATTTGATCCATCGTATAAGCTGCGCTCCGGCAGATTTGCTAGTGGAATTAGGGAAATACATTTGTCCGAGTTCTTTAATCGTTAATGCTTGCATATGTTTTGTTTTTTAGATTGGTAGGCATAATCGTTTTATGCTAAAATATAAACAATACAAAAAAGCGTGACTACCTGAAGATAATCACGCTTTACTATCAAGTAACGAATTTTATCACATCTGGACGATTGGCTTTACTATATCAAACTTAAGGCCAAGAGCATTGATAATACGAAGGAACAAATTAACCCCAGGCTCTACAGTGCCATTCTCGATTTTTGAAATATAAGACTTATTCGTTCCTACCCTTTTGGCCAGTTCACTTTGGGTTATTTTTTCTTGTTTGCGGGCTTCCTGTATAAGTTGCCCTATGCAATAAGAATATGCTTCTTGGCGGAATGCTTCACGCTCAGGAGACCCGACTTCGCCATACAATTTATCCAATACGGCATCCATACTATGTACATCAGGATTTGCTTGCATAATACTCTTTTTTTAGATTTAACGCTTTCTCTATTTCATTCCAACATATCAAGTACATAAGCAACTTTCCTTTGTGCTCCAGATTCCAAAGACAAGAAGAAGTCTATGAAGTAATTTTTATAATACAATATTTTTCGCTCATCTTTCATATGGCAAAGTTAGCGAAAGTTTCTTTATATAGCAACTTTTCAAAGAGGACAATTTATCTTGCCCGTGCGACCTGTCGAATCCGATTATTTTTGCATAGCCCTATGAATTCTACATTCTCTGCAAGGATCGTTAAACCATCCGGGGCATCATCATGTTTATTACCTCCTTCTTTCTTATAGCTGGTAAGAGCTTTCATAAAACGATCGTAATCCGATCCTTTCTTATATTCACCTTCCTCCAAGAAATAACAGTGTTTCTTGATCCATCCTGATTTCAGTAGAATTCGTGTTTCCTTATTGCTCGTCGTCGGTTTGGCCTGGACAATACATTTCTCGTTCCTCGCCTTAACAGCTTTACGTACATTCAATGCAAACAACCGGCCACCATTATTACTCTCGATTCGGATATTGTCACACCGGGTGTCCAAAATCATGGCAACCAGTTTTGGCTCAGTGACCTCCACGTTGTCTTTCGTGAACAAGACATCTGTAATGAAATACTTATCTCCAAAGACACGTGCAAACGGAGCACAGAAATCATCATCACCCTCATCGGCCACATCTGTAGCACCCACAACTCCATCAGACTCCTTCCCTTCAATATCAGCCAAGCGAAAACGGTTCAATTCCGATTTCGGGAATAACAAACCTTTAGATTCTATCGGTTCCTGCATATATTCAGCACACCAAATAGAATCATCCGTCTCTTCCCTAAGTTCCAGGTAATATGCAGTTGTGTGAACATCCTCGCAAAACGATTCATCATTCTCATCCAAAGCAGATATCCGAATAATCTCATCATATTTTCCGGCAGCCTCCATCCTACCAAGGACATCCGTCTCCGACCAGCGCGTACCTATGTCAATAGAACAACAATTTCCCTCTATACGGGAATCGTGCGTACCCTGCTTCCAACTCCAAACCTTCTCGTTGTTCGTATCAGAAAGAGCATCCTCCAAGCTCTTGTACAAGTCATCCGTAAATGCCAGCATGGATGCACCAAAACCAATCACCGTACCACCAACACCCGCCCCGAAATAACTGACCTGCCGGGCTGCCTCCAGGCTCCATCCATGTACATTCTGCTTGTCAGACCGTAGGGACACATCCGGAAATATCTCTTTAAATCGCTGGGAACGAATAATATCACGCGTATCATAAGAAAGTTTATTATATAGCGTATCTGAACAACAATTACGCATAACTGATTCTTCCGGGAAATAAGCATCCAAGAGATGAACAAAGAGGATATATACGACTTACCGGCACGTGGCAGCATTGAAACAGCCAGCCGACGAATCACACCTCCGATATATGCCTCATATATACGAGTAAAGGCATCTGCCACTTTTTTCAAGAATAATCGCTTCGCAAAGAACTTCGGATCATGATATAAACAATAGGCCCAGAAATCATTCCGAGCCTCCCGTTTGCGCAATATGGTCGCCGCCTTTGCCTGCCTAATCAATATTTCTCTCTTACTCTTTTTCGCCACGGATAATTGCTGCTAGTTCTTCATCCGACATCGATTCCAATTCATCCCCCAGCTTAACAAGGTTCTCGACCTCTTTCTTATCACGCCACTTAGCCGGCTGCCGGTTCTTCAACCAAAAAATAGCGGCTGTCGTATCCGGAGGATAATGCTCGATATACTCTCCTTTATCCGTAATCCGGCCCTCATTGGTAGCGAACTTCGTAGCCTTGGCATCGTAGCCAATCGCACGCGAAGTAAGTATTCTTATCAATCAGCAATGCACGGCCCCGTTTCTTCTTCTGATT
>OGYL01001769.1_pt1 | contig 16045 bp, 21 predicted proteins | sample 1576541 | NCBI WGS metagenome assembly OGYL01 (sample SAMEA3541551, study PRJEB24748) | human gut metagenome | biome: human gut; feature: human-associated habitat; material: faeces | place: China | collected 2012 | reverse complement strand
ACGGCGATAAGCTGGCAGCGTTCGACGAACCCACGAAGGACGGCTACAAGTTCCTCGGCTGGTACACCAAAGCGGACGAGGCGTTCGACCTGACTACCCCGATCACCAAGTCCATGACGCTGACGGCAAAGTGGGAGCTCAACTTGCAGACCGTCAACGTTGTGATCTACCGCAACGGCGACATGACCAAGTCATTCAAGACAGTTGCGCTCGAAAAGCAGCCGAAGGGTACAGTCATTGATCTGACTACGCTCGACATTGCCAACTACTACACTGCAAACAGCACCGGCAAATACGACTTCTACGGCTGGTACAACGACCACAAGTGGAACGAGTACAAGGCGAACCCCGAAACCCCGCCCGCAGGTCTTGATTCGATCACGGTCAACGGCTGGACGAATATCATCTGCATGGTCTATGACTATGAGAAGGTCATCGTCAAGGCGCTTTACGACGGCAGCACCGACGTGAAGAATGCAGAAGTCCTCTACACCACCACCGCCCGCACGGGTTTAAACAATGGATCATATCAATAGAAGCCTCCCGTATCGTTTTGTTCTCAAAAAATAGCCTGCCATTACTTATAAAATAGCCACAGTATATGCTATCAATGATTTTCCGAAAATCCTTAACTGATGCTCCTGCTACAATTTTTCCAAAAGCATAAACTTTCTTATCATCCATTCCTAAAACTCCGTCTTGTAAAGAAATGAAATGCTTTGCATTTACGCTTGTCAATTTTGTCAAACCGTCATTCCAATGTGCATGATACCATATGGTGTTGTCTATCTTGATATAGCCATGAGCTGACAACTCAGACGAACCATACCACATACCATTATCTAAGGTCTGTATTACTGAATCGTTATTGACTTTCACACATCCATTTTCCGTGATTACATGACTGCTGGTTTTAACAAAGGAATAGTTTAATATCATAAAACCAACAGGAGATACACCACGCAGTGGTTTATTACGAAGAAATACCCGTTCGTCATCATAAGCAAAATTTCTCCAGCATCGCATCTTTTTAGGATGTGCATTTTTTAAGGGGATATTATTTCGCTCATAAAAAACAAACTTTCCATCCGTCCAAAAATGGCAGTTGTTTTCCTCGCTTTCAATGGCTGAATGATAATTCAATTTGATAGATTCCATATTTCTTCAACAAATTGCTAATGGATAGCGGGCAACGCCGTTTAAGCGTTATCCCGGTTTGTTGGCAACTTTACTTTAACTCATAGCAAGCATAGAGTTCAATTTTATTTCCTTCAAGAATATCATTGATCTGATGCTCCAGTTCGCCCAATCCTTTGACACTTGTTATTTGACGGTTGAAACCTGATTGCTCAATCTCCAAATCAATATTTAAATGTCCGATTGATATAAAATGACCTTTTAGCTTCTCTATATCCGTATAATATAAAGATAACTTGCGTACACCAAAACTTCCCATAGCATTGTTTTTTGTTACAGGGACTTCTTCTGTCAAAATCGTATCTATTGTTGGCTTTAGACAGTCATTGTAAGTAGTAGGAACAAAAGCATAATAAGCATCTTTTCTGTATTGATAAAATTCCTCAAAGATGAGGCAACGGTACTTGTTATCAATTTGAAAGGCAATTACTTCTCCTTTTGTAAAAAGACTGTTTACGATTGTCTTGTGCTTTTGCGGCTTACGTACTTTAAAGATGGGTGTGCTTACCTTTTTGAGTAATTTTTGGAGTGCAATATTTCTTTGTGAAATAGCGGTTTTGTCTATTTCAGCCCAAGTCTTGTCAGCTCCGTTTTCCACAATAATTTCAAGTTGTTTTATAAAGTAATCATCCAATAACCCGATTTTCCAAAGCGTAAGACAGGCTGTAGAAATATAAATCTCAAAATCAAGTGAAGATGACAAATTCTGTAATTCATTTTTCAGATAAGATTTAATTTCATCTGCCGACTGTCCAAGATCATATCTGTCCAATATTTCATTTTGAACATCTATGCTTAAATCGCTTTCCAATATGTTTATACCGTCAATCGCCATATTTATTATTTCTTTTGTTGCTAATGTTTGGCAGCGTTCCGCTTATTCAGTCGGTCTGCTGTTTGTTAGCGGTTATACTTATATTTCGTTCAATCCATTTTTGTGCATGCTTGTAGTTCAGCTCCGCAGCTTTCCTTATTAGCTCAAGCCCTTTATCTTGATTCGGCATGATTATTTTTCCTTCCCAATACAAAATACCTAAATCAAAAAGTCCATGCGGATTGACCTTTGAATTTTCTGCTCTTGGAGAATGGTAATCTATGCTGCCATCAATTCCTATTATCCAATAATCACACGTTTTCGTGCAACTATGGGAAAAAGCTCTTTTTATTATTACATGTGAATTATTTTCCCATTGTAGCTCACTTATGCTTTTGCTGTAAATGTGATAACCACTTGGAGCAAACTGAACCCGTTTTATAAGCTTGCCACTTTTATCGGTAAAGTCAACGTACATGCCGTCTTTCTCATAATCGTCTTCAAAATATATTTGAGCTTTCAATTGCCTATTTGGAGAACATTTCGCTTTTCGCCAGTACTCCCGAAAAAGGCAATTCTTCCCCAAAATGCGATTGTAAGTATGTTCAAAAGACTCTGTTTCCCAACTCATTTCAGAAGCTAAAGACATTATGGCTTGTTGACATAATCCGATAATATATAATGATTTGCCGCTTGGGGTCAATCGGGTAAACTTGCCAATGTCCATAACATTTGTCACCACTTTTATGTTTGCACAAGATTGAGGATGTTCCGCCTCTTGTGCATCTTCTGTCAGACAAACCGTTATAGAAACAACATTATCTGTTTGTGTCGCAGGAAAGTAATACTCGTACATCCTTGACAAGTATGCACAGAATACTCCAACTTCATTGATTGCACTGTCACGAGTTGTATCAACAGCCTCTGACGGCTTTGTCTTAATGTCACAAACAAATCTAAAGTATTTCATTGCTTTTCAATTCTTAACCGCTAATGTTTGGTGGCTAACCGACCTTTTCGGGGCGGTTAAGCCGCTTGTTATAAACCTATTTGAAATTTGTCAGTATATCCTCTTTCTCATTAGAAGACAACATTTCCAACAATTGATTGAAGCTATCACAAACCAATTCCGCCGATTCTTCAAATTCGGGTTCAACTCCGCAATAGATTTTACCATAGTTTTCTGATGATAACTCTATGCTCAAATATCGGTATCCGTCTTTTACAGATAAAGCAATAGGTACATGAGTGTCCCAAAAGCAACGTATTATTTCAGTTTCCTCTTCATCATCATCAAATGTCTCAAGTCCCATCAATTCAAATTCATTCCAACGAAATTCGCTATTGCTATCCCCATTAAAGTCCTCTATGGAATTAAACCATACGTTTTCACATTCATTCGTAATGACTTGAAATTGCTGTAAGAACTCCAGATAATCGGCAGGAAGATTTGAATACCGGTTAAGGAAATCAGGACTTAGTTCTTTTCTTTCCAATCGTTCCGTGACGATGAATCCTATCTTTTTTAATGCTTCAATCATATTTTCTTACTTTTTACTGGTTTATAATGTTTGGTGGCTAACCGACCTTTCAAGGGAAGTTAAGCCACTTGTTAGCCACTAAGTTATGTATTTATAAATACTTATATTCTTCATCATCAAAGAAATCTTCTGTTATCAAAACAGAAAGATGTTTTTTTGAAAAAAGAACATAAGTTTCTTCATATAATCTGTTTTTATTTTTACACTCAAATAATAGCTGGGCGATATTCTTTATATCTTCACTATCTGTCGTATTTTGCGAATATTTATTGGCTAAATCTGCAATTGTTTCCACCAGTTTGTCATCAATAAGCCTAAGAATTATAGATTTTGCATAAAATGAGTAGGTATCATTACTATATATTAAGACATAAAACAAATCTTCTAAAAGTGAAATACATGTTTCATTAGGCATATACCTCAGAACTTCTAAAGCATAATAGCAATTAATATTACTACTATGCAAAGCTTTTGAAAGGTCTTTTGTTTTGCTAATATATTTTCTAAATACAGAAAGACTTTCTTTATATGCCTCATAATTCTTTACGACTTGACTCCATTCTGCTGAATACATATTTATTCTTTTTTTGAGTGGCTAATGTCCGGTGGATAATCAATTTTTCGGAGAGATTTATCCGCTTGTTACCCACATAATTCATTTTTCTTTTGAAAGAATGGAAACATAGTTATTTATGTCCTGCTGTAATTCTTTCCAATGTGCTGATAGATTTGGATATAACCCAGTTGCGCCATATCCTATCATTGTGAAAAGGGCTATGAAACGCCATTCATTAGCGCTGTTCAAGCTCTTTGCTCCTTCTATCTCCTTACTGTACAACTCATTTGGATAGGTAAACCTAAGATACAATTCGTCTGCATGTTTTCTGCATTCTTCTGCGCTATCGTTAATCCTAATACCTATCGGTTGTATATGAATATGGTCTATTTCCTTTATTCTCACATCTGCCTCTTCATATTTCTCTTGCGTTTTCAGGATAAAGACTTCAAGTCCCCATATACATAATATGAAATCCCACACATTGAAAGCTCCTTTTCCCGGAAAAGGAACATCATGGGTATAGCGACAAACAGCAAGAGTTTCTTCAATATACCCATACACAAAAAGACGATAAGCTAAGTGGCATAAATTTTCTGCGTCCGCACCACTATTAAATGAACATTTCTTTATTAACTTCTTGCACAAACTCATCACCTTCTTTTGGGGGCAAGAGTTCATTATTGATTCAAACAATTCTTTTCCTGTTTCCATCTTCTTCATTCTTTTGTGGGTAACGTTATGCTAACAGCCGATTTGGCTGTTATTTTCTTTAAGTATTTCATATCCCATCGTCCTCCAAGATGTCGTCAACGGGCTTTTTACATGGCTCATGTAAGTGTCGGCTATGTGGACATACATCTCGGTAGTCTTGATGTTGTTATGCCTCATAAGTTCCTTCACTATCTTCAGGTCGGTGCCATGCTCGATAAGGTGCGTGGCAAAGGAGTGGCGCAGCAGGTGGGGATAAATCCGCTTGGTTATGCCGGCTTCACGCGCCGCCGCCTTCAACCGCTTCGACACGATGCTCTCGGTGAACTGCTCGCCTGGCTTGCGCTCAAAGAGCCACACCTGCGGCTTGTACAGCCCACGGTATTCCGTCAGTTTCTTTACCATCGGTCTGGAAAGCAGCGTGAAGCGGTCTTTGCGTCCTTTTCCTTGCCGGATACGGATCAGCGAGCGCGACACGTTGATGTCGTCGGGACGCAACGCCAGAAGCTCGCTTATTCGAAGCACCGCCGAATAGAGAACGGAAAACATGCAGAAAAAGCGCAGATCAACCGCCACGGCATCCAGGCACGCCTTGACCTCTTCCTTGCTCAGCACGTCGGGCAGCACCTTCTCGCGCTTTGCCAGGCTCACCATGTAACAATGGCGTTCGCGCCCAAACACTTTCTCGTAATAGAACTTGATGCGTTGATGCGCTGGTTCTGCTGGCAGAGTGAGAATATGTCCTACTAATATAATGCGGATTTTGCTCTGAGATGAAGTCAACTCCTCTCTAAGAACATCTACAGAAATTAATCTTTTTGCCATTGTCCGTGTTTGTTTGTGCGTGAAGCAGATTCTCCCTTTTCCAAGTCAGGAACAGTTGTTAGCGTTGGATCAAGTTCTAACAATTCGCCGATAGAAATGATACGTGCATCAGACTCATCAACTTCTTCTCCACCTAAACATTGCCAATCCTCATCGTCATCCAAATAGACGTAAAGAATTGGACTGTTTTGTTCTACGACAAATCTGGTTGACAATACCGGTTTATTTTTGGTCTCAAAATTAATATTCATATATTATAGAATTAAATTTTATATATAAAATCAGATTACAAAGATAATAAAATTATATTTCCTCACTCGTATTCCACTTATAACGCCATACCCTTAAGCTCCACGAAAACTACTATCCGAATGATACATACGCAGAAACTCCAATGGTAAAGCTCCTGAGAAAGAAAAATCAATGCCATCGTATAGAACTGATCCTGTAACAAGGTTGACAGACTCAAATCCATAGAAAGCAAGCTCTCTTTTTTGATTCAATGTAAATTGCGGCATGTACTACGTGGATTTATATTTAATCTTCTAAATCATAAATCTTACCAACAGATTGACCGATAATATCAATATAACTCTTCGCATCTACTACTTGCAAGTTTTTGATACTCCTGCTACCACCAAGTGCTAATGCCGGAACATAACCATAGCATTGACCATATTCTAACTTAGGTAGTTTATCCTTCACTTGTAGATAGGGCTTGGCTTTATAATCTCTTACCAAATTTATTTCATCGTTAATAAGAATATCAAGATATACAGAAGGATCGCTCCCTGTTATTTCTTTTTTTAAAAACCTGATATTCATAAACGCCCCTCTATTACCTTCATCTGGAGCTATGGTCCAATTATCATTCCCTTCCCATAATAATAAATCCCCCAAGGCGGTAATACCCCAAACTATGGTTGGTTCTAATAATTTGTCGATATAATCAAACACAAAATCATATTCTTCCGGATTTACAATTTGCAAATATCCGTTTTCGTAAACTCCAAAGCCCATATTTCGCCATATCCAAACCAGTTCTTTTGGGAATTTTCCACGAAACATTTGCTCATACTTAGAAATCATTTCTTCTGATACATCGGAATGCTTTACATAAGTATCCTTGTTTCTTGCAATAAATCTTTTCAAATCTTCCATATTATTAATATCGTGTTTGAATGAGCTATATGAATTACTTACACATGTCAATTTGTTGATTGGCAAAACGACATTGTAACTCTACCATACTGAGTATCAAGCAATAATTGCCATGACCACCAGCAACAAAGATACATATTTACTTTTGATGTCAAATGAAATTGGCCGTCATTCCGAAAAATATTGGAAAAATATACATACAATTCTGATAAAACAATGAATCATAATCGTGATTTAGCCACCGAAAAAGGCCATGGATTATGCTAATCATGCCTCGGAGGCATAACGGCGAATTTGATTGCATCGCACATTGCGGCCATTATTGGTAAGGGTACTTTGCAGTTTCATAGTGAGCCTGCCTGGATCTATTGACGCTTATAGTGCATTCCACTAAAAGCCGTGTATAAAAGGTACGACGCACATTAAGCGCACAACCCGAAATTGGGCTACTCCATCCAATGGCATCACTGATGATATAGGTTTATAAAAAAAACGTTGTAAAACATCTGTTTTACAACGTTTTGCATTGCTTTGAAGGCATTTCATCTTCATTGCCGAAGCCTTTGTGCGGTGCGTACGAGATTCGAACTCGTGACCTCCTGCGTGACAGGCAGGCATTCTAACCTACTGAACTAACGCACCTCTTGTCTTCATTTCTGATTGCGGGTGCAAAGGTAGGCATTTTTTTTGAATCTCCAAAACTTTTCACGAGAAATTTACAAAAAAACTTGCAAAACCTTTGCATCGACAAACTTTTTGCCGTCGAAGAGCCAATCTTTGAGCCTTCCGCAGCCCGTATAGCCCATGCATTCAAACAGTCTGACCGAGACTACATTTGTCTCAGCAACCACCGCATATAATTGATGCAGATGCAACACATCAGAGGCATAGGCCGCCACCTCCCTCAGGGCCATGGCCGCATAGCCACAGCGCCTGTATTTTGACTCTATTACAATGCCGACCTCTGCCCTAAGATGCCTCGGATCAAAGTTCACCAGGTCAACCACCCCGACCGGAACGCCAAGTCCATCATCAATTATAAGCCTTACCTGCTTGTCGATGTATATGTCGTTTGCCGCATTTGCTATATAATCGTGAAGCGCATACCGTGAATACGGCACATTGGTCGCCCCCACGTTCCAAAGCGTGGTGTCGTTTTCAATCTTATACAGCCAATCAAGGTCTTCGGGCTCCATGGCCCTCAACCTTATCTGCTGCTTTGCGCCAAGAGTTGTCATTTAATTATCTCGTCGGGTGTAATAATAATCTTTGTCTTGTTGGAGAACGTCCCGAGTTTCACGTCGGGCCTCGACACTTGCGCCATTATCCCCAGCATAGACTTATAAGAAAAGGCGTCTGTGTCGAACACGACATAGAGAGGTGTCTTTTCCAGATACCGGTTCACCATGTCGATGGCCAACACATAGTTGTTCTCATCGCCGCTGCAGAAGTCGGCCGAGAGCCCCTTCCGCCTCGCTACGAGCCTGCAGCGGTCGGTCATCTGCTTCCCGCCGACGAACAGATACCTCGGGTCGTCGCCCCGCTTGTATATCAGCCCAAGCGACTTGCGCAGCCTGTACGAGAGCATCTTGACCAGAGCTACCAGCGCCTTGACATATATGGCCCCCTTGATGGGAACCGTTATGCAGAAGCTGAGATGGCCGTAATGCTTCCTGAAGAATATGAGCATTGCCTGATAAAACACATGCACGTAGCGGAAAGATGTCTTATGTGTACTCTCCCCCTTGTAATGCAGTATCGGGTAAGGCAAATACCAGTTTTCATAGCCCCCCTGCAGCAGTCTGTACGACAAGTCGATGTCTTCGCCATACATAAAGAAATCCTCGTCGAGCAGTCCAACCTTGTCGAGCGCCTCGCGCCTCAACAGGCAGAACGCCCCGCTGATTACCTCTATGCAAACGGGCTCTTCCCAGCTCAGGTAGCCCATGTAATACCTGCCGAACGTGCGGCTTTGCGGGAAGCGGGCACAGAGCCCGAACATCTTGTAGAACGATGTCATTGGCGTTGGCAGTCCCCGCCTCGACTCCAGCGCCCTTGTACCGTCGGGATTGTACATCCTGACCCCGGCACCGCCGGCAGCGGGATGCAGGTCCATGAATGCGAGCACATTGCGTATGGTGTCTTCACCAACAAACGTGTCGGGGTTGAGCAGCAGCACGTATTCGCCTGCCGACTGGCGTATGGCTATGTTGTTTGCCCTCGCGAAGCCCAGGTTATGGTTGCAGTCAATGACGGCCACATTCTTGAAACGCCGTGTGATGTAGCCCACCGAATCGTCTTTCGAGTGGTTGTCTACCACAAAAATCTCGCTTTCGATGCCGTCGAGCGCCCGCCCAAGACTGTCTAAGCACTGCTCTACGTAGTACTTTACGTTATAGTTTACTATGATTACACTCAGCTTCATTTGTCTTTTTCGGCCATTGACACCTCGTAGTAGCATTTCCCCAATGCCGGGAACACAAACGGCATACACAGAAACAGGATGATGGCCATGTACCCAAATGTTGTTGACATGAAGAGATAGTAAAGCAGCGTGTTGGCCACCATGGGCAGCGCAAGCAACAAAATGCGCACTGTTCCCCACCTGGCCAAGGCCCGGTCGGCGCCAACGGCAAGAGCATGCCTCACCGTGGCAAACCTGAACATGCGCAAAGACAAAGGTATGGCCACAAGCGTGAGCAGCTCCATGGCGGTCATGGCAGCAAACTCGGCACCGCTTGCCGAAGCGCAGGCGCCCACTGCGAGCACATCGCTCTCATAGGCGGCAACAAGTGCAAGCGACACTACTATGCCTGTCCAAAACTCTGCCATCAATATGTTTCGTGTCTTTTTCATCATTATTTTACTTTCCGTCAAACAATGTCCTATTCTGTATCGACCGGCCCAACGTCACCTCATCGGTGTATTCCAGTTCGTCGCCTACGGATATGCCGCGGGCAATGACGCTCAACCTTACGTCGTATGGCGCCAACTTCCTGTATATATAAAAGTTGGTGGTGTCGCCCTCCATGGTTGAGCCAAGGGCCAGTATGACCTCTTTCACGCCTCCGCGGGCCACCCGCTCCACCAGCGAGTCTATCTCGATGTCGCCCGGCCCTATGCCGTCCATTGGCGAGATGACCCCTCCCAGCACGTGGTAAAGGCCATGAAACTGCATGGTAGCCTCGACGGCCATGACGTCCTGCACGTTCTCCACCACGCATATCGTTGCCCCGTCACGGCTGTGGTCGGAACATATATGGCAAACGTCGCCGTCGCTTATATTGTGGCAAACGGAGCAATACTTGACCTCACGCCTCAACTTGCCCACGGCTCCGACAAAGCGCTCCACCTCGTCGGCATCTCGCCTGAGCAGGTGAAGCACAAGCCTCAGGGCCGTCTTGCGGCCTATGCCGGGCAACTTGGCAAACTCGTCGACGGCTTTTTCCAACAATTGTGAAGGATATTGCTGTATCATATCTGCGCCTCCTTCATTTGTTTTCTATCTCGCTGAGTTCCAGCCACCTCATGCTCTTCTCGTCAAGCTCTTCGTTAAGCAGCGGCAACCGCTTGCTCTTCTCTGTGAGCTCGGCCACGGAGAGGGTGCCGCTGCACAGCGCCTCCTCAATTGACTTCTTCTCTTCTTCCAGGGCGGCTATGTCTTTCTCGAGCTCAGCAAACTCCATTCTCTCCTTGTATGTCATACGTCGTCTGGCCTCATGCCGCGGCTGTTGCGGCGCGGCCTTACGCACCTTGGCTTCCGTCTCCACCTCTGCCTTCGACTGGAGCGAGCTCCATGCCCTGTATTGGGTATAATTGCCGGGGAAATCTTTTATCACCCCATCGCCCTTGAACACCAGCAAATGGTCGACCACCTTGTCCATGAAATAGCGGTCGTGGCTCACCACGATGACGCAACCGGGGAAGTCGGCAAGATATTCTTCCAATATCTGCAACGTCACTATGTCGAGGTCGTTGGTTGGCTCGTCGAGCACGAGGAAGTTTGGATTGCGCATCAGCACTGTGCACAGATACAGTTTGCGGCGCTCGCCACCGCTGAGCTTGCTCACATAGTTGTGCTGTTGTTCGGGCGTGAACAGGAAATGCTGCAGGAACTGCGACGCCGTGAGGTGGCGTCCGCCGCCCAAGTCGATGTAATCGGCAATGTCCCTTACAACGTCTATCACCTTCTGGCCCTCGTCAAACTTAAGTCCTTCCTGCGAGAAATAGCCGAAGCGCACCGTGTCGCCTATCACAATCCGCCCTGAATCCGGCTGCTCGAGCCCGAGCAGCATCTTGACAAACGTCGACTTGCCGGTGCCGTTGTTGCCCACGATGCCCATCTTCTCGTAACGCGCGAAGTTGTAATAGAAGTCCTTCATTATGACATGCTCGCCCGACCACGCCTTCGATATGTACCGGCACTCGAATATCTTGCTGCCTATATATACATTTGAAGACTTCAGCCTCATCTGCCTCTCCTCCATGCGCTGCTTGGCCACCCGCTCCAACTCGTAGAATGCGTCTTCGCGGTATTTGGCCTTGTGTCCGCGGGCCTGCGGCATTCGCCTCATCCAGTCGAGCTCACGGCGATACAGGTTGTTGGCCCTGGCTATCTCGGCCCGGCGTGCGTCAAGCCGCTCCTGGCGCTTTTCGAGGTAATAGCTGTAGTTGCCGCGGTATGTGTAAATGCGCTTGTCGTCGAGCTCCATTATCACCGAGCACACCCTGTCGAGGAAAAAGCGGTCGTGCGTCACCATCAGCAGCGTCTTGTTGCCGCTCGACAGGTAGCCCTCGAGCCACTCTATCATGTCCAAGTCAAGGTGGTTGGTGGGCTCGTCGAGTATCAGCAGGTCGGGCTCGGTGATGAGCACATTGGCCAGTGCCACCCTTTTCTGCTGCCCTCCGCTGAGCTGCCCCATCGGTTGCGACAGGTCGCGAATCTTAAGCCGCGTCAGTATCTGCTTCGCCTTAAGCACCAGGGCGTCGTCGCCGTGATGGTTGAAGCAGGCGTCGAGCACCGACTCAGCCGGGTCGAACACCGGCGACTGCTCGAGGAAGCCCACTTTCAGGTCGCGGCGGAATATTATCTCGCCGGCGTCGCGCCCCTCCTTGCCCGAGAGCACCGAGAGCAGCGTCGACTTGCCCGTCCCGTTTTTGGCAATCAGCCCCACCCGCTGGCCTTCAGCTATGCTGAAGCTGATGTCCTCAAACAGCACGAGCGCCCCGAACGTCTTGGTCAGGTTCTGTACGTCAAGAAACGGTTTGTCCTTTGCCATGCCCTTATGCGTCCTTGAGAGACTTGTTTACCGAGTCGATATACCCGAGCAACTCTTCTTTGCCCACCCTCGTTTCCGACGATGTTATGAATATAGGCGGCAGCTCTTCCCATGTCTCCGTCAGCTTGGCCTTGTATGCCTCGACATTGCCGGCAATCTTGCCGGCCGACAGCTTGTCGGCCTTCGTAAACACGATGGCAAACGGTATGCCGCTGGCGCCCAGCCAGTTGATGAATTCAAGGTCTATCTGCTGCGGCTCATGCCTCACGTCGACAAGCACAAACACGCATGCCAACTGCTTGCGCTGCAGTATGTAGCCGCTTATCATCTGCTCCAGGCGGGCCTTCTCTGTCTTCGACCGCTTGGCATAGCCATAGCCGGGCAGGTCTACCAAATACCACTCACGGTTTATTATGAAATGGTTTATCAGCAGCGTCTTGCCGGGCATGGCCGACGTCTTAGCCAGCTTTTTCTTGCCGCACAACATATTTATTAGGCTCGATTTCCCAACGTTCGAACGGCCAATGAATGCATACTCTATCCTGTTGTCCTTTGGGCACATCGACTCACGCGGCGCGCTCAAAGTAAATTCGGCTGTATTTATTTCCATCGCTATTTATCTGTTTTGACTGCAAAATTAAGGCAAAACGAATGAATTACAAAGAAATGACATGGCTTTTTAACAGCCGATAATAGTTTTTGCGATGTGTATGGCAGCCTACGACTGCATGAAGCGGCCCTGTCGGCGGCACCGTCAACGATGCAGGGCCGGGCTGCCCACACTGCCCGATGCGCACGGGGCGGCTGCGCTCCGGCCAGTGCAAGATAGGGCTTGGGGCGGGGCGAAACGGATGGCCCGCGGTAAAACATGATTACACTTATGGCCATGCCTGACGCCGGCGGCACCATAGGATGGCAAGACGGCACATTCCGGCCTGCCATACGGCACGTTTCGCACAGCGACAAAGGCCGTTTGGCCATAGCATTCGGCCCGTTTGGCAAACGCCTCACAGCCAGCTTGTTGCGCCGGATGCCGCGAGCAGCATTTTTTATTACAACAAATGGCCGCCAACCGAGGCCATGACGCTACAGGCAAGCCATGGAGCCAGACCGGCCGCGGGCATGGCGCCATGGCGATGACATGCAACCGAAGGATGGCCATGGGCCGCACAAACAAAGCCCACCGGCACCGAAAAATCACCATTTCAGTGTATTATTACCACCCAAAAGACCAATTTCAGGGCCGTCTCCGTGCCAAATATCACTAATAATTGCGATTGCCTACTGCTCGAATTATGCCTAACTTTGCACCCGAAATCAAAAATCATATCACTCAACTCATATACATCGACATGAATAAATCGCCATATCAATTGCGGTATAGCCTTCTACTCATATCCGTATTTGCGTTTGCGCTTACAAGCGCCCAACAAGCATTAAAGCTGACAAGCATAGTTACCGACAAGGCTGACGGCGCGCCGCTGAGCCATGCCCGCGTGGAGGTGCGCTCCGCCGAAGGCAATGCCTTGGCCGGAGGGGCCCTGACCGGGGCAGACGGCAAGGCCACCATACAGCTGGGCAAGGCGGGCAGATACACCGTAAGCGTGAGCCTGCTGGGCTACAGGAAGCACAGTGGCACGGTCGACTTGAAGTCGTCTGAAACGATGGCCATCAAGATGGCGGTCGACGAAAAGTCTCTCGGCGAAGTGGTGGTCGACGGCCTGAGCCCCACCGAAAAGGTGGCACGGCTGGCATACAATGTTTCACTTATAGAGACAGACAAGTTTAAGAACACCACCATGGACCTGGCAAGCGTGATGGACCGCATAAGCGGCGTGAGGATAAGGCAGGGCGGCGGAGTGGGCTCCGATGCCGACGTGTCGCTCAACGGATTCTCGGGCCGCCACGTAAAGGTGTTCATCGACGGGGTTCCGATGGAAGGCATGAGCTCGGCCTTCGGGCTCAACAACATACCTGCGGGGCTGGCCAAGCGCATCGAGGTGTACAAGGGCGTTGTGCCCATTGAGCTCGGAGGCGACGCCCTGGGCGGGGCCATCAACATCGTGACAGACAAAAGCCGGCGCACCAGGGTCAACGCGTCTTACTCGTTTGGCTCGTTCAACACTCACAAGACCAACGTCTACGCCGAGTATACGGCCAAAAACGGTTTCCACGTTTCGCTGAACGCTTACCATAACTATTCGGACAACGACTACAAGGTGAACATTGACCACTACACGGACTTCACAAACAACAGCGTGGTCTACGGCGACTTCGAGGTGCGACGCTTCCACGCCAGGTACCACAACGAGGCTGCCGTGCTCAGGGTGGGCGTGGTAGACAAGCCTTTTGCCGACAGGCTGCTGCTCGGATTCACCGGCGGTTATGAGTACAAAGAGACCCAGAACGCATCTAACATGAACTGGGTGTACGGCGCCCGATACACCACTGCAAGCACCCTGATGCCGACGCTGACATACGAGAAACGGTTTGACGTGCTCGAAGGGCTGCATGTGTCGCTCAACGGCAACTACAACTTCGGCAAGTCGTATGCTGCCGACACGGCCAGCTGCAACTACAACTGGCTGGGAGAGCGCGGCCCCGACAAGAGCGCCCCGGGCGAACTGTCGTATGAGCAGTTCCTCATGGATGAGGCTGATGAGTTCCACTCCCGTGGGAGTGGCTATAAGGTTCTTTCGTTCCAACCGAATATAATGCCGCTTGAAGAGGGTCTGGATGATGGCGGCCCGGGTGGACGGACGGCCGATACCGTTCTCTTTCAAGGCATCACGTAATTCGTCGTCGTCCACCAGGCGACCCGCAGTCTCCATGGCGCGCAAGAGCGTAGCTTCTGTGTAAGGTTTGGGTGGCTGTGTCCATTTTTCGGCCAAGTCCGGAACGTGGGGGCCGCTTTCACCTTTCGTGAAAACAGGGAGCGTGCGTTCTTCCTCGGCGTTTTTTCCCAAGGTTTCCACCGTCTTGGCCTCCTGTGCATACACCTCTCGCCAACCCGGCAAGAGAATCTGTTTGCCGGTGGCTTTGAACGGGATGTCGGCCGTTTCGCCGAGGATGGTGGTGGTGGCGAATTTGCAGTCGGGGTAGAACGCTGCAATGAAACGCCGCGCCACGAGGTCGAATACCCGTTGTTCGTCCGGTGTCAAGCCGTGCGGTGCTACTCCTGTGGGGATAATGGCATGGTGGTCGGTGACTTTGGAAGAGTCGAACACCTTTTTACTCTTTTTCAACGCCGCGCCACGCAAGGGTTGGAGCAAGGCGGCATATTCGTCGGCTATACCGTTGAGGATGGCGTTGCATTTCGGATAAATGTCGTCGCTCAGGAAAGTGGTGTCCACACGTGGATAAGTCGTGACTTTCTTCTCGTAGAGCGACTGGATGAGTTGCAGGGTCAGGTCGGACGAGAAAGAAAACTTGCGGTTGCATTCCACCTGTAGCGAGGTCAGGTCGTACAAACGGGGAGGGGCTTCCGTTCCGTTTTTCTTGGTGACGGACGTAATCGTGAACGGTGCGTCTTTGATTTGTTCAAGGGCTTTCCGTCCTTCTTCTTCCGAGGTGAATCCCCGGCGTGCCACATCGTTTGCCTTGCCGCTTCCGTTGCCGTTCGCACCTTTGTCCTGAGAAACCGTCGCGGTTTCCTCTTCGTCTTGTTCCAACACAGCGGTAAAGACTGTATCACGGTAGTTGGTGGTCAGTACCCAATAAGGTTCCGGCTTGAAGTTCTCGATTTCCTGTTGACGGTTGACGATGAGAGCCAGTGTGGGGGTTTGAACCCGTCCGATGCTCAGCACCTGGCGGCCCTGTGCGTACTTCAATGTATAGAGCCGCGTGGCGTTCATGCCCAAAGTCCAGTCGCCGATGGCGCGGCTCAGTCCGGCTTCGTAGAGCGACTGGTATTCGCTCTGGTCTTTCAGGCTGCTGAATCCTTCACGGATGGCTTCTTCCG
>OGYL01001754.1_pt1 | contig 16138 bp, 10 predicted proteins | sample 1576541 | NCBI WGS metagenome assembly OGYL01 (sample SAMEA3541551, study PRJEB24748) | human gut metagenome | biome: human gut; feature: human-associated habitat; material: faeces | place: China | collected 2012 | reverse complement strand
GCAACACATGGGACGGTGATAACTCATGGTCAGGGGACGATAGCCAAGGCTACAGCGACGATACCAACGCATGGGACGGCAATGATGATGCTGACAATGCAGGCACAGATCAGTGGACAAACGAGAACGGAAACACCGACTGGGGATATGATAACGGCGGTGATCAGGGCTATACCGACAATGGATATGCTGACAACGGCTATGTGGACGGTCAGACGAAAACAGATTGGTAGGAGTCGGGATAACTAATTGTATAGTATACACAAATGAAACTGAAAAATCAGTCGTTTTATTGATAATTAATAAAAAATTTATAATGGTTTCATTTAAGTTCTTTACTTTTTGACAAAAGTATGATAATATATTATTGTATCTATTTATGTGCATATTCGGCACATAGGCTTTTTTGCATTTTATTTTTGATTTGATAAATTGATATGTAAAAATACGGAGAAGTATGAAAATTCGCTTTTAGGAGGAGTTCTATTATGGGTTACGAGTATGTTGAAGAGCCGGTCGTAGGCGCAAAGATCAAGGTAATCGGTGTCGGTGGCGGCGGTGGAAACGCACTTAACTGTATCGCACAGGCCGGTATCGAGTGTTTCTGAGGCGTGTATCGAGGGAAATGTTGAATATATCGCTGTTAATACTGATATCCAGGCACTGCATAAGTCAGCTGCACACACACAGATCCAGATAGGTGAGAAGCTTACTCACGGTCTGGGCGCAGGCGCAAAGCCTGAGATCGGCGAGGCTTCCGCTCAGGAAAGCAAGGACGAGATCGAGAACGCTATCAAGGACGCTGATATGGTATTCATCACAGCAGGTATGGGCGGCGGAACAGGTACTGGTGCTGCACCTGTAGTTGCTGAGATCGCACAGTCACTTGACAAGCTCACTATTGCAGTTGTTACAAAGCCTTTCAAATTTGAGGGCGCAAAGAAGATGGAGAGAGCAGAAAAGGGTATCGAGGCTCTTATCAAGCACGTTGACGCTCTTATCGTTATCCCTAACCAGAACCTTATCACAAACGAGATGCGCCTCACTATGAAGCAGTCTTATGCTATCGCTGATGAAGTTCTTAAGACAGACGTTATCGCTATCGCTGAGATCATTACAAGACATGATGAGATCAACGTTGACTTCGCTGACGTTACTACTATTCTTAAGGGTGCAGGCAGAGCGCATATTGCTATCGGTCACGGCGAGGGCAAGGATAAGGTACAGGATATCATCAATCAGGTCATTTCTTCCGACCTTCTTGAAACTTCTATCAAGGGTGCGAGAAGACTTATCGTAAACGTTACAATGAGCGAGGATCTTCTTATCAGTGATATGGACGAGCTTACTGCTGCTATAGCAGACGCTGCTGATGATAACGTTGAGATCATCTTCGGTAACGGTACAAATCCTGATACCAAGGACGCTATGGACGTTACTGTTATCGCTGCTGACTTTGTTGACAGAGATGACGTTCCTGAGGCTGCTGCACCAAAGGCTGCGACAACATATACTGCAAATTTTACTCAGAAGGCTGATGACGCAAAGGCTGACGCTGAAGCGATGCACAAGGCTGGCGTTAAGGCTGCTGATAATCCAAATTATTACGACGATATTTTCAATATCTTCAAGAATAAGTAATAATGCTTTCAAAGGCGGATCGGCGTTTACGCTGTCCGCCTTATTTGAACCAAAATCGGAAAACGTTTACATAATTAAAGAGATTTTCGTATTCTCAGAAAATTATCATGATATTGAAAAAATTTCGCAAAAGCACTTGAAATCTTACGGAAAATTTGATATAATTATTCTGTGATAGATATGATTTTAAGACATTTTGTATAAATTTCAGTTGCTATTTTGTATGGAATAATGAAATTTTTGAAAACGGCTTAAATCAGTTGAAAAATAACGTGGTTTATTGTATAATAGAGATAATCACTAATGTGGAGGGATTGAAATGGCTAGTAATGGTTATTTAAGAACGGTTAGAGTCGGCGGATTTGATAAGCAGGACGTTCTTGCTTATGTAGACGACCTTACTTCTAAAATTTATACTCTTGAGGCTCAGGTCAATGACCAGAACGAAACTATCGAACGTCTTGAGAAGCAGGGTGGCGCTCAGAAGCAGGACTTCGAGGGCAAGAAGGAACTTGAGAAAAAGGTAGAAGAGGCTAAAAACAAGATAGCCGAGCTTATGGCTAATACTGATACAATGAAGGTTCGTATCGCTGACTATGAGCAGCAGGTAACTGAAAAGGACGCTGAGCTTGAAAAGCAGAAGCAGGAGATCGAGGATCTTAAAGAGAAGCTCGAAACTGCTGAGGCTAATGCCGGCACAGCCACTCCTGCATTCGATCTTGGAAGCGTGTTCATGGAAGCTCAGAACACAGCTAATAAGGTCGTTCAGGAAGCTAAGAAGGCAGCTAAGCAGATGGAAGATGAAGCTAAGCAGCTTCAGGATCAGGTTCTTGCTGACGCAAACGCACAGGCACAGAAGCTTGTTACAAATGCTCAGACAGAGGCTGATACTACACTTCAGACAGCTAAGTCAAGCGCTGCTGCAATGACAGCTGCCGCTAAGCAGGAGGCTGAAGCTGTTACAAGTGCTGCAAACAAGCAGGCTGCCGAGGTAACTTCTAAGGCTAATGCAGAGGCAGAGGCTGTTACATCTAAGGCTAACGCAGAAGCTGCTGACGTAACATCAAAGGCAAATGCTGAGGCTGCAAAGGTAGTAAGCGACGCTAAGAACGAAGCTAAGAACATCAGAGCACAGTCTGCTGATCTGAGAGAGTCTGTTAAGACACAATTCACAAGTCTGAGCGAAACTGTTCAGCAGCTCGTTACATCACTTAACGATCTGTATGGCAATAGTATCGGTGCTGTAAACACTGCAAGAGATCTTATTGACGATGGTCTTTCTCTTGTAAGCGATGATGACGCTGAATAACAGTTTGTCATGTCGGAAATAAGAAAGGTGCGTTCCGAGGAGCTTAAAGCGGTGAGCGGAGAGCTTAAATGCGGTGACAAGATATTGCTTTCGGGCGTTGTGTACACTGCAAGGGACGCTGCACATAAAAGATTCAATGCTTTGCTTGACGAGGGAAAGGAGCTTCCTATCCCTTTGAAAGACGCAGTTATCTACTATGCCGGACCTACTCCTGCGCCTGAGGGAAAGCCTATCGGTTCATGCGGACCGACCACTTCTGGAAGAATGGACAGGTTTGCTCCGAGGCTGCTTGATCTTGGATTGGGCGGAATGATTGGCAAGGGCGAGAGATCACAAGAGGTAAGGGACGCCGTGATAAGAAATGGTGCGGTCTATCTCTGTGCTATAGGCGGTGCGGGCGCACTTGCCTGCAACTGCATAAAGTCTTGTGAGGTAGTGGCTTTTGAGGAGCTGGGCTGTGAATCTGTGAAAAAACTTTACGTTGAGGATTTTCCTCTTGTTGTGGCTGACGATTGCCACGGAGGGGATATTTTCAGCGATGGCAGAGCAAAATACTGCCGTGTATAACATCAAAGTTGCGTAAATTGCGGTCAGCCGTGTATTTCGACACGGCTGACTTTTTGTTTGTTGAAAATCACAAGAATACATTCTTAAAACTGTGGTATGTTACAAATATTTTCACAGGGACGGCGGATTTCGTCAATTCTCTTGACTTTTATGGTCTAAAATGGTATTATAACATTACGCAGTGGCGTCAGAATGGGGCTTTGCGGTAATTTCTACGATTAGGTGGGCGGTATTTTTTGAGAGGCGATCGGCAGGATCAGCAGAAAAAGCTTTCAGATGAGCAGCTTGTGCTAAATGCACAGAGTGACAAAACGGCTATCGGTGAGCTTATTGCGAGATATATCTGTACGGTGGAGTTTCTGGCAAAAAAATATGGCGCCGAGGTTCACGAGGATCTTGTCCAAGAGGGGCTTATGGGGCTTCTGGGTGCGGTTAGGACCTATCGTGAAGACAAAAATGCGAAGTTTTCAACTTACGCTACAAAATGTATAAAAAATAAGATCATTTCATCTGTTCACAGAAATGCACTTCTTTCAGGCGGCGAGGAAGCTGACCTTGAGGCTATTCTTGGCGGCGGTGGCACTGTACCTGAGGAGGTCGTAGTGGAGCGTGAGGAGCTGAATGAGCTTTATGATAAGATCACTTCTGCGCTTTCGGAGCAGGAGTGGCAGGTATTTCAATCGTTTTTGAGAGGAATGTCATACAATCAGATAGCATTAGGCTTGGGCACGTCGGAAAAGGCGGTAGACAATGCAATGCAGAGAGTCAGACGGAAATTGAGATCACTGTTGAGATAGGAATATGGCCGTATAGCTTAATAGCAGAGCGTTGTTTATTCAAAGGTGTCGGTGCAAATCCGACTAGGCACAATTTTATGTAATGAGGTAAGAACCATGTACGAAGACAAGACATTAGTATGTAAGGAGTGCGGAAACGAGTTCGTTTTCACAGCAGGCGAGCAGGAGTTCTATGCTGAGAAAGGTTTCGTAAACGAGCCACAGAGATGTAAAGCTTGCAGAGATGCAAGAAAGGCTGCTACAAAGTCTGAAAGACAGACTTATACAGCAACTTGTGCTTCTTGCGGCGGCGAGGCTGTTATTCCTTTCAAGCCAAGAGAGGACAGACCTGTTTACTGCAGCGAGTGTTTCGCTAAGATGAAGGAGCAGGGCTAATTTTTCTGCATAATTGAGCTGCCTTTGGGCGGCTCTTTTTTTTGTTTGTTGTTATTTGATCTGGCGGAAAGCGGAGGGGGTCATGCCCTCGTATCTTTTGAAAAGCTTGCAGAAATAGCTTTCTGAGCAAAAGCCTGTTTCCTCTGCTACCTGCTCGATGCTTTTTTCTGTACCGGTGAGCAGGGCTTTGGCTTCTTGGATACGACGTTTTGCGATGTATTCCATTGGACGCATACTGAGTTTTTTGCGAAAAAGCAGACAAAGGTGCTGTTTAGTTACTCCTGACACATTGCAAAGCTCGTCCATTGTGATAGGGGAAAAATAGTTGTAGTTTATGTAGTCCAGTGCTTTCATAAGGGCGGAGGATACTGACGTGGCAGGGTCTTTGTATGCGATAAGGCGGTAAAACTCCATAAGAAAATCATACAAATAGCCAGAGGCTTTGTAATTGCCGAAAATACTGTCGGTTCGCAGAGCATTGTGCATTTTGCGGAAAATATGCTCGAGCATTTTCGTGTCGCTGAGGTGAAAGGTTTTAAGCTCGGTAAGGCCGAACTGGGTAAGGATATCCTTGGCGGCATATCCGCAGGGGACTATCCAGTGGATATCCCATATATCCTCTTCTGGATAGTATTCGTGGGGCGTTTCAGCGGGTATGAATATGGCGGTATCATGTGGTATGGGAATGGCTTTATTCTCAAAGATAAGCGTGCCGCTGCCTTTGGTACAGTAGAGTATCTGGTCATAGTGATAGCCCTCGGGTCTTATAAGGTGATCCTGACAGTGATGATGACCCATATTTTGCAGATATAGTGGCAGGGACGTTTCGTTTCCCAGGATAGGATAATCGGCAAAGAACAAAAATATCAACTCCATATTCATATTGTTATAAATTAATAATATCATTCATTGACTTGCCTGTCAATAGCTGATAAAATAATTACAGTAATTTATAAACTTGTAAAGGAGAACATCTATGGATATTTTAAAGCTTGCGGCGGAAAATTCGCCAAGATCGAAAATGATATATCATGAGGATACTCAGGCGCTGCACATTGGCACGCTTGATAAGCACTGCTATTTTGTGCCGTTTGCAAAGGGGCAGGATCCTTTTGAGGACCGTAAAAATTCTCAGCGAATGGAGCTTTTAAACGGCAACTGGGGTTTTCGTTATTATGACAGCATAATAGACCTAGAGGACGATTTTATTCACGAAAAGTTTGAGAACACTATCCCGGTGCCGTCAAACTGGCAGCTTTACGGCTATGACAAGCCGCAGTATACGAACGTGTGCTATCCAATACCATTTGACCCGCCTTTTGTGCCTGACGATATACCTGTGGGAGTTTATCAGCGTGAATATGATTATTCCCCTGACGGCATGGACAGGGTGCTTGTGTTCGAGGGCGTGGATAGCTGTGTTTATTTGTATGTTAACGACAGCTTTGTGGGATATTCACAGGTTTCTCACGCTACGGCTGAGTTTGATATTACACCATATCTTGCTGAGGGCAGGAATATCATTACTGCCGCTGTGCTGAAATGGTGCGACGGAACTTATCTTGAAGATCAGGACAAGATAAGGCTTTCGGGAATTTTCAGAGATGTTTATGTGCTGTCAAGACCGAAAATGCGTCTTGAAAATTATATCGTGAAAACTATACTCGGTGAGAATGGCTCTGCAAGGCTGGAGTTTACGGTATTCGGCTGTGATGTTTCGGCAAAGCTTTGCGATGATGATGGTGTTACAATGGCTCAGTTTTCGGCTTATGACGGTGAGAGCGTTGAGATAAAGTTAGAAAACGTCAGGCTTTGGAGTGCTGAAACACCTTATCTTTACAGGCTTACTATCAATGCAGGCGACGAGGTTATCGGCGAGGAGATTGGCTTCAGAGATGTAAAGGTGGATAAGGGCGTTGTTAAGATAAACGGCAGGGCAGTGAAGTTCAAGGGTGTAAATCGTCATGACAGCTATCCTGACACGGGATATTATACTTCTTATGAGCAGATGAGAGCTGACCTTGTGCTTATGAAAAAGCACAACATAAACGCTGTGAGAACGTCACATTATCCTGACTCCCCTGTGTTTTATCAGCTTTGCGACAGGCTGGGGCTTTATGTTATTGATGAAGCGGACTTGGAGTCACATGGCTGTGTGGAGGTCTATTATGACTACAAGTGGGACTATTCAGATTACAACGGCATTGCGATGCTTGCCTCTGACGAGAGGTTTGGCAATGCCATAAAAGATCGTGCGGAATGTCTTGTAAAGCGTGACATTAACCGCCCTTGCGTGGTGTTCTGGTCGCTGGGTAATGAGAGCGGATATGGCAAAAATATGCTTGATGAAGCTGAGCTTATAAAGAGGCTTGATGATACAAGGCTTGTGCATTATGAAAGCACACACTGCCTTGACGGAACTTCCGACAGCGTGCTTGACGTAGTTTCAGGTATGTACTGGGATTTAAACGGGCTGAAAGGCTATCTTGAAAAGCCTGAGGAAAACAGACCTCTTGTGCAGTGTGAATACTGCCACGCCATGGGAAATGGTCCGGGAGATCTGGAGGATTATCACAATGTGTTCTATTCCAATGAGCGTTTCTGCGGTGGCTTTGTGTGGGAGTGGTGCGACCATTCTGTACCGCTTGGTAAAACGGCTGAGGGTAAGATAAAATACGGCTACGGCGGAGATTTTGGGGAAAGACACAATGACAGCAATTTCTGCATGGACGGTCTTGTTTATCCTGACAGAACGCCCCACACCGGACTTTTAGAGGTAAAGCAGGTATACAGACCTGTGCGAGTAACAAAAGGGGAAAGCGAGGGAAGCTTTGTTTTTTCAAGCACGCTGGAGTTTGTGAACGCTGGGGATATTCTCGATTGCCGCTATGAGATAACGGACAAAAACGGTATTATACATATCGGCAGGGTGGATTTTGACATCGAGCCTATGGGAAGCACTGTGGTGAATGTTCCCAATGATACAGCGGAGTATGAAAATGAAACATTCATAAGGTTTATTTTCACTGCAAAGGAGGACACTGACTATTGTGAAAATGGCTATGAGGTGTGCTTTGATCAGCTTAGGATAGCAGAGGGCAAGACTTATAAGGTCGCTGAGGTGAAAGAAAATGTTAAGGCTGTGGAAACGCCTCTTGATATCACTGTGACAGTGGGAGCTGTTGTTTACCGCTTTGACAAGCGTAAGTCGGCTTTTGTTTCTGTGAAATTCGGCGGCAGAGAGCTTCTTGACAGACCTTTGCAGTATAACTTCTTCCGTGCGCCTACGGATAATGATGTCATGAAGTACAATTGGTACAAGGTGCATCTTAATGACTTTGATGTGAAAAGCTACGGCTGTGAGCTTTCAGCGAGCGAGAACAGAGCGGAGATAAGCGTCACACAGTCTTTTGGCTGGTCCATACAACAGCCGTTTTGCAGGCTGAAAGCAGTTTATGTTATTGACGGCAGTGGGCTTGACATAAAATGCGAAGCGGAGTTTTCAAATAAGATAGATATGCTTCCAAGGTTCGGTATAAGGCTTTTCATGCCAAAAGATTTTTCAAGGGCGGAATATTTCGGATATGGTCCTACAGAAAGCTATATTGACAAGCGTCAGGCTTGCTATATGGGCAAATTTGTGGCTGATATCGGGGATATGCACGAGGACTATATCAGACCGCAGGAAAATTCATCGCACTATGGGTGCAGATATCTCACTGTGAGCAGTGAGGACACAAGTGTGATGTTCACTGCAGGAGAGGAGTTTTCATTCAATGCGTCGCAGTTCACGCAGGAGGAGCTTGCGGCAAAGGCACATAACTATGAGCTTGAAAGGTGCGAGAGCAATGTTATCTGCGTTGACTATACAATGGCAGGGGTCGGTTCTAACTCCTGCGGACCAAGGCTTGCGGAGAAATATCAGCTTGAAAAGCCTTTGATAAACGCACATTTTCATATTCAGATAAGTAAAATATAAAGGAGTTTTTATGGATATCTGTGAAACATACTCAGACAGAAAGCTTTTTTGCAACGATTGGGAATTTTACAAGGCGGCTTTCGGCTCTGACTACTCAGAGGACTTTGCTTTCAAGCCTGTGGACATTCCTCACGATTGGCTTATTTATAATACAAATGACCTATATGAAACTTCTACAGGCTGGTACAGAAAGGCTTTTTCTTACCAAAAGAAAGAGGGCATACGCACTTTTATCCGCTTTGACGGAGTTTACATGGACAGCAAGGTGTATGTGAACGGTGCTTTGGCAGGGGAGTGGAAATACGGCTACTCGGCATTTATGTTCGATATCACCGACCTTGTTAAGGACGGAGAGAACATTATTACTGTCCGTGTGGATCACCACTCGCCAAACTCCAGGTGGTATTCGGGTGCGGGAATTTTCAGAAAGGTTTGGCTTTGCGAAAGCCCTGAGATACGCTTCGGCAATGACGGCATTTATATCACCACGTCAAAGCAGGAGGACGGCTGGCAGGCGACTGTGAAGGCTGAGATGCTTCGTCCTGTGGGTACTCCTCTTGGGGGAATACGCATCAGGAACACTATTTTTGACAAGGACGGCAAAGAGGTGGCAAGCCATGAGTCTGACGCCTGTGGGGCGGATATTTCGTGTATCCCTAAGGCGGTGCGTGTGAAAGGCGTGAGCTATTCTCTCACCGCTCAGACCATGACAGTGAAAGACCCTGAGCTTTGGGATATCGCCTCGCCTGTGCTTTACACCATGGTGTCGGAAATTCTTGTGGACGGCGGCTGTGTACAGCGTGTAAGTCAGAAATTCGGCTTCAGGACTATCAAATTCAAGTGCGACAGCGGTTTTTATCTCAATGGCAGACACGTTAAGCTCCACGGCTCATGTGAACACCATGACAACGGCTGTCTTGGGGCAGTTTCCAATCCTGCGGCTATAAGGAGAAGATTTAAAAAACTACGCAAAATGGGCATCAACGCTATCAGAACTTCTCACAATATGCCTGCGGAGGAGTTTATGGACATCGCTGACGAAACAGGTATGCTCATTCTCTCTGAGAGCTTTGATATGTGGGAAAGGTCAAAGACCGACTATGACTATGCCAGATTTTTTGATGAGTGGGTAGAAAAGGACGTTGCTTCATGGGTGCGCCGTGACAGAAATCACCCTTCTATCATAGGCTGGAGTGTGGGAAATGAGATTTTTGACACACACGCTGACGAGAGAGGTCAGGAGGTAACGGCTTGGCTTAAAAGGCTCGTTAGGCTCCATGACCCTGAGGGCAACGGCTATGTCACATTCGGCTCTAACTATATGCAGTGGGAGAACGGTCAGAAATGCGCTGATATTCTCAAGCTTGCAGGCTATAACTACGGTGAAAGACTTTATGAGGAACACCACACCGCTCACCCTGATTGGATGATATACGGAAGCGAAACGGCTTCTGTTGTTCAGAGCCGTGGAATATATCATTTCCCGCTGTCTGAAACCTTGCTAACTGACGATGACGAGCAGTGTTCATCTTTGGGCAATAGCTGCACAGGCTGGGGCGCAAAAAATACTGAGGCTTGCATAATCCCTGACCGTGACGCTGAATACTGTGCAGGTCAGTTCATTTGGACAGGCTTTGACTACATAGGCGAGCCTACTCCATACAGCACGAAAAACTCCTACTTTGGTCAGTTCGACACAGCAGGCTTTGCAAAAGACAGTGCATATGTTTTCCGTGCAGAGTGGACGGACTATAAGGACGACCCATTCGTGCATATTTTCCCATACTGGGATTTCAGCGACGGACTTCCTTGTGACGTGAGAGTTTGCTCAAATGCTCCGAGAGTTGAGCTTTTCAAGGACGGTGTTTCAATGGGTGCATATGATATTGACCACAAGCATGGCAAGGAGCTGACAGCGAACTATATCATACCATATGAAAAGGGCGAGCTTAAAGCTGTTGCATATGACGAGAATGGAAATATCATCGCAGAGGATATGCAGCGTTCATTCGGGGACGCTGTTAGAATAGAAGCTGTCCCTGACAAGACAGAGATACTTGCAGACGGCTCTGACCTTGTTTATATTGAGATATCAGCATTTGATAAGGACGGCACTTTCTGCGCAAATGCCAACAATCGTGTGAACGTCAGCGTTGAGGGTGCGGCAAGGCTTATGGGTCTTGACAACGGCGACAGCACAGACTATGACCAGTACAAGGGTACTTCACGCAGACTTTTCTCAGGAAAAATGCTTGCTGTTATTGGTGTGGCTGATAAGACGGGGGAGATAAAGGTAACGCTTACATCAAAGGGTCTGCCTGACTGTGTTGTTACCCTTGATGCTGTTAAGGCAGAATATGACAGCGGCACATCATCGCTTGAAAACGTGGGCTTTGCTCCTACCGAGTGCGGCAGGACAGACGAGATACCGGTGAGAAAGATAGAGCTTTATACTGATACTTTTACTCTTGACAAGGATAATCCTGAGATAACAGTGAAATATAAGGCGCTCCCTGTCAATTCGGATTATGCTGAAGATATAGAGTTCAGGGTAACAAATGAAAAGGGCATAACATCTAATCTTGCAGAGTGCGAGGTGACAGCAGACAGCATTAAGGTGAAAGCAAAGGGTGACGGAAGCTTCTGGCTTCGTGCAATGTGCAAAAACGGCACTGAGCGTTATCACATCATATCTATGCTCAAATTCACTGCTGAGGGTCTTGGAAACGCACTTACCGACCCATATCAGTTCGTTATCGGCGGACTATTCACAAGGGCGAGCGACAACGTTTCAAGCGGCATGAAGAAGGGTGTAGGCTTTGCAATGGGCAAGGTAACATCATGGGCGGCATATGATAATCTGGACTTCGGCAGTGCAGGCTCTGACACTGTTACGGTGCAGATATGGGCGAACACCCTTGACCCTGTTAAAATAAGCTTCTATGACGGAATACCTGAGGAGAGCGGAAAGCCTCTTGGCACGTTTTGTTATCACAAAGAGCCTGAGTGGATGATCTTCAAGCCTGACACATTCAAGCTCACAAGAAAGCTCAAGGGTATTGAGACCCTTTGTATCCTTACTGAGGACGGTTTCCAAGTGGGCGGTTTCAACTTTGAAAAGGTCAGCCGTGAATTTGCGGTGAATAATGCGGCTGATGCTGACAACATTTATGGTGACAAGTTCACAAAGGGCGAAAAGTGTGTGACCGAGATAGGCAATAATGTTATGCTTGATTTCGGCGAGTTCGATTTTTCTGAAAAACAGCCGAGCAGGCTCGTTATAAGCGGAAAGTCACCGCTTGCCCTCAACAGCATACATCTTATTTTGAATGGCAGTGAGGACGAAAACCGAATACTCTGCGAGTTCAGGACAGATGACAGCGAAAATTATGCCCAGAAGAGCTTTGATATCTCAGGTATCAGCGGCAAACAGAAGGTTTCATTTGCGTTCCTGCCGGGAAGCAACTTTGACTTTGAATATTTCAGATTTGAGTAATAAAAACGCTCCGTACAGATTTTGTACGGAGCGCTTGCTAGTTCTGAAAGTTTATTATCTCGTTGGTTATCATAGGGTAGGCAATAAGCTTGGCGGAGTCAAGGTCTTCTTTGTACATATCAACAGCGGATATCTGATGTCCGTTGTAGGTGGTGTAATAGTAAATGCCCTTTTCAGTATTGCAGCAGCTTGTATAAATGGTTATCTCATACTTGCTCTCTGCCACCTCGCAGCAGCCTCTTTGCTGGTCAACTGAGTTTAAGATGTGGAAAAACTGACTTACGCTGTCCTGCTCGTCTGCACCTGAGCGTGAGTTCATTTTCACAAATGCGGCTCTTACAAATCTTGACTGTGAGGATAAGTCACCTGGCAGACCCATTGCACCCATGCCACGGCTGTAGGAAGTAAGGTCCAGCTTATCAGAGAATGTGTTTTCAGGCTGTTTAGGGGAAAGTCCACGGAAATCGTTGAGCCTGAACATCTGCATATCAAACGGTGGATTGTTCGTCAGCACTCCCACGGGATCGTTATAGACGTTTATGCTTTCTTTTACAGATTCCACTACGATACAATCGTTCTTGTCTGCTATTATCCAATGGAGCTGACCTGACGGCATTTGCGGGCTGAACTGAGTTTTGGTTATGTTTATCTTTTCTATAAGCGTCCTTGCTTCTGTCACGTTTGCACACTGACAGAGTATCCATGGGATAAACTCAAACTGCGCAACGTTGTCCCTGCCGTCGATATCATCACGGTAAAAGGCATTGCCAACAAAGTTAAGACCTGCCATGGCAAGACCCTTTTCATTGGCGGCGTCATAGAAAAGGGGATAGTTATTTGCAACGTGAGCAGTGCCTATTACTGCATAATGGGTAGCTATCATGCCCATATTAACAAAGTTAAGGGGAAAGTTTCTTGGCATTATGACTATTTCCTCGCCGTAGGAGCTTTCATAGTCAAGAGTTCTTCCAAAATAAAAATCGTTCGTTTTATAAGTTGCCGCAGTACACATTTTGTTACCTCCGTTATCAATTATATTATTTTTGTAGGGGCGAACACTGTTCGTCCGCCTACAGACAAAGCTATCAGCAGGACATATCTCATATTTAATATAACACTTTTTAATAATAAAATCAATGGCGTTGACTTATGTTAAAAAAATTGTTATAATAATGGTAACATCGCATAATGATAGTGTTTTGTTGTCCTAAGATGATAAATGAAAGGAGCGAAACGGAGTTGACGTGGAACAATGTAAAGAAAATAGCAGGCAGAGTGGTGGCGGTGATAGTCCCTGTGGCGATGCAGTTTTTGTGGTATCTTCTCATACTTAAATGGCTCAGCAAGGCGGCAGGGCTTCTCAGCATCGTGCTTACTGTGCTGTCATTTTTGTTTGTGCTTTATATCAACACAAAGCGTGAGGAGAGCAGCTACAAGACCCTTTGGCTTATTGTGATACTTACTTTTCCCGTGCTTGGTGCAGTTATGTATATAATTTTCGGCAATAACAATACTGCGAAAAAGCTTGAAAAGAATATCACAAAGGCAAGGCTTCACATGGACTATGAGCTTTCTGACGGGGAAAAGTGCATAGGGGAGCTTGAACGTGAGGATAAAAGGCTTGCTCAATCGGTGAAAAGGATAAGCGACGCAACGGGTTTTCCTATGGTGAAGCTTGACAGCGCAGAGTATTTTTCCGTGGGCGAGGAAATGTTCGCTGATATGTGCAAGGAGCTTGAAAAGGCTGAGAAATATATTTTTGCGGAGTATTTTATTTTGCAAAACGGCAAGTTCCTTAACACTGTTGTGGATATCATGGCGAAAAAGGCGGCTCAGGGCGTTGACGTCAGGATAATGTATGACGACCTTGGAAGTATCGCAACATATTCTCTTGCAGACGCTTTGAAGCTTGGTGAGAAAGGTATAAAATGTGTGCCTTTCAATCCGTTCCTTTTTATAAAATCACAGCTCAACAACCGTGACCACAGAAAAATAATGGTGGTGGACGGCAGAGTTGCATACAGCGGCGGAATAAATCTTTCGGACGAGTATATAAACATAGGCTCGAAATATGGTCACTGGAAAGATATCGGCTTTAAGATAACAGGCGAGGGCGTAAAAAGCTACACCTATATGTTTATGGAGTTCTGGAACGCTTTTTCAAATGACATGATACCTCATGAACTTGTGGGAGAGAGCTTTGAAAAAGAGGGCAAGGGTGGCGACGGCTATGTTTTGCCTTATTATGATTCCCCTATGGTGGACGAAAATGTGAGCAACACGTTTTTTTCTGAGATGCTCTATGCCGCAAGCGATTATGTGTGGTTCTACACACCGTATCTTATGCTTGGTGACAGCCTTTTTGACGCTTTTATAAGGGCGGCTAAACGTGGGGTCGACGTGCGTATCATAATGCCCGGTATCGCTGACAAAAAGGTGGTTTTCAGGCTTTCGAGAAGCTATTATCGTCAGCTTATCGAGGCAGGGGTAAAGATATATGAATACACGCCGGGATTTGTTCATGCAAAGGGCTGTATATGCGATGACAAGCTTGCGGTGCTTGGTTCGGTAAATCTTGACTATAGAAGTCTTTTCCTGCATTTTGAGTGCAGCTCCATATTCTTTGATTCATCTATAATAAAGACCTTTAAGGCGGACATTCTGGACACTCAGAGCAAGTGCAGACAGCGCACGCTTGAGGACACAAAGCGTGGTTTCTTTGGACGGCTCATTGACGGCGTGCTAAGGATATTTGCACCGTTGCTTTAACAGCTTTTTAATATTAAAATAAGATTTTGGGTGTTGATAGATCTTTGCTAAAATGGTATAATGTCGAAGGACTAATATAATACGGAGGTGAATAAAGTGGCAAACAGCGACAGTTGCGGGTCTAACGGGCGATTATGTATATATGTGAACACAGCCGACGGGCTTCGCTTTGCGTTGCCGTTTTATTCGTTGTGATCTGATATATCTGCCCGTGTGTGACCTGTCATGCACGGGCATTTTTATGCCTGTTTGTCCCTCACGTCATAAAAAAATGAAACGGAGGACAAGCAAATGAAGAAAAATGAACTGAACAAAAATGTAATTTTAAACGAGGACGCAGTAAAGAACATTCACTGCGACGAGATAACCGCTGTCATCAATAGCAATGATTCCCCGAAAGCCATGATGAACAAGCTTGACGATTATCATGGCAGTGATATCGCAGAGGTAATAAGTACGTTTTCTGTTCTCAACAGAAGGAAATTCTATCGTGTGTGCAGTCTTGAAATGCTGGCAGAGATATTTGAATATCTTGACGAAAAGCAGGCAGGGGAGTATCTCAGGGAAATGGATATCCACAAGGCTTCGGAGCTTATATCGGAGCTTGACACTGATACAGCGGTGAATATTCTGTCTGAAACAGATAAGGACAGGAGAAGCCTTATTATAGACGCTGTTGCACCTGATGTACGCAGTGAACTCAAGCTTATCGCTTCATTTGATGAGGAAGAGATAGGAAGCAGAATGACTACGAACTGCATTATCATTGACGAAGACATGACTGTAAAGCAGGCAATGAACGCTCTTGTTAGTCAGGCGAGAAAAAATGACAACATCTCAACGCTGTTCGTGGTGGACGAAAATAAGGTTTTCAGCGGAGCTATAGATCTGAAGGATCTTATCACGGCTGACAGCGAGGTGGAACTTGAGAGCATAACGGCAACTTCTTTCCCATATGTTTACGCCAACGAGCAGACTGCCAATTGTATCGAAAAACTGAAGGATTATTCAGAGTATATTATACCGGTGCTTGACGATTCAAACAGACTGCTGGGAGTTATCACGGCGCAAAATATCATCGAGGCGTCAGATGATGAAATGGGCGAGGATTATGCAAAGCTTGGTGGTCTTTCTGCAGAGGAGGATCTTACGTTTTCTTGCCGTCATTCCGCCCGATATGTAGTTTCAGCTTGGTCTGCCATGCC
>OGYL01001753.1_pt1 | contig 16141 bp, 10 predicted proteins | sample 1576541 | NCBI WGS metagenome assembly OGYL01 (sample SAMEA3541551, study PRJEB24748) | human gut metagenome | biome: human gut; feature: human-associated habitat; material: faeces | place: China | collected 2012 | reverse complement strand
CACCTGTTGAAATCATGCTGCCGCCCGACTGTCGAGCGCTCGACGAGACGCGGTCCGATGCCGAGCTCCTTGTGCAGCAGGAAGGTGCCTCTCGCGTCGAGCTGGTTGAAGCCCTTGGCGATGTCGGCGACGATGACGACGGGGAATTCCAGTCCCTTGCTCTTGTGGATGCTCATGATGCGCACGACGTCCTCGCTGGCGCCGAGCGTGCGCGCGACGGAGAGATCCGTGTCGCGCTTGCGCAGGTCTTCGAGGAAGCGCAGGAAGCGGAAGAGACCGCGGTAATTCGTCTTCTCGTACTCGGCGGCGCGGTCGGCGAGCATGCGCAGGTTGGCCTGACGCAACAGGCCGCCCTTGAGGCCGCCGACGTAGTCGTAGTAGCCCGTCTCGCGGTAGAGCTTCCAGATGAGCTCCGGAACGCTGTGGCTCACGGCGTAGCTGCGCCAGCGGTTGAGCGCGGCACAGAAGTCGGCCGCGCGGTCGGCGAGCCCCTCCTCGAGAGGCGTCTCCGGCGAATGGCTGCGCAGCAGGGCGCCGAAGAGATCTTCATCGGGGACGGACATGCGCAGGCGCGCGAGCTCCTCCATCGTGAAGCCGCCGATTGGCGAGACGAGCACGGCCGCCAGCGGGATTTCCTGCCGCGCGTTGTCGATGGTCTTCAGCAAGGCGAGCACGAGCCGCACCTCATTGGCCTCGAAATAGCCGCCATCGACGTCGGCATAGGCCGGGATGCTGTTCTTGCGCAGCAGTTCGAGCAGGGTATTCGCCTTGCCCTTGACAGCGCGCAGCAGCACGGCGATATCGCGGTACGCGAGCGGACGGTAGCCGCCCGCATCCTTGTCGAAGACGCGGCAGCCCGACTCCATGAGACCTGCGATGCGGTCCGCGATGTGCTGGGCCTCGAGCTCGAAGCCCTCAAGCTCCTCGCCGCCCGCATCATCTTCCTCTTCTGGCGCAGCCGCCTGTCCGAGCCCCGCAATCCCCTGCTCCGGCTCGCCGCGCAGGATGAGGTCGAGCTCCATGGGCCCCTTGAGGCTTTGCTCCGCCTCGGGATACGAGGCGCCCGGATAGAGCCGGCTCTTCTCGTCGTACTCGATCTCCATGGCCTCGCGCGTCATGACCTGGTCGAAGATGAAGTTGATTGGCGCGAGGACCTCGGCGCGGCTACGGAAGTTCTGCTTCATCGTGATGAGCTGGTCCATGTCCTCTACGCCCGGGTTCTCGGGATAGGCGTCGTACTTCGCCTGGAAGAGGTACGGGTCGGCAAGGCGGAAGCGGTAGATGCTCTGCTTGACGTCGCCGACGGTGAAGCGGTTGTCCGCGCGTGCGATGAGGTTCAGGATGGCCTCCTGGACGCCATTCGTATCCTGGTACTCGTCGACCATGATGACGGCATACTTCTCGCGCAGGTCCTCCGCCGCATCCGTGCGCAGTGCCTTGCCCCGCTCGCCGCGAAAATCTGCCTCAGAAGCTCCAGCAAGCGCCTCCGGGTCACGGCAGAGCACGGCGAGCGCGAAGTGCTCGAGGTCGCTGAAATCGAGGACATTGCGCTCCTTCTTGGCTGCCTGCAGTGCGTCGATGAAGGCCGTCGTCAGGTCGACGTAGCGGCGCACGGTCGCGCTGCACGCCCTGATATCTTCCAGCACGGATGCTTCCGTCTCAGCCAGATAGCGGTCGCGGGCATCCGTGAAGATCTTCTTGGCCTCGTCACGGCTCTTCTCGAAGGCCTTGCGGATATCCGGGAAAGCATCGCGCAGCGCCTCGTACTTCTTGCCGCGCAGCACGGGCTGCTTCCATCCCTTAGCCGCGGCGCAGAGCGCATCCCAGCCGCCCGGCTGTTTCTCGGCAAGCGCCGTGCGGTAGACTGTCTGCACCTCTTCGAGCTTCTCGATGCAGACCTGAAGGTATTCGACATACGGCTGCCAGGCCGCGAGCAGAGACGCCTCTTCCGCCTCAGGGCGGCCGCCCGTGCGTACAAGCGCGCAGGCCGCCTCATAGGCATGGATGCTGCGCTCGATCTCCCGCCCCACCGCCTCCACGATGGTCGCGGTCCATGGCGTCTGCCAGAAGTCCGCCGCCTCTGCCTCATAGCGCTCCTGCTGCTGGCGCAGCCACGCCTTCGGGAACGGCTGGCTCTGGCAGAAGTGGTAGAGCTTGAGCACGGCTTCATAGACGGCCTCGTCGCCGTGGTCATCGCCATAATCGTCGACGAACTCGAGAAAGTCCTGCCACTTCGCCTTCCCAGCTTCGTCTTCTGGCATCTTATAGGAGGTCTCGAGCAGTTCCTCGAGCACGTCGCGGCGCATCAGGACCATCTCCTGATCGCTGGCCAGCCGGAACTGCGGGTCGACGTCGATGGCGTCGATGTTCTGGCGGATGACCTTCTGGCAGAACGCGTGGAACGTGCAGATGGAGGCGCCGGACAGCAGGACAATCTGGCGCTCGAGCCAGGCGGCTGTCTCGCGGTCATCCGTCTCCAAGAGCTTCTTCTGCAGGGCCTTGTCGATGCGCTCGCGCATCTCCGTCGCCGCCGCATTCGTGAACGTCACGACGAGCATCTCATCGACGCTGCACTCGCGCGCCAGGAGCTGCGCGATGATGCGGTCGACGAGCACGCGGGTCTTGCCGGAACCGGCCGCCGCTGCGACGAGGATGTTGCGGTGGCGCGCCTCAATCGCTTTCTTCTGATCCTCTGTGTATTGCATCGAGCAAATCTTCCTTTCCTGTGCACGAAGCCATCTTCTCTTCCAGCACCGCATCGTCCTCCGGACCGATGTCGCGGTATGCATAGCCCTCGATGTCGGGGTCGAAGCCGCAGACATCGCGGTATTCGCAGTAGGTGCAGGCCGTCTGGTCCTTCTTCGCCTTGAGGCGGTACGGGCTCGCGCTGATATCGCCGCCGAGGATGGCCCGGCCCGTATCGCGCAGGATGTAGTCGACGTACGCGAGCATGAGCTCGAACTCCTCCGGCTTGCGGATGTAGCCGCGCTTCCTGCTGTTGCTGTCGAAATCCATGACGGGCTTGCCATCGGGACCGATGACATCCTTCTTCTTCTCGTCCTTGACCTTGCTGAGTCCCGGCTTGATGAAGGAGAAGCTCGCGTCGATGGCCTTGGCGACGTCAAGGTCGGCCAGCACCCAGCCCGGCATGCGCAGCTCGGCGTTGACGCGCTTCTCGAGCTCTGCCTGCGTGTACTTCTGCCGCGTCTGCAGCAAAGGATTCTGCAGGAACGCGTAGAGGATGCCGGCCGGCAGGCGCTTCTCGCCCTTCTCCTTCAGGAGCTCGCGCCCGACCATCATGTAGACGAGCAGCTGCAGCCTGAGGCCGTAGTAGACCTCAAAGAGGTTGATGGCGACATGGCCCGTCTTGTAGTCGAGAATCAGGTAGTACGGCGCGCACTCGTGCAGGTCGAGGCGGTCGATCTGGCCCTTGAACGAGAGGGCGTAGCCGTTGCCGAGAGGCAGCGGCTTCAAATGGACCTCGTCGTCCGGATGGCCGAACGCCTCCTCGAAGAAGGCCGGCTGGAAGGCCGAGACGGCCGCCCAGGCCGACAGATGGCCGACGGCCTGCTCCGCCGTCTTCTCGATGCGCTTCTTGAGGTGGCGGTAGTTGTCGCGGCTCAACAGGATCTCGCTCTGCAGGCGCGGCGCCAGCGTGTTGACGAGCTCCTCGCAGAGCGCGGCGCGCTTTTCTTCTGGCACATCCTGCCAGCGATTCGCGTAGTCACGCTTGACGATACTGCCGTACTCCTTGAGCACGGCATGCAGCAGCTGCCCGAGGTCCATTGAGCGGAACTGGTATTCGCGGCGCTCCTGCAGCTTCAGGCCATAGGCCGCAAAATGCGCAAAGGGGCACTGGCGGAACTTCTCAAACTGCGTCACGCTGCCGCGCAGGACCGTGCCTTTGGCAAAGATCTGCTCCGCCAGTTCCTTCGGTATCCTGCCCGCGCCCGACCGCGCAAAGAGGCCTGCTAGGGCGAGCTGCAGCGGGCGCTGCCATTCCTTCTGCCCCATGGCCCAGTTGTAGACATCGCGCCAGCAGGGCTGCATCGCCTGATGCTCGCGCTCGCCACGCAGGGCATTGGCGAGGCCAGAGAGCGCCGGACGCGGCGCCGCCAGCAAGAGATCATCGTCGCGCCGCACCGTCTCCAAGGGGATGGAGAGGAACGCCGCCTTCGGGAAGAGCTCGCGCATCTTCTTGACGAGCGGCGATGGCTGCAGGCCATTGCCCTCGGCATCGGCAAGCGCATAGGAGATCCAGAGGTAGTCGCGCGCCTCGGTGAAGCCGCGGTAGAGCAGGAATTTCTCGCCGAAGCTCTTCTCGTGGCCGCCGCGCGAGATCGTGTGCTCCTCCTCACCCTCTTTCTGGCAGGCGGCCAGTGTCTCCGCGATGTGCAGGCGGTCGGCATCCGAGAAGATGCCCTGCTCGCGCACGCGGCGCGGCATCGTCGCGGCATCCGCGCCGAGGATGTAGAGGCCGCGCATGTTGTCGAGGCTGTTCTGATCGAAAGAGGCCAGGGTCACGTAGTCGAGCCCCGGCGGGATCAGCGAGATCTGCAAGGCATCGAGGCCGTCGCTGAGGACAGCCTCGTAGTCGGACAGCGTCATCTTCTCTGTGCCACTGACCTCGACGAGCTGGTCGAAGAGCGCCATGCTGTCGTCCCAGAGCTGGCGGTGTTCCGCCGCGTCGGCGAGTCGTCCCTCCCGCTCAGCGACCTCCGCCCACTCCTGCAGGCGGGCCGGCACCTCGAGCTGCACGAGGAAATCGTAGAGCGCCAGCGTGTAGCCGCGGACATCATCGGCCGCGCGCAGGGCGTCCTCCAGCGCGGAGAGCGCCTCGACGGACTGGCGGCGCAGCGAGTCGATGAGCGCGAGCGTCGAGGCCGTATCCTCGTCGACCTGCTCGCCGTCGTCTAGACTGTAGCGGCGGTGCCAGTCCCAGGGCTCCTGCTGCTGCCAGCGCTTGCGGCCGCGGATGCCGAACTCGAGCACGTAGTTCTCGAGCCGGTCGATGTCCTCGCGCACCGGCGGAAAAAAGCCCGTGCGCAGGCAGCGGAAGACCGTCTCATAGCGCCAGTCGCGCGCGACGACCTCGATGGCCGACCGCATGAGCTCCGCCAAGGGATGGTGGATACTCGGCCGCTTCGCATCCTCGAAGAACGGGATGCCGTAATCCTCGAAGACGAGGCGCACGAGGTCGCCGTACGCTTCGCCATCGCGCACGAGCAGGCCGATTTCGCGGTAGTGCCAGCCCTCGTCGCGCACGAGGCGCAGGATATCGGCCGCCGCGCTCTCGACTTCAAGCCTCCTGTTGGCCGCCTCGACGAGCTGCACGCCCTGCTCCTCAGGCTGAGCCGAGCCGCCGTAGCGGAAAAGCTCCTGCTCCATGCCGCGCAGGATGCTCTGCGGCGCAAAGCGGTGCTGCTCAGCGAGCAGGTGGATGGGCATTGGGCCGCGATAGGCGAGCTCCTCGCGCGCCATGCGGCGGATGGCCTGCAGCGTCCGGTACGGCCTGTTGAAGAGCGCCGTCTCCTGCAGGTTCTCCGGCAGGTCGAGCCGGACGCTGCCATCGCCTTCTGCAAGGCCGGCCATCGGCAGGGCGACGTGGACCTTGGCGGCCGTCTTGATGAGGGCACGCAGCACGGCCATTTCCTGCGGATTGAAGAAAATGAAGCCGTCAAGCCAGACCTCCGCCCCCTTTATGAGCGGCGCTTCGGGGATGGCTTTGGCGAGTTGGTTCATCATGTCCTCCGCATCGTTTGCCTTGCCCTGCATCTCTGCCGCGAATTCATCCGTCAGGAGCGCCATCTCCTGCAGTTTGCCCGCCAGACGCTCATTGCCCTTTGCCAGCTCGTCTGCCGCTTCGCGCAGCACATCCGTCGTCAGCCGGTAGCTCTTGAATTCCTGTATCACATCCGAGAGGCTCTCCGTAAAGCCGCGCTGGCGCACAGCACGCGCGAAGACCTGCAGGTCCTTCTCCTTCTGGTGATGCACGAGGATCTTGCGCAGGAGCAGGCGCCGCCCGACCTCGCTGATGCGCGGCACCTTCATGTGCCCCGTTTCCAAGAGCACGTGGCGCGCAAAGCGGCGGAAACCGAAGACGTAGCTCCTCAGGAAGCCCTGCCCCTTCGGGATGCTCGCGGCGAGCTCGCGCTCCACCTTGAACGTCATGTGCTCCGGCAGGAGCAGGATGAGCGCGGGCCCCATCGGGGCCTCAGCCATGCGCTGCCGCATGGCCGCAAGGCAGGCGTGCGTCTTGCCCGTCCCCGCCCTGCCGATCGTGAAATCAAGTTCTGCTGTCATATCATCCTCAACTTTCTGCTGTACCCAGCTCGAAGTGAGCCGTGCTACCGCCGCTCTTCGTCTTCGTGACCTCGAGCCGCGCCGGGATGCGGCTGCGGAGCTCCTCGACATGCGAGATGATGCCGATGAGCCGCCCGCTCTTCTGCAATTCAAACAGGGCCTTGAGCGCGACGTCGAGCGTCTCGCTGTCGAGCGTGCCGAAGCCCTCATCGATGAACATCGTGTCGAGGCGCACGCCGCCCGCGCACGCCTGTACAACATCGGCGAGGCCGAGCGCCAGTGCGAGCGAGGCGAGGAAGGACTCGCCGCCCGAGAGCGTCGCCAAGGGCCGCGCGTAGCCGGAGTAATGGTCGAAGATCTCCATGTCGAGGCCGCCCTGCTGATTGGCGCGCTGCCGCTGGCCAGCGTGGAGCTCATACTGGCCGCGGCTCATGATGAGCAGGCGCTGGTTGGCCATCTCCATGACATCGTCCAAGAGCGAGTGCAGCACGTACGTCTGGAACGAGACCCGGCTGCCCGTCTTGCCGCTCGCGAGCTCCGAGAGCCCCGTGATGCGCGCATACGTCTGCGTGAGCTCGCCGCTCTGCTCGCGCAAAGCATCGAGGTCCTTCTGGCGCTTCTGCCACGAGCGCAGCACCGTCTCGGCCGCAGATGACTCGCGCAGGGCCTGCTGCCAAGCCGCCTGCGCCGCACTTGCGGCATCTTCCATCGCCGCAAGATCCGGCTTCTCCAGCTTCTCGATCGTCTTCTGGCAATCGGCGAGGTTGGTCCGCGCCGTGTGCAGCGCCTGCTCGTGCGAAAGGAGCTCGCGGCGCACCTTGTCGCGGTAGTCAGATGCGCGCCAGCGGCCCTGCAGGGCCGCCTCATAAGCCGCCTCATCTGCAAAGCCCGCCTGCACCAGGCGCCCGACAAAACTCTGCTGCAGCGCTGCGGCCTGCTGCTGGCTGCGCAGCAGCTCTTCGCGCTTCGTCTTCCAGGCCGACTGGGCCGCATGGTAGCGCGTATCGAGACTGTGGTAATCCTGCTCAGCTGCGACGGCCGCCTTCTCCGCGGCCTGCCATGATGCCTCGCGCTGCTGGTACTGGCGCGCGAGCTCCTGGGGCTCTGCCGGCAGTTCCTTGCCCGCGAGCTGCGCCTGCTTATCCTGCACGAGAGCCGCCGCAGCAGCGGCTTCGGCAGCACTGGCAGCAGCGCGCTGCTCGAGAGCGGCGGCCCTTTCCTGCTGCTGCTTCTGTTCCTGCTGTTTGCGCTCGATTGCCTTCATGAGGCTGCCGTATCCCTCGGCGGCTTTCTGCGCGCCCTGCAGGGCAGTCTTGACCTTGGCGAGCTCTGCGGCCAGCTCGGCCGGCTCTCTGCCCGCGAGCTGCTTCACGAGTGCTTCGGCCTCTGCCTTGGCGGCGGCGAGCTGGCCAGACTTTTCCTGTGCTCTGGCAGCGGCGGCCTGATGCCGCTGCTCGAAGCCGCTGACGTCCGCTTCCTTTGCCTTGAGCATTTCGTCCGTGACGATCTCCGTCACGGCCTCGGCGAGCTTTGGATGGTGCGTCGCGCCGCAGACGGGGCAGGGCTCGCCCTCCTCGAGATGCTCGGCCAGCAGCACGGCGCGGGCCTCCTTGGCCAGTTCGCGCAGATGCGCGAGCTCTGCACGGGCCGCCTGCCACTCCGTCTCTGCCTTCTTGGCAGCCTGCTCCGCCTGCTCATAGTCAGCCGCAGCTTCTCGGACAAGAGCCTCGCTCCTGGCGGCAGCCGCCGCTTTTTCCCTCTCCGCCAGGAGATTCTGCTGGCGGAGTTTCAGCGCGTCAACATTGAGCGCTTCCTTCTGCAGGGCTTCGGCCTCCTGCTGCAGCGCCTTGAACTCCTGTTCTGCTGCCAAGAGCTGCTGCTTGGCAGCGGCGGCCTCCTGCTGACCTTTCTCACTGGCAGTCTGCTTGGCTGCCGCATCTCTTTTAGCCTGCTCGAGTTCTCTTGCGACCTTCAGCAGCCCCTGCAGTACGATGAGTTCTTCTCGTTCAGCGGCATGGGCCGGCTTCTGCTGCTGGACCATGACGAAGCGTTCCTCTGCCTGCTTGTAGGCTGTGGCGAGCTTTTTCCCCTGCTGCTTCAAAGCCTCGAGGTCCTGCCCGCGCTTAGCTGCATCCTGCCGGGCCGCCTGCAGCTGATTGGCGAGGTCCATGAGCGCCGCGGCACGGTCCGCGCGGTCGAGCATGGCCTTTGCTTCTTCATCTTCAGGCACGATGCGCTCCCACTTCTGGAGCTCTTCCGCGGCTTTGTCCGCCTGCGTGAATTTCGCCATCGTCTCGCGAGCCGCATCGCGCTCTTTCTCACACGCCTCCTTGCGGGACTGCAGAGCCGCTGTCCGCTTGACGAGCGCCGCCGTCTGTTGCTCGCGCGCCGCGAGCAATGCAGCGAACTCCGCCTCATCCTTGGCATTGGCCTCTGCAAGGTACAGCCTCTGCTTCTCGGCGATGCCATCGTACGATTTGCTGACTTCCGCGGCCTTTTCCTTCAGCTTGTCCTCGAGCTTCTGGTAGATTTCCGTGTTAAAGAGGACCTTCATGATCTCCTTGCGCGCGCTCGTGTCGGCCATGAGGAAGCGGCGGAACTCGCCCTGCGGCAGCAGGACGACCTGCCGGAACTGCTTGCACTGAAAGCCGAGCAGCCGCACGATGCGCGCCTGCACCTCGCCGTCGCGCGTCCAAGACTCCATGACTCTGCCGTCTTCCAGCCGCTCGAGCACGACTTCCGGCGCCTGCCGCGCGAGCCCCGTGCCGCGCTTGGCCTTGCGCATGTACTCTGGATTGCGCCGGATGTGCCAGTGCGTGTCGCGCACGCAAAACGTCAGGTCGACATACGTATCGACCTCCGGCCCCGCCTCGCGGTTGCGCAGCATGCGCGGCGTGCGCGCCTCCGTCGCCGCCTCGCCGTAGAGCGCATAGCAGATGGCATCAAAGATGCTCGTCTTGCCCGCGCCCGTCGCCCCGTGGATCAGGAAGAACGGCTGCTCAGAAAGGATGGAGAAATCGAGACAGACTTTTTTCTGGTACGGCCCGAAGGCACAGATGGTCAGGATTTCTGGCTTCATTTCGCATCCCTCTCTTCCCGGTAGATTTCCTGCAGGCAGCTGTGCACGATGGCCTGCTGCTCCTCGCCGAGCTTCTCGCCCGTCATGTCCTCATAGTACTGGGAGAACAACGTCTCCTCCGTGAGCTTCAGCACGGCCTGCCCCTCCTGCTCGCGCATCATCCCCTCACGCTGCAGGTTCGGGTAGAGCACGTGCATAAGGTTCGGATAGATGGCCTTGAGCTTGTTGAACACATCAAGGATGATGCCGCGGTCCAAGAGCTCCACTTCGATGTAATCGTCCGACTGCGGATACGCTGTGCGGTCGCCCTCGATGTCCGCGAAGAGGCCGCGCACGCGCCGGATGTCATGCGGCGGCACGAGTGGCACGAACTGCTGCTCTGCCCTGCCGCTGCCGTCAAGATTCACCAGGAAGAAGCCCTTCTTCTGCTCCGCCTCATCAAAAGAGTACTTCATGAGCGAGCCGCTGTAGCGGATCGTGTCCGCGCCGGCGCGCTGCGGATTGTGCAGATGGCCGAGCGCCGTGTAGCAGAACGGGCGGAAGATGCCGGGCCGGATGTTGGACGAGCCGCCAACCGCGAGCGGCCGCTCCGAGTCTGAGCTCGTACCGCCCGCTAAGAAAGCATGCGCCACAGCAATCGAGCGCATCTTCTCCGGTGCGCCCGTCAGACTCTTCTCGATGACCAGCTCATGCGCTTTTTCAAAGTCGAGTGCCTCCGTCACGCCAAAAGCCGCCTTGACCGACGCCGGCTCCATGTACGGATAGAGGTAGATGGCAACGGGGCCGAAGTCATCCTCAACGATGACAGGGGCCATCTCCGCATCGAGCCGCCCGCGCGCAAAGATGCCCGCCTCTCGCATGAGACGGCTGCCGAAATTCAGACGCGACTCGCTGTCGTGATTGCCCGCGATGTAGAACACCTTGACGCGCAGCTCTGCCATCTTCATGAGGAATTCGTCAAAGAGATCGACCGCCTCGACAGGCGGCACGCCGCGGTCGTAGATATCCCCCGCGATGATGACCGCCTCCACGCCCTCCTCGCGGACAAACGGCACAATCTGCCCCATGATGATCTCCCGCTGGTCCGCTGTCAGATGCATGCCATGGAAATACCGCCCAAGATGCCAGTCCGCCGTATGAATGAAACGCAAGTGAATCCCTCCCCATCGATTATCTGTCTTCATTTATCGTGATGCTGTAGGTATAAATCTGGCAATAGATACAAAAATAGGGTTAGCTGGAATCATTGAGATTCCCTCTAACCCTTGATATTCAAATGGTGGAGACAAGGAGGATCGAACTCCTGACCTCTTGCATGCCATGCAAGCGCTCTCCCAGCTGAGCTATGCCCCCGTCTTCGCGTTACCGCTGACGACAGATATTATTATAGAGGACGCCGAGCAATTCGTCAAGCATTTTTTTGCAATCTACCTCGATTCCTCTCAGACTTTTTTCTGAGTCGACTTTCTGGTACAATGAAGGCAATGTTACATGCAGTGCAAGCAGGAGGAAACTATCATGGCTATCAAGATTACCGGGTTCTATCAGCTGCCGCATCAGACGATGCCGGAGCTCGTCGACTTCAACGATGTGTTCGACACTTCGTTCATGCGCAAGTACACACGCTTCCGCACCTTCGAGAAATTCCTGCAGGGCAGCCGCTTCAAGATCGAGAATCAGCGGGACTTCGAGGCCCTGCCCGAAGAGAAGATGGATGCCTGGGTCCGCAAGGCTACGAAATTCTCCTCATGGCAGGAAATGCTCGACACGGCAACGGACAAATACGTCATGCACAAGAATCTCTGAAACGCATTCAGCCCCTTGATGCAGACAAATGCAGAAGAGGAACTCCTCATCGCTCCAGATGAGAAGTTCCTCTTTTGTGTCATATAGAAATCGACTCCTGTCTGCCGTCAGATCTTGGCGTACTCGAGGATGGCGCGCTTGTCGTACATGCGCTCGTAGTAGGTCTGGTAGTCGCCGCTGATGATGCCCATCCACCAGTCGCGGTGCTCGAGGTACCACTTGACCGTCTTCTTGATGCCGTCCTCAAATTTCGTCTCCGGCTCCCAGCCGAGCTCCGTGTGGATCTTCGTCGGGTCAATGGCGTAGCGGCGGTCGTGGCCTTTGCGGTCGGCGACGTACTCGATGAGGTCTTCGGACTTGCCAAGTTCCTTGAGGATGGTCTTGACGACGTCGATGTTGGCGCGCTCATTGTGGCCACCGATGTTGTAGACCTCGCCAACGCGGCCTTTCTGCAGGATCAGGTCGATGGCATGGCAGTGGTCCTCGACGTAGAGCCAGTCGCGGACGTTCTTGCCGTCGCCGTAGACCGGCAGCTTCTTGTCGGACAGCGCGTTGATGATCATCAGCGGGATGAGCTTCTCCGGGAAGTGGTACGGGCCGTAGTTGTTCGAGCAGCGCGAGATCGTCGTCGGGATCTTGTAGGTGCGATGGTAGGCCATGACGAGCAGGTCGGCACCGGCCTTCGAAGCCGAATACGGGCTCGATGTCTTGAGGTTCGTCTCCTCCGTGAAGAAGAGATCCGGGCGGTCGAGCGGCAGGTCGCCGTAGACCTCGTCCGTCGAGACCTGATGGTAGCGGTCGATGCCGTACTTGCGGCAGGCGTCGAGCAGCACGCTCGTGCCGATGACGTTCGTCTGCAGGAAGATCTCCGGATTCTCAATGGAGCGGTCGACATGCGACTCCGCTGCAAAGTTGACGACGATGTCCGGCTTCTCCTGCTCGAAGATGCGGTAGACCGCCCGGCGGTCTGCGATGTCCGCGCGGATGAACTTGAAGTTCTTCTTCTCCATCGCGCTCTCGAGCGTCTCGAGGTTGCCCGCATACGTCAGCTTGTCGACGCAGATGATGCGGTCACTCGGATGCTTCTTGAGCATGTAGTAGATGAAGTTCGAACCAATGAAGCCGGCACCGCCGGTCACGATGATATTCATATATGATTCCCCCTGTATATCAATTTATGTTATGGCAGAGCAAAAACTCGCACTCCTTTTATTATACAGTAAATAGAACGAAAGCGCGGGGATTTTTGTTGCTCGCTATTAATTTTCTTGTTGTTTTCTTGCCTCATGCAATAATCTCTTGTAAGTGTCCGGTTCATTATGGTAAATATCGAGAATCTTGTCCTGCCATCTGCAGGTAGGCTTCCAACCAGACTTGCCTTCCGTCAAGCCATACTCTAGATGTGCCATCTGCATGCTGATTCCATTCTCATTGCGGAATTTCTCATCGATATCGTGATGCTGTCTGGCGGCACGATCACGCAGCACTGTCGAGATATGTGCAATCGCGTCAGTACGCGATATTTTTCCATCCTGTACATCAAGCAGGCCCTGCAAAAGGACAGCAGCCTCCTGCAAATCCCATGGTATCCTCTTCATTGTGCATCCCCCCATCTTTCTGACTACTAAAATCTCTATTCTCGAGCACAGACAGAAATCCTGCTTTTTGCAGGCACGCTTTCCCTAGAGTAACTGCAAGCAAATGGCAAGCAAAAATAAGCCTCACCCCTTGATTTATAAGGGATGAGGCTATCTTTATTTAAATTCGACGAACTCATCGATGCGGGCGCCGCCCTTGGTCATGGGTTCGACGAAGCTGCGCCAGACGTTGAGGACGATGACGCGCGGATGGTCGCGGTCCTCAAGTGCCTTCTGCAGGGCTTCGGCGAAATCCTCCTGAGTGGAGACGGACTCGGCCTTGATGCCGAAGCACTCGGCGTACTTGACGTAGTCCATCGGGTAATCGAGCTCGCAGGCGATGTAACGCTCCTTGTACATGACTTTCTGGAGCTGGCGGATCATGCCGAGGCTCCTGTTGTTGACGATCAGGGAGATGATCGGCAGCTGCAGGCGCGCGATCGTGTAGAACTCGTTGCCCGTCATCTTGATGCCACCGTCGCCGGCCACGTGGATGACGCGCCGGCCCCTGCCGTAGTAGAGCTGTGCGCCCATGGCGGCCGGCAGGCCGAAGCCCATCGTGCCGAGACCGCCGGAGGTCAGCCACGTGCGCGGCTCTTCGATGCGCAGGTGGAGCGCCGCCCACATCTGATGCTGTCCGACATCCGTCGCAAAGGCATACGGCTTACCCTTCGTGCGCTGCATGACCTGATGCATCGCCCAGGGGACGGTCAGGCGGTTCTGGTGATAGTCGTAGGCGTACGACTCCTCCCACTTGTCAATCTGCTGCCACCAGTCCGTCAGGGCGGAATTCGGCTCGTGCTTCATGAGCAGCGAGAGAATGGTCTTCATATCGCCGGCGAGGCCGAGCGAGTTGCCCACGTTCTTGTCGATCTCGGCGGGGTCGATGTCGATGTGGATGAACTTCGTGTTCTCCGTGTACTTGTCGAGGTTGCCCGTCTGGCGGTCGCCAAAGCGGCTGCCGATGGCGATGACGAGGTCGGCCGCGGCAATCGCGTGATTCGCGGCCTTCTCGCCGTGCATGCCGGCAAAGCCGAGCGACTGCGGATGGGAGCGCGGTATCGCGCCGAGCCCCATGAGCGTGTGGACGACAGGCAGGTGGTACTTCTCGATGAAGGCGATGACTTCTTTCGTCGCGCCGGCGGAGATGACGCCGCCGCCGACAATCGCCACGGGCCGCTTGGCCTGGACGATCTCGTCAGCTGCCTCTGCCGCGCAGATCTGGAAGTCGGCATCCGGTTTCCCGTGATGCTCGGGCTGCACGGCCTGCGGCTTGTAGTCGATATCCGCGAAAAAGAGGTCGCGCGGCACATCGATGAGCACGGGACCGGGACGGCCGTGGCGCGCCAGGGCAAAGGCCTTGCGCACGGTCGGCACGAGCTGGTCGGCATGCTTGACCTTGAAGTTGTGCTTCGTGATCGGCATCGTGACATCGAGGATGTCCGTCTCCTGGAACGCATCGCGCCCCAGGAGTGAAGTGTCGACCTGGCCCGTGATGGCGACGACCGGCATGGAGTCCATGAAGGCCGTCGCAAGGCCCGTGACGAGATTTGTCGCGCCGGGGCCCGACGTCGCGATGCAGACGCCGACCTTGCCCGAAGCGCGCGCGTAGCCGTCGGCTGCGTGCGCGGCATTCTGTTCGTGTGTCACGAGGATTTCCCGGATGTCCGGGTTCTCATAAAATGCATCGTAAAGCGGCAGGATCATGCCGCCCGGATAACCAAAAACCGTGTCGACTCCCTGTTCCTTGAGACAGAGAGCGACAGCCTTCGCTCCCTTCATCTGCCTTCCCCTTTCTGCCGTCTCTGCTGGCGCTCTGCGGTATCAGATGCGCTCGCAGATGACCTTCGTGATCTCTTCCGTATTGGCCTTCTGGAAGCCTTCCTTCCAGAGGTCCGGCGTGCGGTAACCATCGGCCAGCGCCTTGTCGACGGCCGCCTCGATGGCCTTAGCCGCCGCTTCTTCATGCAGCGAATAGCGCAGCAGCATGGCTGCCGAGAGAATCGTGCCCATCGGGTTGGCGACACGATAAAGCCGAATTATCTCCCTATCTGCGGCTATCATTCCTTCACCGCCACAAGATAAAATATATCCAAGAGATTGGATATTCCCAAGTAAGTGGTCTACTCGTCCGCCTGTTGCACCGAATATGAGAAAATCATCACAACCCGACTCAAAGCCCTGCTTTATGGCAAGCATAAGGTCGGTATCGTCCTTTTCTGAGGGGAAGATCTCGATATTATCAAAAACAGGTTTTTCAGCGGAATCAAAGTCGCCCATAATAATGTCCGACTTTACGCCCACTGCCTGTGCAAGCTTATAGCCCTTGTCTGCAGATATCACAAGAGAATCGTCGATAAAAGGCTTATATTCTGCCACACACTGAGCCGACACCGCTTCACCGCCTGAAAAGATAGTGCATTTCTTAGTCATTTTTGTATTCCCACTCCTTAAGCTGCTTTGCCTGCTCGTACATTTCCACATAGCTTTCGTGCCTTGACTTTGCGATCTCGCCATTTTTTACCGCCTCTATGACCGCACAGCCCTTTTCCTTTGTGTGGCTGCAATCAGGAAATCTGCACTTGCCCTCGTATTTCTGAAACTCAGGAAAACAGCCTGCAAGCTTGTCCTTGAAAATAATATCATATCTGTTGGTATCAAACGACGAAAAGCCAGGGGTATCGGCAATATAACCACCGCCCTCCAGCTTGTAAAGCTCTACATGGCGTGTGGTGTGCTTTCCTCTGCCAAGCTTTTTGCTTATCTCGTTGGTGGCAAGCCCCAATGCAGGGAACATATTATTGAGCAGTGACGATTTGCCAACGCCCGTGTTTCCTGTAAATGCCGACAGCTTGCCCTCCAGCACTGCCTTAACAGCTTCACTGCCCTCGCCGGTGGTATTGTCTACCTGAAAGGTCTTTATCCCTGCGCCCTTGTATATGTCCACAAGCTCGTCACAGCTTTCCTTGTCTATCTTTGTAAAGACTACCACAGGCTCTATTTTTTTGAAAACAGCTATTGCAATAAACTTATCAAGCAACAGCAGATTAGGTCTTGGTTCGCAGGTAGACGAAACGAACACAAGCATATCAAGATTTGCAAGAGGCGGTCTTATAAGCAAATAAACTACCTTCACGGTTAGTGGTAACAATAATATTGCCTTTCTCTTCGGTCACCGTACATGTTCCTTTTTCTGACAGCCCATTACCCGTTTCAGTAAATTTATCATTCTCAATCCAACGATGATTATCGTATACAAACCCTCCTCCCTGACTGACAACCTGCTGGCCGTTCATAACTAATGTAACCAATTGCC
>OGYL01001746.1_pt1 | contig 16243 bp, 16 predicted proteins | sample 1576541 | NCBI WGS metagenome assembly OGYL01 (sample SAMEA3541551, study PRJEB24748) | human gut metagenome | biome: human gut; feature: human-associated habitat; material: faeces | place: China | collected 2012 | reverse complement strand
GGTTCAGCTCCGCGCTGTGGCCGTTCTCCACGTTAGGATGGCCGGAGAAAACACCGGAATTTGATTATTTTTATCCGACAGATGTACTCGTAACCGGATACGACATCATCTTCTTCTGGGTTATCCGTATGGTATTCTCCGCACTGGAGCAGACTAAACAGGTTCCGTTCCACCACGTACTGATCCACGGACTCGTTCGTGATTCCCAGGGACGCAAGATGAGTAAATCCCTCGGAAACGGTATCGATCCGCTCGACCACGTGCGAGCCCCTACGTTAGAATGCTACTTTTTTATGAACTTTTATCTATAAGGTTTCCTATTTCATGCAGGCTGATTTCTGCTTTTTGGTCATCGAAGGGTTCGCAGTGGATGCGGTTGCGGCCGGCTTCTTTAGCCTGATAGAGGAAATGGTCGGCTAAGGCGAACATTTTCCGCAGGTCGACAGCGCCCTGGCAGAGGCCCCACGTATAGCCGCCGCTCATCGTCGGCTGGCGGGTCAAATCGTCAAAGGGCAAGTCCTTCAAGTGCCGCTGGAACCGCTCTACATCGTCCTGGAACGAAGGTTGATTCCGAAATGACAAAATCAGGAATTCATCGCCTCCATAGCGGTAGACACAATCATCCGGGAAGATATGGCACAAAAGCCGGCTGATGCCGGACAGGATATCATCGCCGAGTACATGGCCATAAGTATCATTGAAAAATTTAAACCGGTCGATGTCGCAAATCATGACACAAATCGTCTGTCCTAAATACTGTTCAAAATCTTCCCGCAGGGCTTCGCGGTTCAGCAGCCCGGTCAGCTCATCGGTCCGGCTCCGCTGGTAAAACTCTCTTCATTACTGGACCGGAGGTGCATGCGTATCTGGGCAAAAGCCAGGGCCAGATGGCGCCGCGAAAAGATGATGACCAGACAAACCAGATAAAAGAGGACGATATCGTATTGGTCCTGCCAGGCAATCTGATGACCTGTCATGGCGATGACGGCAAAGGTCGTGACCAGATTGACGGCGACGATGGGAAACAAAACCTTGAGGTTATCGTAAATGGACAGCAAATAGACCATGATGAGCATGAGCAGGTATTCAAAGAAGAAACTGCTCCCGTCCTGGGTGCTGAAAAAAGTCAGGCACGCCAGGGATGAATTGATGAACAAAAAGATATAGACCAGATTTTCTAATATCTTTTCATTGCGGACCGCTCCGTGCAGACATCGGTAGAAACCGGCAAAAAAGAGGACATTGACGCTAAAAATGATTCCATAGACTGCCGTTGCATTGATAGCCGGCAAGACGGCTCCGGCTGCATTGGGCGCATACGTACCGATGACCCCGGTCAGGGCGATGATGCACAGGAGGCAGGAAATGAAACTGCAGGCATAGAGATTATCCCGTATTTTCCGTTTCCTGAATTCCGGATCCGCCAAAATAGCCTGGATATCACCAAATGGCCCATGAAATATTTTATGTACATGTTTTCGTAAATATATAACAAATCTCATGAAAAAGCCCCCATTTGTCTATACTTATAGTATCAAAACAAATGAGGGCTTGCAAGTTTTACTCGATGACCTCAATGACTGCCCGGTACGGCTTCCATGAGCGTTTCGGCCTGAGCCTTCGCTTTTTCTTTGGTTTCATGAGCATCCATGTGGCGGGCAAAGATGCCGGCCAGGGTAGAACCCGTTACCTGATGGATAGCCGCTCCGACGGCTGCCGGAATGGCGACGGCCGGGGCAAAGAAGACCGATACCAGCGAAATGGCCAGGGCGTCGTTCTGCATGCCGACTTCCAACGTGACCGAGTGCTGCTGTTTCTTGCCCAAGCCCAGCTTGCCTGTAACGAAATAGCCGATGAGGAAGCCGCCGAGATTGTGCAGGAGGACCATGAGGATGATGAAGATACCCATGTCCAGGATTTTAGCGCCATTGATGGCAATGACGCCGCCGACGATGACCAGGACGCCGAAAGCCGAAACGAGGACCAGGACCTTCGACAGGGAGGCAATATGTTTTTCTCCCATCAGGCGATGCGTCAATAAGCCGAGGATCAAGGGAACCAGGATGACTTTCATGACTGTCATGGCCATAGCCATAAAGGAAACTTCGACCCATTGGCCGGCCAGGCCCCAGACGATAAAAGGCATCATAATCGGCGCCAGCAAGGTCGAACACGTCGTAATGGAAACGGACAGGGGTACATCGGCCTTGGCCAGGAAGCCCATGACATTTGACGCCGTCCCGCTGGGACAGGAGCCGAGGAGGATCATGCCGACGGCGATTTCCGGCGGCATTTCAAAGGCCAGGACCAGGGCATAGGCCAAGAGGGGCATAATCGTATAGTGAGCCGTACAGCCGATGAGGACTTCCTTCGGCCGCTGGACGATCAATTTGAAATCCCGGGCATGGAGCGTCATACCCATACCGAACATGATGACGCCTAACAAGAGGACCGTATGAGGAACCGCCCAGAGAAAGGCATTGGGCATGAAATAAGCCCAGATGACGACGAGAAAGACGATATACGTCAAATTCTTCCCAACAAAACCGCTCAACTTTCCAATGAAATCCATCATAGTCACGCACATCCTTTCTAAAATAAGACCTGACAAATACAAATACGCAAACGGTTTTGATGGAGCAAAAAAAAACTTTGCCTCTAAAAAGAGACAAAGTATTCACTCTGCGGTACCACTCTCATTGTCGTAATGACCACTTTTCCAGCATCTCCGGGACAGCCCATGTAATGCCTGGCAAGGTAACGGTTGCCTGCCGGCTGCGTCTACTAGCAAAATACGTTCGGGCAGCAGCTCCTGGACGACTTCACGCCGGGATTCCATCCTGCCTCTCAGCCGCCAGCAGGTCTCTGTCATGGTTTCCCAAACATTACTATTTCCATTCAACACTGTTTTGTATTTGTTGAGGCCTATTATACCGTGTCGCTCCCGTGAAGTCAATAAGCTTTTAAGTTAGTTGTACGTTTTACCGTCAAAAATTTACATATGTCATGGTCATCTTTTCTATATTTTATAGTTGAAATTTGAATTTGAATTATATATAATAGAAAGAGAAAATTCTGCTAATCTGCATACCGTCCTAAGAAAGAAGGAATGTCCATGCTCTCCGCTTCCCTGCAAGCCCATAAGAAACAGCTCTTCATTTTCATCATCCTCCTGGCCGCTGCCGCTGGGGCCTGGTGCTACTGGCAGCAGCCTAAAGCAGCGCCGCTTACGCTCCATGGCAATGTCGATGTCCGTCAGGTTTCGCTCACATTCAATGCCAGTGAACGCATCGCCTCGATGAATGTCGAAGAAGGCGACCGTGTCCACCAAGGGCAGGTCCTGGCTACGCTCAATACGACGCCCCTAAAATTGACGATTGCCCGCTGCCAGGCGCAAATCGCCCAGCAGGAAGCCGTCGTCGCTAAGATGAACAACGGCTCGCGGCCCGAAGAAATTGCCGAAGCAGCGGCTTCCGTCCAATCGGCTCAGGCCGAAGCGGATAATGCCGCCGCCGATTATCAGCGCATGAGTACGCTCTATGCCGGCGACGCCATCAGCAAGCAGACCTTGGATGCAGCGGAAGCCAAGGCCAAATCGACAGCGGCTACCCTGGCCCATGCTCAGTCGGCCCACGACCTGGCCAGCAACGGCTATCGCCAGGAAGACATCGACGCCGCACAGGCACAGCTCCAGTCCCTGCAGAACGAACTGCAGACCGCCCAGTATAACCTGAGCCAGGCCACTCTCGTCGCCCCGCAGGACGGCGTCATCCGCTCGCGCCTCGTCGAACCGGGCGACATGGCCTCACCGTCGACACCGGTCTATACGCTCAGCCTGGATACGAACAAGTGGATCCGGGCCTACATTTCGGAAGATAAACTGGGAAAAATCCACGAAGGCCAGTCGGCAACGGTCACTATCGACAGCGTCGACACGCCCTTGACGGGCCAGGTCGGTTACATTTCCGACACGGCAGAGTTTACGCCGAAATCCGTGGAAACCGATGACCTCAGGACATCCCTCGTCTATGAAGTCCGGATTTACGTCACCGACCCCGACAACGTCCTGCGCCTGGGCATGCCGGCGACAGTCACCTTCTGAGGCAGAAAGGAAGGATTCCCATGACGAACTGTCAGCCTGCATCGACCTCCCCAGCCCTCGAGGCCCAGGGGATCGTAAAACAATTCATCCGCCCTGGTCAGTCCAGTCCGGTCACGGCTTTATCAGGGGTTTCACTGACCGTCCGCACCGGGAGTCTGACGGCCATCATCGGCCCTGACGGGGCTGGCAAGACGACTTTCATGCGCCTCGTCTGCGGCCTGTTGAAAAGCGATGCCGGCAGCCTGTCGGTCCTGGGTATGGACGTGGCCAGCCATCCTCAGGCCGTCCAGGACCATATCGGTTATATGCCCCAGGAATTCGGTCTCTATGAAGACCTGTCGGTCCAGGAAAACCTGGACCTCTACGCCAACCTCCACGCGGTCCCTCAAGCCGTGCGCCAGGAGCGCTTCAAGAAACTGCTCGACCTGACCGGTCTGAGCCCGTTCACGAAGCGCATGGCCGGCAAGCTCTCTGGCGGTATGAAGCAGAAATTGGGGCTGGCCTGCACCCTCGTTTCCATGCCGCCGCTGCTGCTCCTCGACGAGCCGACAGTCGGCGTCGACCCCCTATCGCGGCGGGAACTGTGGCAAATCCTCGACACCCTGTCGGCATCGGGGTCCCTGACCATCCTGGTCGCAACGGCCTACCTGGAAGAAGCCGAACACTGCCACGACGTATACATCCTGCATAAAGGGCATATCCTGGCCCAGGGCGCACCGGACACGCTCTGCCACTATGCCCAGGGCCGCTGTTATGTCGTCAGGCCGCCGGAAAATGTCCCACCGCGGCTCATACAGGCTGCCCTCATCGACGAAACGGAAGCCGTAGCCGATGCCGTTCCCGAAGGCGGGGCCGTCCGTTTCAGTCTGACGCCCCAGGCCAGCCTGAAGGACCTCGCCCTGCCCGGCCTGACAGTAACGGCCGTCCCGGCCAGACTGGAAGATAGTTTCATGAGCCTCCTGCGCCAGCAGGAACCGTCCCTTCCCTCCCACTACAGCCGCCCCGATATGACTGCTGCCAAAAGAGTAGAAACAGGACGGAAAATCATCGAAGTCCGGGACATTGTCCGCCGCTTCGGCGATTTCATCGCCGTCAATCATACGTCGTTCAGCGTCTACGAAGGGGAAATCTTCGGCCTCCTCGGCCCGAACGGAGCCGGGAAATCGACGACGTTCCGCATGCTCTGCGGCCTGCTTCCCGTATCGTCCGGCCAGATTTCCGTAGCCGGCGTCAACCTGCGAACCGCCCGAGCCCAGGCCAGGGCCCATATCGGCTACGTAGCGCAAAAATTCTCCCTCTACACGACGCTGTCCGTCGAAGAGAACCTCCGCTTCTTCGGCAGTGCCTACGGCCTGCGCGGCCGCCGGCTGGACCAGCGCATCGAAGCGGTCATCGAAGAATTCGATTTGTCCGGCTTCCGCCATATGCCGGCCGGCAGCCTTCCTGGCGGCTACAAACAACGCCTGTCCATGGCAGCGGCCCTGCTCCACGAACCACCTATCCTCTTTCTCGACGAACCGACAAGCGGCATCGACCCGCTGGCCCGCCGTCTCTTCTGGCGGCAGATCACGGACCTGTCGGCCAAGGGGACGACGATCATCGTCACGACACATTTCATGGAAGAAGCCGAATACTGCGACCGCATCATGATACAGGACCGGGGGCAGCTCATCGCCATCGGCACGCCGTCGGCCATCCGGAAACAGGGCGGTAATAGTCCGACTATGAATGACGCCTTCATCCATATCGTCGAGTCCGGCCGCCATCATCAGGAGGTATCGTCATGAACCTGCATCGTTTTCTCGCCTTATGTCATAAAGAATTCTGTCAGATGCTGCGCGACCCCAGCAGCTTCCTCATCGGCATCGTCATCCCTCTCATGCTCATCATCCTCATGGGATCCGGCCTATCCCTCGATGTCAAGGACCTGCCCGTCGCCGTCGCCCTGGAAGACAGCTCGCCGACGGCCCGCAGCACCCTTCACTTCCTCGACGGCTCGCCATATTTCTCACCGCACTACGTATCTTCCATAAGTGAGGCCGCCGCCCTGATGGATGCCCGCCAGGCCGATGCCATCATCGTCATCCCGCCGGATTTCACGGACCGCCTGGAACAAGGCCATGCGACGGTGCAGGTCCTCTTGTATGGCATCGATGCGACGACGGCCAATGCGGCCAATACCTATATTTCCAGCGGCTTCCAGGCCTGGCAGGCCGCTTGGGCCAAAAGCCACGGCGCAGCGTCCCGGACGGGTACGATTACACTGGTGTCGCGGCAATGGTTCAACGACGCCAATACGAGTTCATGGATGTTCATCCCCGGACTCATCGTCATCGTCATGACCCTGGTCGGCGTCTTCCTGACCTCCCTGGTCATGGCCCGGGAATGGGAACGGGGCACACTGGAATCCCTCTTCGTCACACCCGTCCGGCCGCTGGAAATCATTGCCGCCAAAATGATACCCTATTTCTGCATCGCCCTGGTCGGCCTTGTTCTCTGCCTCGTCGCCGCTTATTACGGCTACGGCGTGCCCATGCACGGGTCTCTGGCCTTGATTCTTCTATCATCTATTGAATACATCTTCGTCGCCATCGGCATGGGCCTCACCATTTCGTCGCTGACCAAGAACCAGTTCCTGGCCTGCCAGATGGCCCTGGTCGTCAGCCTGCTCCCGACGATCATGCTCAGTGGTTTCCTCTTTGACCTGCGTAGCGTACCGACAGCCATTGCCGTCATCGGCCACGTCCTGCCAGCGACGTATTATATGGAATTGATGAAATCCTTGTTCCTGGCCGGCACGACGGGGCCCCTGGTCATCAAGGACTGTGCCATCCTCGGCGCTTATGCCGTATTCTTCGTTTTCCTGTCCCTGCGCGTCACCAAAAAGGGGGTTGCCTGATGGACACATTCCGACTGACTTTTTATAAAATCTACCAGCTCATCGTCAAAGAACTGCTGACGACCTTGAAAGACCCGAAGAGCCGTGTCATCCTGGTCATCCCCGTCCTCGTCCAAGGACTCCTATTTGGGTATACGGCGACGTATAACCTCGACAATGTACCGTATGCCCTCGTCGATGAAGACCACAGCCGGGAATCGGCCGATTTCATCGCCCATCTCGATGGGACCGGCATCTTCCAGCGCGTCCAGACCTTGTCGTCGACACAGCAGATCGCCCAAGCCATCGACAGCGGCGAGGCCATGATCGTCATTACCATCCCATCGGACTTTGCCCGCCGACTGAACAGCGGCCAGGAAGCGCCGATCCAGACGGTCACCGACGGACGCAATCCCATGACAGCCGGCCTGGCGGCCAGTTATGCTGCCTCTATCGTCTCAGCCATGAATGTCCAGCGAATCGGCCATCAGCCACTCATCGAAATCCGTTCGCGCATCTGGTATAACCCCAATAACATTACACGCCGCATGTTCCTGCCATCGCTCATCCCCATGCTGGCCTTGACACAGGTCCTCATCCTGGCCGGCCTCTCCGTCGCCAGGGAACGGGAAAATGGCACCTTCGACCAGCTTCTGGTCACGCCGCTGACGCCGCCAGAAATCCTCATCGGCAAAGCCGTGCCGCCTATCCTCATCGGCCTCGTCCAGGCGACGCTCATGTTGTGCATCGCCGTGTTTTGGTTTAAAATACAATTAGTCGGTTCCCTGGCCGCTCTCTACCTTACGATTTTCATTTTCCTCGTAAGTTGTGTCGGCCTGGGCCTGTCGATTTCAGCCGTAGCCAAGAACATGCAGCAAGTCATGGTATACTGTTTCTTATTCCTCATGCCCATGATACTCCTGTCAGGACTGGCGACACCAGTCCGCAACATGCCGCAGGTCCTGCAGTACGTGACCTATATCAATCCCATGCGCTTTGCCATCGAAGCCATACGCCGCATCTACCTGGAAGGCGCCGGTATCCCTGTAATTGCCTATACTTATCTGCCCATGCTGGCCGTTGCCGCCGTCACCCTGCCCCTGGCTGCCTGGCTGTTTCGCCATAAATTATCATAGAAAGAGGGATTGCTATGCCTCATAAAGCGCCTGTGACGTCGAGCCGCGAAGACGGCCGGGAAACAAAAGCACGCATCATCGAAGCTGCAGGCCCGCTCTTTGCCCAACACGGCTACGACGGTACGACAAGTAAGGAAATCTGCCAAAAAGCTGGTGTCAATATGGCGGCTGTCAACTATCACTTCGGCAGCCGCGACGGCCTGTACGTCGCCGTCCTCGAAGAAGTCCAGGATTACCTGGTCAATGTGGACGTACTCAAAAAACTGGCGCAGCAAGAAGGCTCGCCGCGCCAGAAATTAGAACGTTTTGTCGATTATTTTATAGAAGATGCCTTTCGCCGCAACGACTGGCACGTCCGCGTCTGGATCCAGGAACTCCTGCACCCGTCGCCGTACATTCAGAATATCATTTCCCAAAAGGGCCTGCCCAAATTCTACGTATCCTCAGGCGTCCTGCAGCAGGCCTTGGGCTATGACACGGCGGATATCGGATTTTACAGTGCCTACCTCAGCCTCATCGCGCCGTTCACCCTGGCCTTCCTGGCCCAGAACAGCCCGGTCATCAAGGCTCTGCCCGTCCACTATCCAAAGGAAGAATTCATCCAGCACTTAAAGAAAAACTTCTTCAAGACTCTCGATGCCTTGACGGTTCCCAAAACGTAGTGCCTGGCTGATTTACGGGAGTACAGACCGGACCCGATTCTGGAGCTCCGGCACGACGTCGGCCTCGAACCAGGGATTCTTGGCCTGCCAGCGGAAGTTGAGCGGACTGGGATGAACGATGGGGAAATAGTCCGGCAAGTAAGCCTGATAATTCCGCACAGTCTCCGTCAGGTTGCGTTCCGTCCGGCCTTTCAAATAATAGTCGATGGCGTACTTGCCGACGAGGATGGTCAGTGCCAGGTCCGGCATGAGTTGCAGAATTTCACGATGATATTCCTGGGCGATGAACCGTCTCGGCGGTTTGTCGCCCGTTTTGGCTTTGCCCGGATAGTAGAAATCCATAGGCATAATGGAAATGGCCGGCGAATAGAAAGTCTGGCTGTCAATGCCCATCCAGGCCATCAGCTTTTCACCGGACTTGTCATGGAAAGGAATCCCCGATTCTTCGACCTTCTTGCCCGGAGCCTGACCGATGATCAAGATTCTCGCTTTCTCGTGGATCTGAAAAATAGGACCGATGCCGCGGGCCGTATACGACGCGTTCCGTTCGTCCGTTTTTAATTGATCAATGATCTCCTGCAAATGCATAAAAACGCCTCCTAAATGGTAAAGAGCCTGCCATGATACACGAATAAGCTGTGGTCGAACATCACCACGGGCCTCCCTGGCCGGGACGGCCCCTACGTAGGCGGCAGATAGCCGCGTTATTTTTCATCGCCTGTATGCGATGCCGTAGGGGACGCCTGTCTAAGGCGTCCCGCCGTGAATCCTGTAAATGATTGGAATATATGACAAGTGGCACATTGTCGTAATACCATCATCAGACGATTAAATGATAATAAATAATAGGTATGAATAGGGCTGGCAGGAAATCGGCTACTTTCAGCTTCGTCAACTGGAACATGTTGAGGGCAATACCCAGGATCATGACACTGCCGACGGCATTCAATTCCCGGATGACATCGGGCGTCATGAGGGGCATGATGAAGGTCGCCAACAGATAGAAAAAGCCCTGATAGATGAAGAGGACGATGCCGACGGGAACGACGCCCAAGCCGTAAAGGGTCCCAAAAATGAAAGAAGACGTAAAGTCCAGGGCGCTCTTGAAATAGAGAAGGTCATGACTCCCCAGGGCCGCCTGGATAGGGCCGAGGATGGCCATGGCGCCGATGACCTGCATGATGGATAAGGTGACGAAGCCCCGGACGAACCGCGAATCATCGCCGTGGCCCATGCGTTTCTTGAGGAATTCGCCGAAGCGGTTCATGCCATCTTCGATGCCGATAGCCGTCCCGACGAGGGTACCGATAATCATGCTAGCCAATACGAGGAGCAGATTCTGGCTCTGGACGGCTCCTTGTATGCCCATGATGGCGACGCACAGAGAAATGACACCAAAAATGGCCTTGGTAAAGCGCTCCGGTATGCCGCGCTTCAAAAGAAATCCCAGCAATGCCCCTAATGACGACGTCACGGCATTGACGATGACAGCGAACATGTACTTTCCCCCTGACAAGTGAATTTGTATCCATTATAGCAGAAAAAAGGCGCTGTCGCACGAAGACAGCGCCTTTTTTTAGCAGTTAGCAGCTAGCCGTTAGCAGTTAGTGGATGGCTTTGAATTTAAAGGCTTTCTATGTAAACTACAAACTCCATACTATAAACTATAAAGAGAATGGGAGCGCACATGATGGCAGAAGCCTTCGTGCGATAGTCTCTTTTAGCAGTTAGTGGATGGAATCGAATTTAATGGGCTGCTGTGGGCGATACGCTGGCAGCGGCTTTCTGGTCGGTTTCGTAGTTGGAGTCGAAGCGTTTGTTCAGGTAGTTGACGTAGAGATAGGCCAAGACGGCACCGGAGATGTTGTGCCATGCACTGAAGACGGCACCGGGGACGCCGGCCATGGGCAGGGATGCAAAGTGTGCTTTGGCCAGGCCCGTTGCTAAGCCGGAATTCTGCATGCCGACTTCGATGGACAAGGCGACCATTTTCTTCCAGCTCATGCCGCAGAGATGGCCGATAAAGAATCCCAGGGCATAGCCCAGGCAGTTGTGCAGGATGACGACCAGCAGGATGATGCCCGAACTGTTGAGGATAGCATCGCGGCTGGCTCCGATGATGCCGGCGATGAGGAAGGAAATAGCCAGGGCCGAAACAGCCGGCAGGTAATCCGCAGCCGTATCAGCCAGCTTCGGCAGGAAGCTCTTGACGATGAGGCCCAGAGCGATGGGGACGATGACGATCTGCAGGATCGATAAGAACATGCCGACCGGGTCAAAGGAGATGCGCTGACCGATGATGAGATACGTCAAAAGCGGCGTCATGATCGGCGAAATTAACGTCGATACACTGGTCATCGTGACCGACAGGGGTACGTCGCCTTTGCTCATGAAGGTGATGACATTAGACGATGTACCGCCCGGGCAGGTCCCGACGAGGACGACGCCAACCGTCAGGGCCGGGTCGAGCTGGAAAATCGTCGAAAGGACGTAGGCCAGGAAAGGCATGACGAAATACTGGGCGCAGGCGCCAAAAAAGACATCTTTCGGCCGCTTGAGGACCAGGGCGAAATCGTGGACGCTCATGGTCATGCCCATGCCGAACATGATGACGCCGAGGAGGACGGAGAGAACGGAAATGCCGCCCACCTTGCCGAGGACCCAAGAAAAGCTCGTCGGCAGGGTCATGCCGATGATGAGGAAGATGACGGCGATGACGCCGAAATATTTACCGATAAGGGCACAGACTTTTTTCATGATGAATACCTCTTTTTAAAACAATATGTTTATAAGTCCAAAAAAAAGGAACCTCCTGCCCCGATGGGGATTCTCCGCCATTCCGAAGAGGCCCGGCCAGGGCAAGAGGCTCGTTGAAAGACTAATTATTTCATGACAGCGCCGGTATTGGCAGACGTGACGAGTTTCGCATAGCGGGACAAGTAACCGGTCTTGACCTTCGGTTCCGGCTGCTTCCATTCAGCTTTGCGTTTTGCCAATTCTTCATCGCTGACTTCCAGTTCCAATTTACGGTTGGGAATGTCGATGGAAATAGTGTCTCCGTCGTGGACCAGGGCCAGGGGGCCGCCTTCCATAGCTTCCGGCGAGATGTGGCCGATGCAGGCGCCGCGGCTGGCACCGCTGAAGCGGCCGTCGGTCAAGAGGGCGACTTTCAGGCCCATGCCGGTGATGACGGCTGTCGGGTTGAGCATTTCACGCATGCCCGGACCGCCTTTCGGGCCTTCGTAGCGGATGACGACGACGTGGCCTTCTTTGATTTCACCGCCGATGATAGCGGCAATGGCAGCTTCTTCCGAGTCATAGCATTTGGCCGTACCTTTATAGACCAGGAGGTCCGGTTCGACGGCACTTTCCTTGATGACCGAGCCGAGAGGCGCCAGGTTGCCTTTGAGGACGGCAATGCCGCCTTTATGCATATAGGCGTTTTCTACGGAATGGATGACGTCGTGGTTGAGGATCTTCGCATCTTTGATGCGGTCGCCGACCGTGCCGGTAATGGTCTTGGCGTCGGTGTGGATGAGGCCCAACTTGGAGACCTCTTTCATGACAGCGCAGATGCCGCCGGCTTCATCGAGGTCCTGCATATGATACGTGCCGCCAGGGCTCATCTTGCAGATATAGGCCGCTTTACGGCTGATTTCGTCGAATTCATCGAGCGAGAGGTCGACGCCGGCTTCGTGGGCGATGGCCGGTAAATGGAGGGCCGTGTTAGTCGAACCACCGATAGCCATGTCGACGGCAATGGCGTTTTCAAAGGCTTCCAGGGTCATGATGTCGCGCGGCTTGATATCTTTGCGGACCAAATCCATGACGACCTGGCCGGCTTTCTTAGCCAACATGCGGCGCAGGCCCGTATAGGCAGCGGGAATGGTGCCGTTGCCGGGAAGGCCCATGCCGAGGACTTCGGTCATGCAGTTCATGGTGTTGGCTGTGAACAAGCCGGAACAGGAACCGCAGCCCGGGCAGGCCTGGAATTCCATCTGGTGCATTTCTTCCGGTGTCATCTGGCCCGATTCGACTTTGCCAGCGGCTTCAAACATGGTGCTGACGCTGATGTTCTTGCCGTTGTGACGGCCGGCGAGCATGGGGCCGCCGCTGACGACGACTGTCGGGATGTTGAGGCGGCCGGCAGCCATGAGCATAGCCGGGACGATTTTATCGCAGTTCGGGATGAGTACCAGGCCATCAAAGGCATGAGCTGTCGCTACGGCTTCAATGGAGTCACAGATCAGTTCACGGCTGGACAAGGAAAAGCTCATGCCGCGATGACCCATGGCGATACCGTCGCAGACGCCGATGGACGGGAATTCAATCGGTGTACCGCCGGCAGCGGCAACGCCGAGCTTGACTGCTTCGGCAATATCGCGCAAATGGATATGGCCGGGAATGATTTCATTGAAGGCATTACAGATACCGATCAACGGTTTCTGCAAATCTTCATCGCTATAGCCCATAGCATGGAATAACGTACGATGGGCGGTTCGGGTAACGCCCTTTTTAACAACATCACTGCGCATGGTATTCATCCTTTCTCTACATATCCTTGACGGCCATTTCGCCGCGGGACAGGGAAATCTGCCCGGTCCGGGCGATTTCAATAATATCATAATCTTTCAGCATTTCCAAAAGAGCCTCGATATGGTCTTCCCGGCCTGTCAGGCGCAGGACCAGGGAACGGCGCTGGACGTCGACGATCTTGGCGTTGAAGAGCTGGGCGATATTGGTCAGTTCTTCGCGGGTCTGCGGCGTCGGGCTCTGGACTTTGATCATCGCCAGTTCATAACTGATGAACGGCGCATCGTCGAGGTTGACGACTTTGATGACGTCGATGAGCTTGGCCAGCTGGTTGACGGCCTGGTCGAGTTCCCAGCGGTTTTCAACGGAAACGACGATGTTGATACGCGTTACGTCAGCTTCTTCCGTATAACCGGCATTGATACATTCAATATTAATGGCTCTGCGGCTAATCAGGCCGGCGACGTGCGTCAGGACGCCCGGTTTATTGTCGCAGAGAATAGCGAGATGTTGTCTCATCATTTCCCTTCACCTCCCAATACCATCTGGTCCAGGCGCTTGCCGCCGGGAACCATGGGATAGACATTTTCATCAGCCGGGATGAAGACGTCGAGCAGTGCCGGCCCTTCCGTCTTGAACAGGGCTTCTACGGCTTTAGCCAGGTCTTCCGGCTTATGGACGGCCGTCCCGGGAACCCCCATGGACGCGGATACGGCTGTCAAATCGGGGTTATCCCCAATCAGCGATTCAGCGCAGTGGCCGTTGTAGAACAAGCGCTGCCACTGGTTGACCATGCCCAGGACGTTGTTGTGGAGAACGATGGTCTTGACATCGACGCCATATTTATGAAGAGTGGCGAATTCCTGGCAGTTCATCATGATACTGCCGTCGCCAGTGAATAAGACGACTTTCGACTTGGGACAGCCCAGCTTGGCACCGAGGGCAGCCGGCAGGCCATAGCCCATAGTACCCAGACCGCCAGAGGTAACGAAGCGGCGGGGCTTATTTAAATCGAAGAACTGAGCTGCCCACATCTGGTGCTGGCCGACGTCGGTAACGACGATGGTGTCGTCGTCGGTCCACTTCTGGACCTCTTCAAAGAGCTTCTGCGGCGAAACGGCATCGGGAAGGTCCCGCGTGGCAAAGGGATGAGCGGCCTTCATATCGAGGACGAAAGTCCGCCATTCACCATAGCGGTCCGCCAGATGCGTTTCATGAGCTGCCAGCTTTTCGTCGAGGAGCGGCAGGGACCAGCGGAGGTCGCCGTTGACGCTGATGTCGGCGTGGACGATTTTATTGATTTCTACTTTATCGATATCGAAGTGGACGATCTGCGCGTTCGGCGCGAAATTTTCGACGTCGCCAGTGACGCGGTCATCGAATCGGGCGCCGATGGCGACCAGGAGGTCGCATTTCGTAACGGCCATATTGGCAGCGTACGAGCCATGCATGCCGACCATGCCCAGGTGGGCGTCATACGTATCGGGGACGCAGCCCTTGCCCATGAGGGTCGTGACGACAGGGACATGCATCTGCTGGACGATGTGTTTCAAGCGGTCCGACATGTTGGAAAGGACGACGCCGCCACCGGTGAGGATGACCGGGCGCTTTGCCTTTTCAATGGCTTCGACGGCGCGGTCGACATCGGCTTCATTGCCGACGTGATGGCCCTGGTAGCCGCGCAGATGGACTTCTTCGGGATATTCAAATTCAAAAGGTGTATCGAATACATCCTTGGCAATATCGACAAGGACCGGCCCGGGCCGGCCTGTGGTTGCGATGTAAAAGGCTTCTTTCAAGACCCGGGGCAATTCCTTGACGTTCTTCACTAAATAGTTGTGTTTCGTAATCGGCGTGGTAATACCGGAGATATCAGCTTCCTGGAAGGAATCGCGCCCGATAAGGGGCGTTGCTACCTGGCCGCTGATGACGACGAGGGGAATGGAATCCATGTTGGCCGTGGCAATGCCTGTAACCATGTTGCAGACGCCAGGACCGGACGTAGCAAAGCAGACACCGGGCTTGCCCGTAGCGCGGGCATAGCCGTCAGCGGCGTGGACAGCTCCCTGTTCGTGGCCTGTCAGGACATGGGGAAATTTGGCTTTATATAATTCATCATATAATGTCAGGACAGCCCCGCCGGGATAGCCGAAGACGACTTGTACCTGTTCACGTTTCAAGCATTCGATCACTGCTTGTGCTCCGGTCATTTTCATCTCATTCACCTCATCATAAAACATGACTCATACTTACAAAGAAGCTATTCTTCAATCAACCTGCTTCTTGGGTTTGATGTCTGAAGTTTGATGTTAAAAGTTATTTCCAACTTCAAACTCCAAACACCGTCCCACAATCCGGAATCCTTTATGCAAATAAAAAGCCAAAGCTTCCCGGTTTTGTTCGTTTACATCTACACGATATATATTTTTCTCGCGTACCGCATAATCAATCAAAATGCTGCCATATCCTTTGTGGAGTTCGTCGGGGTGTACAAAAAGCATTTCAATCTTTTCATCAGACAGTCCCATAAAAGCAATGGCATTGCCCAATCTATTATATATAATGTATAAAGAAAGAATCGGGAAATAATGATTCATTATCTCTGACTTATAGAACAGAATATCACCTTCATTCAAAAAACGGTGAGTATGCCGTACGGCAACTTCCCAAAGCCTCAACAATTCGTCATAGTTTTCAGCATTTCCCTGAAGGACCAAGGACTTTTGCATCACAAAATTATCAAGTCTTATTCCCAATACATCTACCTCTTGAGTACACAGTACATGGAATCCCCGTTTCTAAAAAAACCGGCGAGCCGGAAGACTTACTTCGGCATCCAACATAATAGACTTACATTCTACGACAAATTTTTCGGCTGTATACAGCAAAAGGCTTCCCACTCCTCTACACTGGTGTAAAGGGTCAACAAACA
>OGYL01001739.1_pt1 | contig 16320 bp, 13 predicted proteins | sample 1576541 | NCBI WGS metagenome assembly OGYL01 (sample SAMEA3541551, study PRJEB24748) | human gut metagenome | biome: human gut; feature: human-associated habitat; material: faeces | place: China | collected 2012 | reverse complement strand
CATCAAACAATTCAGTTGGGAAAGGTCCGCTACCAACACGAGTACAATAAGTAACTTCGTGGATCCAGCCTTCCGGTCCTTCGATTTCGCCCATCTGGATGCCCCGCAAGGTCTTGTACAGTTTCGTCAGGACAGGACCCATTTCGTCCATGCCGCTGGGGAGGCAGATTTCTTTGCCGTGGTCAACGACTTTGCCTACCGGGCAGATGACGGCAGCCGTACCGCAGAGGCCGGCTTCAGCGAATTCGCTGACTTCTGCGAACTTAACCGGACGGTGTTCGACTTTCATGCCAAGCATGTCCATTGCGATCGTGATCAGGGAACGGCGGGTAATGGACGGCAGGATGGAGTCCGATTTCGGCGTAACCAAAGTGCCATCTTTCTTGACGAAGAGGAAGTTAGCGCCGCCCGTTTCTTCTACGTACGTGCGCGTAGCCGGGTCGAGGAACATGTTTTCATCGAAGCCGTTCTGATGAGCCAAAATGTAAGGATACATGCTCATGGCATAGTTCAAGCCGGCTTTGATATGGCCTGTGCCGCGCGGTGCTGCACGGTCGAAGTCAGAAATGCAGATCGTAATCGGTTTGACGCCGTTCTTGAAGTAAGAGCCGACAGGCGTGCCGAAGAGGCGGAACTGATATTCGTCAGCCGGTTTGACGCCGATGACCGGGTTAGTCCCAAAGAGATACGGACGCAGGTAGAGAGCGCCGCCGCTTTCAAAGGGAGGAATATAATCCTTATTGGCCCGGACGACTTCGTCGACAGCTTCCATGAACATATCTTCCGGAACCGGCGGCATTTCCAAGCGTTTTGCCGAGTCCATCAAACGTTTTGCGTTCTGGTCCGGACGGAAGGTGACCGTGCGGCCGTCTTTGGTTTTATAGGCTTTTAAGCCTTCAAAGACTTGCTGGCAGTATTGCAGGATGCCGGCACATTCATTGAGGACGACATTCGGGTTATCCGTCAATTCCCCTTTGCCCCATTTGCCATCTTTATAGTTGGCAACATAACGTTTTGCAATCGGCTGATATTCAAAACCTAAGGCCGACCAGTCAATATTAACATTTGACATCGCAATTCCTCCATTTCTTTTTTAAACAAAATAATTTATATCTATTTTGTAATTATAGATTAATCACTTCTTTCGCTTTTGTCAATGGGAGAAATTCTCACCGGATTATTGTTAACTAATTTGTACTATTTAAAAATTGACAATAAGTCGATTATTGGCTATAATCCAGATTATCGTAAACTTTTTAAATATTATTGTGGTTTACATTTATCCAAAGGAGTGATTTCATGGTTTCTTCTGTCCTCTCAGCCCACCGCTGGGATACGCGGGATATGGTCTTATTCGCCCTGTTCACGGCGCTCATCGCCATCGGGGCCTTTATCCGCATCCCTGTTCCGTTCTGTCCTTTTACGCTGCAATTATTGTTCACCACCCTGGCCGGACTGCTCCTGGGCAGCCGCCGCGGCGCCGCCTCGGTGGCCGTCTACGTCCTCTTAGGGCTGGTCGGACTGCCGGTCTTCACGTCTGGCGGCGGTCCGTCCTATATTTTCCAGCCGACCTTCGGCTATCTCATCGGCTTCATCGGCGGTGCCTGTCTGACCGGATACATTGCCCATCAAAGCGCCATGCCATCGCTGCAGCGCCTGCTGGCTGCTGATTTTGCCGGCCTCATCATCGTCTACGCCTGCGGCATGGTCTATTTAGCTTTAATCAATAACGTATACCTGGGCACACCGATCAGTCTGTGGACACTCTTCGTCTACTGCTTCGTCCTGCCCATTCCCGGTGACATCTTTCTCTGCATCGTCGCCGCCTTCCTGACCCGCCGAATACGTCGGACCACTGCCCTCTAGAAAGGAGTTCGTTTACTATGAGTAAAGGTTTATTCATCACCGGGACGGGGACGGACATCGGCAAGACCTATGTCACAGCCCTGCTCATCAAGACACTGCGCCAGCACGGTTATGACGTCGGTTATTATAAGGCTGCCATCAGCGGCGCCCCGACCGTCGCGGCCAGTGATGCCGGTTATGTAAATGAGATAGCCGGGATTGGCGAATCGCCGGACCTGCTCTTGTCTTATCTTTACGACCACGCCGTGTCGCCTCACCTGGCAGCCCGCTGGGAAGAGAAGCCCATCGAAAAAAGCGTCATCCTCCGCGACTGGCAGCGCGTCACGGCAGCCTATCCCTACGTCACGGTCGAAGGCAGCGGTGGCATCATCTGTCCCCTCCGCGAAGATGATGCCATCAGCTTCCAGCTGGAAGATCTCATCGGCTGGCTGCACATCCCATCGCTCATCGTCTGCCCGGCTGGCCTGGGGACCATCAACGGCGCCGTCCTGACCGCCTTTTATATGAAAGAAAAGGGCCTGCCTGTCCAAGGTTTCATCGTCAACCATTATACGGGAAGCCCCATGGAAAAAGACAACATCCGCATGATTGAAAAGCTCAGCGGCAAGCCCGTCCTGGCCGTCGTCGGCGACAACGCCGAACTTTTACAGGCCGATGCCCAGGCTTTGATTCAACTATACCAGTAAGGAGTGATTTACATGAGTTTACTTGAAGCTGACTTAAAATACATCTGGCATCCGGCTCAGCAGATGAAAGACGCCGAAGTCTTCCCGCCCGTCGTCATCGACCACGGCAAAGGCTGCTATCTCTATGACACAGAAGGCAAAGAATACATCGACATCATCAGTTCCTGGTGGTGCAATCTCCTCGGCCACTGCAACGACGAAATCAATGACGCCATCAAAGACCAGCTCGACCAGCTGGAACACGTCATCTTTGCCAATTTCTCCCATCGCCCGGCCATCGAGCTCTGTCAGGCGTTGCTGCCGCTGCTGCCAAAAGGGCTGACGCATTTCAATTTCACCGACAATGGCTCATCGTCTGTCGAATGTGCCCTGAAGATGGCCTTTCAATATCAGTATCAGTCGGGCCACCCTGAACGGCAGCGTTTCATGTGCCTGTCTGAATCGTATCACGGCGAGACCATCGGCGCCCTGTCCGTCGGCAGTATGGACCTCTATGCCCGCATTTACAAGCCCATGATGATGAATAACATCCATTTCGACGGCCTCGACTGCTACCGCTGTCCCTATGGCCAAACGCGGGATACGTGTGACTGCGAATGTTTCGTCGGCGCTGAAAAGGCCTTCGCCGCTTACGGCAAAGAAACGGCAGCCCTCATCGTCGAACCGATTCTGCAAGGCGCGGCGGGTATGCGCATCTACCCGCCAGAATACCTGCGCCGCCTGCGCCAGCTCTGTGACCAGTACGGCGTCCTGCTCATCGACGATGAAGTCGCTGCCGGCTTCGGCCGGACGGGCAAGATGTTCGCCATTGAACACGCCGGCGTCAGCCCGGATATCCTCTGCACGTCGAAAGGCCTGACCGGCGGCTACCTGCCCATGTCCCTGACGATTACGACCGATGCCATTTACCAGGCCTTCTACGACGATTTCAAGACCCATAAGGCTTTCGTCCACAGCCACACCTATGCCGGCAATCCCCTGGCCTGCCGGGCGGCCCTGGCTGTGCTACACATCATGGAACGCGACGATATATTAAAAAAAGCTGCCGAAAAGAGCATCTACCTTCACGAAAAGTTAGACGCTGCTCTCGGCAGCCACAGCCATGTCGGCGAAATCCGCCACATCGGCCTGATCAATGCGATTGAATTAGTTGAAGATAAACGGAGTAAACGCGCCTTTGACCCGGAAAAGCGGGTCGGCTGGCACATCTTCCGCAAAGCCATGGACCTGGGACTGGTCCTGCGCCCCATTGGCGACGTCATTTACTTCAATCCGCCCCTCACCATTGATGAGCAGACCATGGATGAAGCCGTCCGCCGCTGCCGGGATGCCGTCCATGCCGTCTTAGGTGGCGATTAAGCCTTCAGCGCCGCATCCAGGGCCGCTTTGACATGGGCCTTGATGTCGTCATAAGACTGGCCTGGCTGGGCTTCGTAGAGTTTTTCCGTGCCGATGAACATAGACGGCACATAGTAGTAAGAATGGCCCTGTACGACTTCGGGGTGTTCCGATTCTTCGTACCAGTCGACGGCTACCTGGCGGTAAGCCGGATTTTCTTCGATCAGTTCAGCCAAGGCTTCTTTGGCGCCCTTGCAATAGGGGCAGCCGTTCATATAAAAAGCGGTGATATTCTTCAAGGGAATCGTCTCCTTTCCAGGGAACAGACAGGTTACTGATGACCTCCGCAGCCGTGGGAACCGCAGTGATGTTCACCATGGCCATGCTGCTGGTCGTGATGGCTGCAAGCTACGTCGGGATTGAATTTCAGCGTACCATTGAGCAAATCCTTGACGGCTTCATCGGCACTGCCCGTAACGCCGCCATAGAGGTCAATCGAAGCGGCCGCCAGGGCCTGCTGGGCTCCGCCACCGATGCCGCCGGCAATGACGGCATTGATTTCCTGGGCCTGCAGGAAACCGACCAGGGCACCATGGCCCTGACCTTTGGTGTCGATGACGTCAGCCTTGACGATATGCCCATCTTCGACATCATAAATCTTGAATTTTTCCGAATGGCCGAAATGCTGGAATACATTCCCATTTTCATACGTAACTGCTACTCTCATCATAACAATTTCTCCTCCAATCTGCAATAACCAGACGGGTCCTCGCGGCCCGTCTTTTTTTGACATATGTCGATTAATTTGATTTTAGTATATGACATATGTCAGTATTTGTCAATGAAAAAGAGGCTGTCTCATTAAGACAGCCTCTTTTTGAGTTCATCGTAGGTCGTTTATCGTTCGTCGTAGGGGCGCCCACGTGGGGCGCCCGTTCACGCCAATCGGTGCATGGCCATCTTGCATATACCTGACGGGCTAAAAAAGCACGTGTAAGCCCCTACAAAAAAGCCATCGCATCAAACGTCAATCATTCCCGCTTCCCGGCGAGATGACGACGGTCGGTGTACTGTTGCCTTTGACGGAGTACATATTATAGACATAGTCCGGCGTCAGTTCACCTTTGAGATGGAACAGGGAGTAGGCGTCGACGGCGTTCATGTAAACGACGTCGCTCTTGACGTATCCCGGGGCGATGCCATAAGGACTGGTCAGGATGCCCTGCTGGGAATTCCACTGTAAATCCAGATTCAGCGCCGTCGCCACGGCTACGGACGGCAGGTAAATCTGGCCATTCTTGCCCAGTGCCCGCTTGGCCAGTTTATGGCCGTTTACAACTAAATCGTAAGCCTTGGCGATGTACGTGACGTTGCCATCGGAGGCGTTGATCTTATCGGAGATTTCCTGGAAATCAGCAAAATCTTCTACGCCATAGCCGGCCAGGGCCTTCTTGACCTGAGCGATGCTCAGGGACTGCCAGCCGTAGCCGTCAGGATAGATATAATAAGAAACCGTATGGTCCGGGTCGACGTCGATGACCAGGCGGTCATAGTAGACCGTAACCGGCGTCCCGACGGATACATACTGGTAGAGGTCTTCTACATCGGCTTCTTTCATGCGCACGCAGCCATTGGATACATAGCCGCCGATGGATTCAGGATGATTGGTCCCATGGATCCCATAGTTACCGTAAAAGCCGATCCAGCGGTAGCCAATAGGGTTGTCCGGACCTGAACCGATCTGGATGCTCGTGTCATCCGGGTCGACCCAGGTCGGGTTGACTTCCTTATATTGGACGGCATAGTAACCGGTCGGCGTCGGCGTCGACGTCTTGCCGACCCCGACGTGATACATCCTGACCTTCGTATCGCCTTCATAGAGCGTTAAGATACGGCTGGCCAGGTTGATACCTATTTTCTTTTCCGATTCGACCGCCTTGGCCTGCTGGCCTTCCTTGGCGGCCGTCTGGCTTTTCGTGTCCTTCTTCGCCGTTACGGCTGGCTGGGCCGGTTTCGTTTCTTCCTGCGGCGCCGCCGTCGGCTTGATTTCCACTTTGACTGCAAAAGGAGCCGGTCCAGTCTTCAGTTCCGGCGTATCGGCCCAGGCAGCTCCAGCGGTCAAGGCCAGGACGCAGGTCAGAGCCATCATTCGTTTCAGCAAAAAAATCCCTCACTTTCATCGCGCTGATGCGCCTTTATTTTGATTTACATTTATTTAATCTTCGTTTACATCATCTTCCCGGCCGCTGCCATTCAGAATCAGGTTGAGGACGACAGCCGTAATACTGCCCAGGGTAATGCCACTGTGCAGGACGATGTTCGCCCACGACGGGAAGCTGTGGAAAAAGTTCGGCGCCGTCAGGGTGATCATGCTGACGCCGATACTGACGGCGACAATCATCAGATTGTACGTCCCGTCGAATTTAACTTTACTCAAGGCCCGGATACCGCTGGCAATGACCATGCCGAACATGGCTACGCCTGCACCGCCTAAGACGGAATTCGGGATAGAGGCGACGACAGCCGCCATCTTCGGGAACAGGCCCAAAGCGATGAGGATGATGCCAGACGCGGCGACGACGAAACGGCTCTTGACGCGGGTGACGGCGATGAGGCCGACGTTCTGGGCAAAGGCCGTATAAGGGAAGCTGTTGAGGATACCGCCGATAAAGGTCGATAAGCCATCAGCCCGGAGGCAGCGTGCCAGGCGGCTGCGGCCAATGGGGCGGCCGACGATGGACCCGATAGCGATGCAGTCCCCCGTCGTTTCTACCATCGTGACGATCATGACGACGATCATCGACAGAATCGAGCCGATATCAAAAGTCGGGAAGCCGAAGGAAAAAGGCGTGACTAACCCAATCCAGGCCGCGTTGCCGACTTCGGCGAAGTTCGTCTGCCCTAAAATCATGGCAATGATCGTCCCGCCGATGAGTCCCAGCAGGACAGAAACATTGCTCAAGAAGCCCTTGCCGCAGCGGTAAATGGCGATGATGATGACCAGGGTGATGAAGGCCAGGAACAAATTCATCGGTGAGGCGAAGTCCGGCGACTTCGGATTGCCGCCGCCCATCCAGTTGACGGCTACCGGCAGCAGGGTGATACCGATGATGGTGATGATCGTCCCCGTGACGACAGGCGGGAAAAAGCGGATGAACCGGCTAAAGAAAGGAGCAATGAAGAAAGTGAACAGCCCGGCAATGAGAATCGATCCGTAAATGGCCGTAATTCCGTGTTCCGCCCCGATGAGGATCATCGGCGTGACCGACGCAAAAGTGACCCCCTGGATCATCGGGATGCGGGCGCCGATTTTCCAGAAGCCTAAAGTCTGTATCAGCGTGGCGATGCCGCAGGAAAATAAGTCGGCATTGATCAGGTGGACCAGTTCAGCCGGCGACAAGTGCAGGGTCTGGGCAATGATGATCGGTACGGCTACAGCCCCGGCGTACATGGCCAGGACGTGTTGCAGACCGTAGGCAAAGAGCCGGCCAGCCGGCAGCATTTCGTCAACGGGATGGATCCGTTTAGTCAGGTTTTCGTTCATTTCGTAAAAGTCACCTCATGTTCAAAAAAAGCCTGCACCATGGCAAGCGATTTTTTCTTAACAATATACATACCTATAAAAAATAACAATACCGTTTTTATTATACCATTGACTCAAAAAAAATAAAACATGTAGCTAAAATTTACTCAATCTTTACATATTCTTTTCAAAACAATGATATGTCTCTCATATACTGATTTTAAGTACACAGAGGAGGAAATAACATGTTCAGTATCAGCAACAAGCACGAAGAATTCTTCGATTATCTCATGACCAACGCCGAAAATTTCCATCGCGGCGCCCTCATCGCCCATGAAGTCATGGAGGACGTTTCAACCATTTCCATGCATCTCAAGGAAATCGTCAAACTGGAACACACGTCGGACAAAACCAACCAGGAAGTCATCTTCAAATTGTCCCGTGTCTTCATCACGCCTATCGACCGGGAAGATTTTTACAAACTGACGTGTCAGCTCGAAGACTGCATCGATTCCCTGCAGGGCGCTCTCATGCGCACCAGCATGTATCACGTCACGGAAGCGCCGAAAGCGGCCATCGCCATGACCGAACAGATTGTCACTATGGGCGAAGAATTGAAGAAGATTTTCTCTTTCTTGAAGGATATCGACCACAACGAAGCCAAACTCATGCGTCATGCTGAACGACTGAACCGCCTCGAATCGGAAGTAGACCATATCTATCGCCAGGAAATTTCCAGGCTCTTCAGCGGCGATGAAACGGACCTGCTCAACGTCATCCGCTGGAAAGATATCTTAGGGACCCTGGAAGAAGCGGCCGACCACGTCGAAACCCTGGGAAATACCATTAAAGAGGTGACCATGAAATATGCTTGATATGTCGCTCATCATCATGGTCGTCGTCCTGGCTCTGGTCTTTGACTTCATCAACGGCTTCCACGATACGGCCAATGCCATCGCAACCTGCGTATCGACACGTGCCATCCGCCCTGGCGTCGCCATCGTCGGTACGGCTATCCTCAACTTCCTCGGCGCCATGATTTCGACAGGTGTCGCCAAGACGATTGGCGGCGACATCGTCGTCTCGCCGACGTTAGTCAACGAAATGATCATCATCGCCGGCCTGGTCGGCGCTATCATCTGGAACCTCCTGACCTGGTGGGTCGGCATGCCTTCCAGTTCGTCTCACGCCCTCATCGGCGGCATGATCGGTGCCATCATCGTATCGGCCGGCGTAGCCGCCCTCAACGGCTGGGGTATCCTGAAAATCGTCCTGTCCCTCATCATTTCACCGGTTTCGGCCATCATTACGGGCTTCATCATCATGAAGATCATCTTTGCCGTCTGCCATTCATTCAAACCGGCCAAGGTAAACCTGGCGGCCAACAGGCTGCAAGTCGTGTCGGCGGCCCTCATGGCTTTTTCCCACGGCTCCAATGATGCCCAGAAATCCATGGGTATCATCACCCTGGCATTGGTATCGGGCGGCTTCATCACCAGCCTGGAAGTACCGGACCTGGTCAAATTCCTCTGCGCCCTGTCCATGGCCCTGGGGACCAGCGTCGGCGGTTGGAAAATCATCCGTACCGTCGGCGGCAAGATATTCAAGATGAACCCCGTCCACGGCTTTGCAGCCGACTTGAACTCAGCGGTCGTCATCTTCTCGGCCACCTTGCTGCACCTGCCCGTCTCGACGACACACGTCGTTTCCGGGTCTATCATGGGTGTCGGTTCGGCACAACGCGTCAAAGCCGTCCACTGGAGCGTCGCCCGGCAGATGGTCACGGCCTGGGTCATGACCATTCCCTGCACAGCTGTCATGGGTGCCTTGTCGTACGTCATATTGACAAAAGTGTTCTTTTAATCTAAGGAATCAGGCGGGACGCCCATCGCTGCTGTCCGTTTTGGCAGCCGTCCTATGCCTTCCGTTGGTCGGCACTTGACGGGCCAAAAAGGCTTTGGGCGTCCCCTACGAAAAAAACGTGTCCCCTAGGGGACACGTTTTTTTATTTCACGATTTCAATCTGGTTTCTGAGTTCGTTTTCAAATTTGATGCGATGGGCTTTGGTGTAGAGGCCAGGCATGCCGCCGGTATGCACGAGGATGACCTGCCGGCCCAGTTTGATTTTCTTTTCTTTGATCATCGACAGGACGCCGGCAAACATCTTGCCCGTGTAGCACGGGTCGAGGAGGATGCCTTCGTGACGGGCCATGGTGTAGATGGCTTCGCGGACCCGCGGTTCCGGTTCGTTGTAGCCCTTGCCGATATAGCCCGTTTCGACGTGGAAGTCGCCGTCGAAATCAAAGCCATATTCTTCCTTGGCCTGCTTAAAGTAGGCCTTTAATTTTTCCATGTCGAAGGGCATGACGGCAATGCCTACCAGTTTCAAATTCGACTGGATGGCTTTCAAGCCGCAGTACAAGCCGAGATATGTCCCCATACTGCCGACGGCGACATAGACCGTCGCCCCGTCGATCTGCTGTTCCTTGGCCTGGGCGTCGAGTTCGCGGGCGCAGTCCATGTAGCCCAGCATACCCGTCGTATCGCTGCCGCCCATGGGGATGAAGTAAACTTGTTCACCCTTCTTTAATTCGGCGGCCATGACTTTCTTGACCGTTTCTTCGAGCTGGACGTCGTGGTCGCGGCCATCGTCATGCTTGAGGACGACGCGGGCGCCAAAAATACCGTCGAGGAGTAAATTGCCGCTCAGTTCGCCATCGGTATCGCCGACAGCGACGATAATGCATTTCAGGCCGAATTTCGCGGCAACAGCCGCCGTCAGGCGGCCATGGTTGGTCTGCGGCGCTCCGACGGTCACAATGGTCGTCGCCTGAGAGTTGAGGGCTTCGATCATCAGATACTCTAATTTACGCAGTTTATTGCCACCGCCGCCGAAAGGCGTCAGGTCATCGCGCTTGATATAGATTTCACGGAATAATTCCTGCGACAGGCCGGACAGGTATTGGAGCGGCGTCGGATTAGGGTCTAAAATAGAAAGTTTCGGTTTCATGGGGACAGTCCTCCTTTAGTTTTCTCCATCCTATCATATTTTCCGGAAGAAGAAAAGTAAACGACCTTTACCAGGCGGCGACACAGCCATCGGCCCGGGGTTCGGTCCCACCCATGAGCGTCCCCTGGTCATCGCACCAGATGATCTGTCCCCGGCCATAGGTCTGGATATCGTCTTTGACGACGACGTCATGGCCGCGGCGGCGCAGTTCTTCGACGACAGCGGTTGGAAAGGCCCGTTCCATTTCAATGGTCTTGCCGCCGACCCACTGCCAGCGCGGAGCATCCAGGGCTGCCTGAGGGTTGAGATGATAGTCGATGGTATTCAGCAGGACCTGGAACTGCCCCTGGGGCTGCATGAAAGCGCCCATGACGCCGAAGGGGCCGACAGGACGGCCGTCTTTCGTCAAAAAGCCGGGAATGATCGTATGATAGGACTTCTTCCGCGGCCCGACGCAGTTATCGCTGGCTGGGTCCATAGAGAAGTTATGACCCCTGTCGCTAAGAGAAATGCCGTATCCCGGAACGACGATGCCCGAACCGAAACCGCTGTAGTTGCTCTGGATGAAAGAAACCATATTGCCTTCGCCGTCGGCACTGCACAAGTAAACGGTACCGCCACAATTTACATCAACCGGCTGCGGCAGCAGGGCCTCGTGGCCGATAAGGGCCCGCCGCTGGTCGGCATAGGCTGGAGAGAGCCAATCGTCGACAGCCGTCTTCATGAAACGCGGGTCGGCAATATATTTCTTGCCATCGCAGAAGGCCAGTTTCATGGCTTCAATCTGGCGGTGGAGCGATTCAACGTCATCCCGTTTACTGAAAGTAAACCCACTGGCAATATCCAGGGCCATGAGGACGACCAGGCCATGGCCGTTGGGCGGCATTTCCCAGACATCGTAGCCACGGTACGCCGTATGGATCGGGTCGGTCCACTGCGGCCGATACGCTGCTAAATCGGCCTTGCGGATGAGGCCGCCCGTTTTCCGGGACCAGGCATCAATGGCATCGGCCAGCTCACCGTCGTACAGGGCCCGGCAATGGCTGTCCCGCAGGATTTCCAGAGACTTGGCCAGTTCCGGCAATTTGAGGATATCACCGGCTTTGGGCGCCTGGCCATGAGGGAAAAAAGTATCGAATAAGTGCTGAAAGATTTTCTTCCCCCGATAAGGTGCAAAGGATGCCATACTGTCGGCCAGCATAGCTGCCAGGTTCGGCATGACCGCATAACCATCCCGGGCATAGGCAATGGCCGGTTCAAAGAGTTCTTCAAAGGCCAGTCGGCCAAAACGGCGATGGACTTCGGCCCACGCCGCCGGCGCCCCTGGGACCATGACCGGCTCCCAGCCCCGGAGCGGGACCTGGTCATAGCCCCGCTTCAGCAATTCATCCCGCGTCAGTCCTGCCGGGGACCAGCCGCTGCCGTTGATGCCATAGAGTTTCCCCTTCGTCCATATCAGGGCGAAGACGTCGCTGCCCAGGCCGTTGCTGGTCGGCTCCAGGACAGTCAGGCACATGGCCGCAGCCAGGGCAGCGTCGATGGCGTTGCCGCCTTTTTTCAGCATATCCAGCCCGGCCTGGGCAGCCAGGGTCTGAGACGTGCAGACCATGCCCCGGCGGCCATAGACCACTTCCCGGTGGGAGCCATAGGGATACACAGATGCATCAAAATTCATTCCAATCTCCCCTTTTCAAAAAATTACAAGTGAACATTACTTAAAGAGTTCGACGAAAATCAGAGAAATCCTTTGTTTACACCTTCACGAACGACTTTTTTACCGCTATAATAGTAATCATCAGTCACGTTAAGGACTTATCACAATTTACAAGTAAGGAGTAGAGCAAGTTGAAACGGTGTATGTTAATCGTCAACCCTACAGCAGGGCGTGAACGGGCAAAATATCACAAGGATAATTTAAGACAACAACTGGAAACGATGTTCGACGACGTCGAATTGCGGGAAACGCAGAAAGCCGGCGACGCGACGGAATGGGCCAAGGAAGCAGCCCTGACCGGCTTCGATTCGGTATTTTCCATGGGCGGCGACGGGACGCTGAATGAAACCATCAACGGCCTGGCACAGGCCAACAGTGCCATCCACTTCGGCTTCATCCCCCTGGGAACCATCAACGATCTGGCACGGGCCCTGAACATCCCCCTCCATCCGGAAGCTGCCATCGCCATGCTGCAGCACTGCAAGACGGTCAAAGTCGACATCGCCAAGGCCAACGACCGCTACTTCGTCAATACCATTGCCGCCGGCATCATGCCCGAAGCCGTCGGCCACGTATCCATCGAACAGAAGACGCGCCTCGGCCCGCTGGCCTATTTCCTGACCGGCATCAAGGCCATGCAGGCCCATAAGACGTCGCTGTTCAAGATCACGACGGCCCAGGGCTCGACAGTCCACCGCTCGCCCCTCATCGTCGTCATGCTGACCAATTCCGTCGGCAGTTTCCGCAACCTGGCGCCCCAGGCCCGCGTCGACGACGGAAAAATCTGGCTGGGCATCTTCAAGGACTTCAATTATCTGGACCTCATCAAGGTCATCCCGGAATTCCTGGCCGGCCAGCCGCTGACGTCGGAACTGATGACCTTGAAGACCATGGACCGCGTCCGCATCGAACTGCTGGATGGCAGCCATCTCTCGACCAACATGGACGGCGACGAAGGGCCGGCTTTCCCCTTGGACATCGAAGTCCTGCCATCATTCTTATCCGTTTACGTACCTGCGTAAGCGATAGACAAGGAGCGTTTACATGTTCATTAAAGGAAATTTTCTCTTCACGCCGTCACGCCATGAACTGACGATCCGTGAAAATCAATATGCCCATATCGAAAACGGCGTCGTAACGGGCTTCATGACGGACCTGCCGGAAACGACAGGCCCGGAAACAGTCGTCGATTACAACCAGGATATCATCATTCCGGCCTTCGTCGACCTGCATATCCACGCCCCGCAATACATAAACCGCGGCCTCGGCTTTGACGAAGAACTCCTTCCCTGGCTGGAACATTACACCTTTCCGGCCGAAGGGAAATTCGCCGACCCCGTCTTTGCCCGTCGCGTCTATACGGCCTTCCTGAAACGCCTCCAGGCCGAAGGGACCCTATGTTTTTCCGCCTTTGCGACGATTCATAAAGAATCGACGTGGCAGCTCATGGAACTGGCCGAAACCATGGGTTTCAAAGCCTATATCGGCAAAGTAAACATGGACCGCAACGCCCCGGACTACCTCCTGGAAGATACGGACCGCTCCCTGGCCGATACGGAAGAGCTGGCCGTCCGCTGCCGCGAAGCGTTGCACAAGGTCCGCTTCATCGCGACGCCGCGCTTCGTCCCGTCGACGACAGAAAAACTGATGACCGGCCTGGGTCGCCTCTGTGAAACCTACGACTTGCCCGTCCAATCCCATCTGTCGGAAAACCGGAATGAAGTCGCCTGGGTCAAAGAGCTCCATCCCGACTTGCCGTCTTATACGGCCGTCTATGATACCTTTGGCCTCTTGCGGCCCGAAAAGACTATCATGGCCCATGCCATCTATTTATCAGACGAAGAAAAACGTTTACTTCGCGATAAAGGCGTTTACTTAGCACACTGCGCCCAGTCCAATGCCAACCTGACCAGTGGCATCATGCCCTTGCGGCGCAACCTGGAAAACGGCCTGACCTGCACGATTGCCAGCGACGTCGCTGCCGGCCATACACCGGCCATGAACAAGCAGATTGCCTTGACCATTGAAATATCGAAACTCTATTCCCTGAAGCACGATAGAGAAAAAGCCCTCACCATCGGTGAAGGCTTGTATTTGGCCACCAAAGGACCGGGCCGCTTCTACGGCCAGACCGGCAGCTTTGAAAAAGGCTACGCCTTTGACGCCCTGGTCATCCACATGGACGACATCGAAGGCCTGGAACGGACGCCTTTTGAAAAACTCCAGCAGTTCATCTACGACGGCGACGACCGCAACATCATCGCCCGCTATGTAGACGGGAAGTTAGTGGCTCGTGATTAGTGGCTAGTGGTTCGTGGCTCGTGGTTAGCGGTCAGCAGTCAGCGGCTAGCCTTTTGTAGGGGCCGTCCCAAAGGGCGGCCCGTTGCATTCGTATGATTCGCCTAGCACCCTGACAGGAAAATCGTACATATTCCGATGCGGGCGCCCCACGTGTCGCCCCTACAAAAAAAAGACTTGCCGCAAAGCGACAAGTCTTTTTTATTATTCAGCCGTATACGGCAAGAGTGCGATTGCACGTGCGCGTTTGATGGCAACAGTCAGTTTACGCTGATGTTTAGCGCAAACGCCGGAAATGCGGCGCGGCAAGATTTTACCGCGTTCTGTTGTGAAACGGCGAAGTTTTGCAACGTCTTTGTAATCGATCTGTTCAGCATGATCTACGCAGAAGCTGCATACTTTTCTTCTCGGTTTTCTCGAGCGATCTCTTCTCATGTATAGTTTCCTCCTTCAAGAATTAGAAGGGGTGTGTCTGACCTTTTAGAATGGGATTTCTTCGTCTGTGCTGGAACCCATGCTGTCAAAGCCGGTCCCCGGTGCAGCCGGTTTGGGCTGCGGTGCACTAGCATGCGGTGCCGGAGCAGCCTGCTGGTGTTCTGATCCCATTGTCTGGGCAACGAAGTCGCATACAACTTCCGTGCGATAGCGTTTCTGACCATCCTGCGTTTCGTAAGAACGAACGGAGATACGGCCCTGGACGAATACACGGCTGCCTTTGGACAAGTTATTGCCACAGTTTTCCGCCAAATTACCCCAAGCAACACAAGGAATAAAATCAGTTAATTCCCGCGGTTCTGAACTGCCGGCCGGAATATACGACCGCGTACAGGCAACGGTAAACATAGCGACTGCCCGGCCGGTCTTCGTAAAACGGATTTCCGGGTCACGAGCTAAATTCCCTAATAACTGGACTGAGTTCATACCTTTGCGCCTCCGGTTATTCGTCGATCTTGACGATCAAGTGTTTCAGAATAGTATCGTGGATCTTGATGACACGGTCGATTTCTTTGATGACGTCAGGTTCGCCTTCAAAGTTGATCAAAACGTAGTAGCCATCAGCCTGTTTTTTAACAGGGTATGCGAGATGACGTTTACCCCAGCGATCTACTTTTTCGATAGTGCAGCCGTTCTTGGTGAGAAGGTTGGATACCAATTCAACGATCGGATCTACTTCTGCTTCTTCGAGCGGTTTTGCAATAAACATGACTTCGTACTTGTTCACGAAATCACCTCCTCTTTTGGACATATGACCCTTCCCGCAGAAGGGTTAGGAGCTTGACACAGTTCAAGCTTGTTAATTATATCATAGGTGATGGGGAAATGCAAGAAAAAGCTGCCATTCGGCAGCTTTTTCTTGCAAGCTATTAGCAGCTAGCAGTTAGCAACTCGTAGGGGCCGTCCCAAAGGGCGGCCCGCACTAGTGCTCCTCTTTTATTTAAAGTATTCGACGCCCGATTTGAAGATCGGCTGGAGTTTGTTGCCAGCGATGTTCTGGAAGACGTCTTCGGCGCTGAAGCGTTCGGTGTGCGCCATCTTGCCCAGGACACGGCCATCGGGGCTGGTAATGCCTTCGACTGCCAGGACCGACTGGTTCGGGTTGTATTCGCTGTCATAAGTCGCTTTGCCGGAAAGGTCGACGTACTGTGTGGCAATCTGGCCTTTGGCAGCCAGTTCGCGAATCTGTTCTGGTGTGGCGACAAAACGGCCTTCGCCATGGGAGATGGCGACGGTGTGGACGTCACCGGCTTTGCAGCTGCTGAACCACGGGCTCATGACGGAAACGACCTTGGTTTCGACCATGCGCGACAGATGGCGGCCAATGGTATTGTATGTCAGCGTCGGGCTGTCAGCTTTCAACGGCTGGACATGACCGTAAGGCAGAAGA
>OGYL01001738.1_pt1 | contig 16339 bp, 20 predicted proteins | sample 1576541 | NCBI WGS metagenome assembly OGYL01 (sample SAMEA3541551, study PRJEB24748) | human gut metagenome | biome: human gut; feature: human-associated habitat; material: faeces | place: China | collected 2012 | reverse complement strand
TATATTCATTTTTAGCAGGTAATATTTTAAAAGCATATAAATAATGAACATATAGTCTGTACAATGAACTTGTTTGTAATAAGAATCTATTTATTTTTGGACCAGTATATAATTTTTTATAATATTTCTTCTTAAGATTTGCAACTGGTGCTAATTCTTGTTTCGAATATCCATAAATTCTTTCTTTAATTCCTTTAACTGAATATTTATCTCCAAAAAACCTATCAATTCTTATATTTCTTGAAAAATAAGGTGTTTTCATTGTAAGATATTTGCCACCATCTTTAATATTTTCATAGCCTTTTGATTTTAGAACTAATTTAAAATCAGAATACTTTTTAACAGAATTTATTGTTTCATCCATATCAGTTATTATCTTTTGCATTTTTTCATCTCTACGGTTAAAATAATCAATATTCTTTTGCCTAAATTCTTTTTCTTTATCAGCTTTAGGAGTATTTACAATAGATAGCCCATAATTTAAACATAATCTGTCAGAAGCTTCTTTCATAAATGCAATTTCTTCATTAGAATTATGATATTTATTTCCGTCTACAAAAGAAACAGAATTTATAATGATGTGATTATGGACATTTTGCTTATTTATATGAGTACAAATGACAACTTGATATTTATCTCCCCATAGTTCTTCAGCAAGTTCTTTTCTAATTTGATTCGCTTTTTCTGGTGATACTTCATATCCTTTAAATGATTGACAATGAATTTTGAATATTCATAAATTTTGTGATTGTTTTTAAAATAATTTTGACTAATTTTTCAATTAAGAAAACTCTGCATAATCATTTTAATTATACAGAGCATTTTACGAAAACATTTTAGATTCCCAATTCAGAGAATCCCCATTCCTCTGCAGAATACTTGTCAAGAAAGAAAGCATAGCTACAAGAAGAAAAAATATGTTTTTTCATTTCTTCTTGAAGATCTTCCACAAAGTCCTCATTTGTAAACTTACACTTTAATGTCCGTTCTTTTGCAACTTCTGCAGATAACGGATTTTTTAAAGTAAGTTCAAAAGAACCATAAGTTATAATAGGGAAACAATGGAATCCTAAGTGAATTTTTGTGATGTTGTTTTCTGTTTTCATAAATAATACCTCCAAAAAAATTTTATATTTATTATGTATATGTTTAGTGAAAACACGAGGAAAACCAAAGTGTTTACAATAATATTATATCATATTTTTAAAATTAAGACATTTTCTCAAATGATATATTAAGACATTATCACAAATGAATCATACAAATTTTCATTATTATTAGTTAATATATATACAAAAATATGTAGTTATGTTATAATAAAAATGGGGAGGATTTTAAATGAGTAAATTCATAGAAAAAGTAGAAAAAACTTGTCAAGAAAATCAAAAAGTAGCTATGTTTATTGATATGGATGGAACTATAGCTGTATATAACGTATACCCAGAAGACAAGGTAGCTGAAAAAATGGAAGAAGATTATGACAATGCAGAACCATTAAAAGATATTATAAAAACATTAGAAAAAATATCACAAATATCAAATATAGATTTGTATATATTGTCATTATCCAAAACGTCTAAATTAACAGAAAAAAAGAAAAAATGGCTAGAAAAAAATACGCCATTTATTCCCCAAAAAAACTGGTTAATAATTACTAAAGAAATAGGAGAGTACAACAAAGAAAATAGGGATATAATAAAGGCGAAAAAGATAGAGGAAAAAGGTGACCAATATAACCACTTGATTTTATTAGATGATGACCATAAAGTACTTAGAGAGGCTCAAAAAGAATTAGGAAAGAATGCTGATATTTATCATGTTTCGGCAGCTTTAATATAAGGAGGAAAAGAATATGAAAAATAAAGAAAAGAACTTAATAATAATATTAGGAGTTTTATGCATAACATTAGTAATAATTGCAGTAGTAATAGTTGCGAAAGTTTATCAAAATAAAATAGAAAGTAATAAACAAGCAGAATCTATAAAAGAACAAGTATCAGCAATAACAACTGATAATGAAAAAAACACAACAAGACCAATTAATACAAATACGACCACGACTAATACAAATGCAACAAATAGTAATAAAACAACAACCAATACTAACACAACATTTCAAAATACAACAAAAGAAAATACAACAACAAGTAACAGTACAACTTCTAGTGACTCAAATAAAGTAACATCAAGTGAGACAGAAGATAGTGAAATTATAGGAAAATGGAACACACAAAAAGTTTCAGACCTAAAAGCAAATGAAACATATGATAACCTAAAAGATTTATATGGAAGTTCATATTTGGAATTTGGAAGTTATTTACAACTTAATGATAATGGAACATTTGTTGATGCGATAAATCCAGTAACTGATGGTTCAACTTCAACAGAAGGAAAATATAAAATATTAAGAAGTTATAATAAACTTGGAGATTGTTATGTTGAATTAACATATTCAGATGGTAGAACAGAAATGCTTCAAAGAGTATATTACGATAATACGGAAACACCATACTTGACATTTAATTCAGGTGATTTAAGCTATATACTAAAAAAATAAATTCTAAACCTATTTTAAAAACATATATTAAAATAGGTGATATAAATGAATAAAAATTTGAAAATTAAACTATTATGTTCACTAATAATAGTAATCATATGTATAACGATAGTAATAATTATTAAACTAAATAATTCTAAAACATGTGCAGTAGAACTATCAAATAATAGTTCGCTATCAACAGAAATGATAGAAAAAATAGCTAAAATAATTAAAAGTGAAGAAAAAGTAGCATATTTAACATTTGACGATGGTCCAACAATTTCAGTAACTCCAAAAATTCTAGATATATTAAAAGAAGAAGAGGTAAAAGAAATATTAAATGATAAAAAAGCATAACCTTTCGCTATAGCGAAAGGTAGACATAACTTATTTGTTAAGTTAAAAGTAACAACACCAATGTGAAGAATAGATATGGATCATTTACTTTTTCATTATATAAAAAGAACAAAATACACAAAATAAGTATATCATCATAATATAAATTTATTCCGAAAAATCTGAACAATGGAGGCGACTCTTGTTGTTTAGCTTTTTCTTTTTTGGGTTTAGTAATATTGCTTTTGTATGATGAAGGTCGATAATTTAGGTTATTACGAGAATTCATAGATGCTTGTGAAATTTGTCTATTATTTTGAGTATATGGGGTGGAATAATATGGATTTCTATTTTGTGGTTGAGTTCGACTATTACTTTTTATGTATTCTTGCTTTTGCTGTTGTATATTTTTATAAGCATTTGGATTCATATAACGCATGTAATTTGGAAGTCCGAAGTATGGATAATTAGCTACCATTCTTATCACCACCAGATTGCCTCATTAATTCGAAAACCTTCTCCATGTTAAATAATTGAATGTATTCATCGACTTTTGCTTGCCTGCTGGGCTTCAAATATGGTTTTAACGAACGAAGCAAGTTTACACCAGAATTGTTAGAAGGACTGTTCATGGCACTAATTATTTTCTGCATTTTCATCATAGTGTTAATATCTATGTTTGGCATTGATTGCTCAAAGCCGTTGTTAGAACTACGATTTCCAGATTGTTCTGAACTCGCAGCTCCAGAAGAATTAGCCTGTTTTACATATGAACTCTTATTAGAATCAGTTGTATTTGCAGTGGTATTATTTCCAGTATTAGCACCATTTTGAGCAGAGTTATTCTGTAATGAATTAAGCATTTCTTTTATATTATCTGGAATTTGTTTCCCTTCCATCATAGAAGAAAAACTTTTTAACATATCAGCCATATCTGCCATAAGAACTCAGTCCTTCCAATAAGATTAATTATTTTTATTATTCATTTGTTTCAATATTTCTTCAGGGCTCTTATTTCCAAGCATTTTAGAAACTTGATTCATTTTTTCCTCAAGCTCTTTCTTATCCATCTTAGATATCATATTCATCATATCATTAAAATTCATTTCAGACATATTAAATTCATCCTTTCCTGTTTTACTTAGAGGCTTAGCTTCTAAGTAAATTATATTCCAAGACAAAAATATAATACCATTGTTTAAATGGTATTATATAATATTCTGTATTATAAATTTTGTTACATGTGATTATATTTTTTATATAATTCTAATGCAGTCTCTGGAGTTTCGTTTCCCGTAAATGATTTAATTGGGGCAAATTCTTCACTCGGATTTACTTCCAATAGTAATATTTTATCAAATAAAGCAAATGCATCAAATATAAATTTCTCAAATTTGAATGCGTTAGGCTTTAGTGGAACTTCCTTCATACCTTCTGAGTTTATAAAATCGCATTTTTTAAATGCCCTGTGGTAAGGCAAGTCTGCAGTTGATAGTTTCTTTAGAGCATTCATCGAAAATAAATGTGCCAAGATATTTTTCTGGGTATATTTTGATTGTTCTTCTTCTGGAATATTTTTCGGGTCTATTATGCTAGGGTGTGAGTCAACATTTGCAAATACCCATTCTTTAGAAGATAAATCCGTTTTTCTAATTGATTTACTTGCAATGTCACAACCACTTGCAATAGTTAGTCCTAAAAATAGTGGGTCAATTATCTTTAATAAGATGTTATCTATTCCACCAACGAATATCCATTCAATATTTTCTGCTTCCATTTTTTCTATAAATCCAGCATTAGCAAGAGATTTAAATACATCTCCGTTGCCATTAGAACCAGTAGTTATTGAATAAGGTGTTTCTAAAATGACTTTCGTTTTTACATCTATAAGAGGAAGTGTACTTTGAATAAAGAACTTAACTTTCTCTTTTGGGTAGCCAAAATAATTTTTAGCTTCAAAATATTCTTTTGTGGCTGCATCATTAGCAGGACTTGTCATTATGTACCAATTTAAGGCTGTTCCAGTTTCATTCAATAATTTCTTTAAATTATCACAAGCAAATTCAAATAAAGATTTCTTTGGTGGAACATCAATTTCGTATGAGCCTTTAGGCCCTTTGTAGCCAAGCCTTGTTCCTTGACCTCCAGCCAATGTAATTATAGCGAGTTTTCCACTATTAATAACCGTATTACCAATATCAGAATAATGTTTTAATTCGTCTTTAGTTAAATTAAGCCTATCAATGTACGAAATTGGCGAAATTCTACCATAAGAAATAGAATCATCTAAAGTTGAGTTATAATACAACATATTCATTTTTGCAAAGTCAATGGAACGTATTTGGTTTGCTAGAATGTTTTTTTCTTCATCAGTTAGATCATTCCAAAAACTAAGAACATACTCTTGATTAAATTCTTTCAAAATTTGCATAATATCATGCGGTTCTGTATCCATAAAACACCTCATTTATTAAATTTTAATTAGAACTTGCAGTTCGTAAACTTTTAATAATTTTATCTTTTCCAGGCATATCCGAATTTTCTAAATACTCAATCTCTTTTTCTATATCAAAAGGTACACGAACTAAATTAATAGAAAAAGTTGATAATTCTTTAGAGCCATATATACCTTCTAGTATAATATATGAAGCAAGAGTAGAAAAGCGATTGTCTGCATTTTGTAAATTGTTGTCATTTGCCATTTCTATTGGCATACCAACGCTTCCAGTGTTAAAAATAGTTTTGTTTTTATATCTAAAAACATTAGGAGTATGAATGTGACCATAGCCTATAACATCTGGAATAGGATCGTTTTGGGTTTTGCCTAAAAATTCTGTATTCTCAAATAATTGCATAGGAGAACTTAGCTCAATAACTTCTCTTAGTGTATTTTGATTAGAATACATTGGATTATAAATATGAGAAGTACTAAAAGGCGAAGCATGAAACAAACGCACCAATCTACCACTCATATAGAACTCTGTCATAACAGGTAAATTATGCAAATAATTTGCGCGCTCTTCTCCAATTTTCACTCTAGACCAAAAACTTTTAAGCTTAGCATTAGGCGAGGAAATGGACTCATCGCAATTACCTCTTAGAACAACTTCACAGTTTTCTCTAAGCTTGTCTATAACTAAATCTGGATTACAACACTTAGTAACACTATCTCCAAGACAAAAAATTCTAGAAATTCCTCTAGAATGTATATCGTCTAAAACAGCGTTTAGTGCGGTAATATTTGCGTGAACATCTGATATAATTGCAATTCTATCCATAATTTTTCTCCTTAAATTTTATAATATTATAATCTAAAAAACGGGAAATTTCAAGCCTTCCGAAAGTATATTAACTAGTAAAATAAAAGAGGGCACCCCGGGCGGGGTGCCACGTTTGCACGCAGAGAAATTATTCAGCAATGGAATCGAAGGCCTCTAAAATCGCATCGCAACACGTTGTAACAATTTGATTTAATTCACCCGTATATTGCGGGTTGCTGGGATCATGGCACATCTTTTCTGCATAACTGCGTGCGGCAGCATATGTTGTTGGCCCTTTCTGGTTTTGAAGTTTCAGGAAACTTCTGTAGTAATGCACTTTTACTGCATCGCCAACTGTTTCGAAAAACTCTTCAAAATGATAGTCGTTGGAAGACATATCATCGACAATGGCAAGAGCCTTAGGCCCTTTTGCAGTTTCCTTAGCTTTTGCAAGGGTTTCACTGAACCGAGTTTTAAGGTCTTCTTTGTGATAGCTTAAAAAAGTATCAAGCAAACCAGCGAGGTCAGTAGTCTCGCAAAGATCCAGAAAAAATTTGTCGGACGGTCTAAAGCAATACAACATATTGAATACCTCATATAAATGTGTTTTAATCGGTATTTATATTATACAAAATTATGTAAAGTGTGTCAAGATTAGAATGTATGTCAGTAATTTAAGCCTCCTTTTGAGCTGGAGGATTATATTCAACAATATCTGAAATTGAGCAATTTAAATAATTGCATAAACGCGCTAAAACACCTATATCAATTCTTGCAGAATCACCATTAATTAATCTTTTTAGAACTTTAAAATCAGTATTAGTATCACGCATAAGTTTATTAATACTAATACCACGTTCTCTTAAAATATCACCAAGTTTAAAAGAATAAGTGCCATTTTCAATTTGTACTTGTACCATTTTAATCTCCTAAATAATATGATAATGCCATTATATTCTCTTTATAAAACGCTTGACTATTGGTTGTATAGCCAATAGTAGGGCTTTTGTAAGGATAATCGTATAGTAAAATATTTACAATAAATGACTTTAAATAATAATAATAAAAGCCAAAAGAATAATTAGGATAATACGGATGAAAAAAAGAAGAAAATTAGTGAAAAAATAGAACAATTAAATAGTAGAGAGTTCAAAGATTATGGAAATGACCATGAGATATAGTCGAAATGTGAGGAATATATAGATATATAATTGAAATATATAAAATTATAGAATAAAAAGAAGTACGAAAATGCTTGATATACAAGCGTTTTCATGCTATTATATATTTAGTTTTATAAAACATTAATTTTTACTCGAAGCAGACAAGCTTCAAAAAATATCGATATTTAAAATTTTATTAGAGGTTCTCTAATCTAATACAAAGCTATTATTTTGTGTCTAAAAATATCCCATAAGAAAAAATGAAGAAAAACTAATGAATTTACTATTAAGTTTGATCCCCCATAACTAAAGGTAAATAGAATTATTTTGATATAAACTTAGAAAAAACTTTTAAAATGTAAGAGATTTTTAACTAAAGATAATTTAATTTTCTATATAAGCCAAGCTCCAGGAAAAAGAAATAGAAATTTATAAGAATATATGCTCGGAGGTGATATTATAAGACAGATGTACATATCATAATGGAATTATTATGCCAGAAAATAAGTAAAAACCCTATTTTATTTATAAAACTTAAAATATCTATATTAAATGGTTTTGAGGTAGCAAAAGCTACCTCTTTTAAAATTTTACGATACTTTAAATCTTTCAGTAATAGGACCTAACAATTCGTTTACATCTACACCAAGTACTACGGATATTGCACAAATTTCATAGTCTCGTACTGTTCTTTGGTTGTTTTCTATTCTGTAAAGGCTAGTAACCGGGATGTTTACACCAAGTAAAAGAAGTTTAGAAGAAAATTTTTCTAGTGAAAGTCCTTTTTCAATTCTTTTATCTTTTAGTATAGGTCCAATTAGATTTAAATTATCCTCATATTTGCTAAAATTATTCATTGAAAAACTCCTTCGTATAAAATTTGTATAATTTAAGTAATTATATAATCAAAGCTACGACAATATATTTACACACGTGAAACAAATCGAGTGATAATACATGGTAAAAATAACCAGTTTTTAGCTTATTTAAATATTTGTAGCACTTTTTAAAAGTAGACATAAACTATTAGTAAGATGATTGACTTTGGAGGGTGATTGAAAAATTTAATTTTTTTCAATCAAATAAAATGTAAGAAAGGACTGTGAAAAAATGGAGAAAAAAAGCATCGTACGAATACAAAATATTTCAAAGACGTATCAAGCTGAAAATGGAGAAGTAGAAGCACTAAAAGGAATAAATTTTGATGTAAAAGAAGGAGAGTTTATAAGCATAATTGGACCAAGTGGATGTGGTAAATCTACCCTATTATCAATAATTTCCGGACTAGAAAGTAAAACAAACGGAGAAGTGTACATAGATGGAAAAGTGGGATATATGTTGCAAAAAGATAATCTTTTAGAATGGAGAACTATTTATAAAAATGTTTTATTAGGACTGGAAATTCAAAAGGCATTAACAGAGGAAAATAAAAAATATGCAATTGAACTTCTAAAAAAATATGGTTTATATGAATTTAGAAATAAATATCCAACGCAATTGTCTGGAGGCATGAGACAAAGAGTTGCACTAATAAGGACGCTGGCAATTCGTCCGAAGGTATTGCTATTAGATGAGGCTTTTTCTGCACTTGACTACCAAACAAGGCTTATGGTAACAGAAGATATATACAAAATTTTAAAGGCCGAGAATATAACGGTACTAATGGTTACACACGATATTTCGGAAGCCATAAGTATGTCAGATAGAGTGGTGGTTTTAAGCCAAAGACCCGCAACAGTAAAAAACATATACACAATTGACTTCGAGATGGAGAACAGGACGCCATTAAATTGTAGAGAAAAGCCTAAATTTAGTAAGTATTTTAACATAATGTGGAAGGAGCTTGAAGAGTATGACAAAGAAGCTGGAAAAGAAACTAATGTCTGAAGATAGAAAAAGATATTTAAGAAAAAAGAAGTTTAGAAAAATTGAGATACTCGCAACACAAATTTTTATAGTGGTCGCATTTATAGGAATATGGGAACTTCTTGCAAGGCTTGGAAAAATAGATAGCTTTATTACTAGCCAACCATCTAGAATAGTAAAAACATTTCTAAATTTGTCATCGAATGATTTAGGAAGACATCTAAGGATTACATGTATAGAAACATTGGTGGGATTCTCTTTAGGAACCATAATGGGAGTAATAATAGCAATAATTCTATGGTGGTCATCGTTCATTTCTAAAGTGTCTGAACCATTCTTGGTAATACTAAATGCACTACCAAAAGTAGCATTAGGACCAGTAATAATAATATGGGTTGGTGCCGGAATGCCAGCTATAATAGTTATGGCACTTGCAATTTCGCTTATTGTAACAATATTAAATATTTTAAATGGACTTATAAACACAGATAAAGAAAAAATAAAAATGGCTGAAACTTTTAATGCAAGCAAGTTTCAAATACTTACAAAAATAGTAATACCAGCAAATATCTCAACATTATTCAACACTCTAAAAGTAAATATAGGATTATCACTAGTCGGAGTAATATCTGGAGAGTTCTTAGTATCAAAAGGAGGACTCGGATATCTAATTGTATATGGAGGGCAGGTATTTAAGCTGGATCTGGTAATGACGAGTGTAATTATTCTTGCAATAGTCGCAGCCGTAATGTACGAAAGTATAGAAATATTAGAAAAAATTGTGATGAAACAGAGATAGAATGTACAAGATTATTATAAAAGGGAATGAAAATAAGCTAAATTTATAATAAAAGTGTAATGGTAAATATGAAAGAGGCAATAATGTGTCGATAGAAAAACAATAAAATTTGCTTTTTATCTGTTTATAAAGCCTCAAAAATAAAGAAAGGAAATTTAAAAAAATGAAAAAGATTATAACGATAATAGTGTGCATATTGCTTGTAGCTGTTGTAATAGCGGTTGGATTTATAGCAACAAGACCACAAAAAAATGATACTGCAATAAAAACACTAAAAGTAAATGAGGTTACAAGATCAGTCTTTTATGCACCACAATATGTGGCAATTGCTAATGGATTCTTTGAGGAAGAAGGCTTAAAAATAGAATTAACAACAGGTCAAGGTGCAGACAATGTAATGACAGCAGTATTGGCAGGACAGTGTGACATAGGTTTCTGTGGCCCAGAGGCTTCAATTTATGTATATAACGAAGGAAAAGAAGATTACGTAGAAGTATTTGCTCAATTAACAAAGAGAGATGGTTCATTCTTGGTAAGCAAAAATAAAACAGATAATTTCTCATGGCAAGACTTAAAAGGAAAAACAGTAATACCAGGAAGAAAAGGTGGAGTGCCATACATGACATTTGAATATGTTTTAAAACAAAATGGACTAAACCCAGAAACAGATTTAGTATTAGACGATAGTATAAAATTCGACTTAATGGCAGGAGCTTTCGCAGGAGGAAATGCTGAGTATGTAACACTATTCGAGCCAACAGCATCAATGACAGAAGCAGAAGGAAAAGGTTATGTAGTTGCATCAGTTGGAGAGGCGTCTGGAGAAGTTCCATACACAGCATACTGTGCAAAGAAAAGCTATATAGAAAAAAATAGCGAAACAATAGAAAAATTCACACGTGCAATATATAAAGGACAGAAATGGGTAAAATCACACACATCAAGAGAAATAGCAGAAGCAATACAAAGTTTCTTCCCAAGCACAAGTGTAGAATCAATAGAAAAATCAGTACAAAGCTACAAAGACATAGACGCATGGAACGAAACACCTGTACTAAAAGAAGAAAGTTTCGATAAACTACAATTAATAATGACAGAAGCAGGAGAACTAACGCAAAAAGCACCATACAACAAAATAGTAAACAACACATATGCAGAAAAAGTAATAAAATAAATTTTTCGCCCAATAGGGACGCCCCTTTTTGGGCGAAGTTTAAATTAGTATATTAAAAAAACTCCATTTTCTATTTTTTGAAAATTTCGGTACGACGCTCTTGGTCGGAGCTAGGCTCCTCAAAAGACGAGCTTGACCTTATTTTCAAAAATAGAATAATGGTCTTTTACAATAATTCTAAATATTTATTTAACATTTCTATTTCTAATTTATTAATTAATTTAATAAAATCTGTATAATCCATTGTGGTATGTGCTTTATCCAAAGCCTCATAATATTCTAATCTATTCGCTTTTTTTATTATTACGGGATTATACCCATGGTTCATTAAATCTAAATTCATTATTAATCTTGATGTTCGTCCATTTCCATCAACAAATGGATGAATTTTAACCAACTCTCCATGTAATAAAGCTGCTTGAATAATTGGATGATATTTATTCCAAGTCTCGTAATTTAAAATTAATTTTTCCATTAGCTCTGGTATTTTTATATAATCTGGTGGTATGTGTGTAGCACCTTTTATTGTTACATTCTCTCGTCTATATCTTCCTGCATTTTCATCATCTATACCTTTCAAAATTAGCTGATGAATATTTTTTATATTCCATTCAGTAATCGGCTTATTATCTTTTACTAAATCTTCTAAATATAAAATTGCTTTTTCATGATTTATTGCTTCTAAATGCTCTTTTACTGATTTTCCGCCAACTGTTATGCCTTCTAATACAACCTGAGTTTCTCTTAATGTTAAAGTGTTTCCCTCTATACCATTGCTATTATATGTCCATTCGAGATTAATAGTCTCTCTTAATGATTGCAGAGTTTCTTTTGAAATTGGTCTTTTGCTATCTAATTTTTTCTTTAATTTATCAACTTCATCAAAATAATTGTTATCTATATCAATTTTAAAATCTATATTATCTGGTTTTATATTTCTCTTATCTAGTGGCTTTTCCTCATCAATAGGAATATTCCAATTGCCACCTATTTTAAAAGCACCTTCTATTCTTCCTTCTGATAATAATTGCCTTACTCTTCTCTCACTAATATTCCATTTTTTTACCGCATCACTAGTAGTCATATATTCCATTTTTGTTACCTCCTTTTTACAAGTTATGTAAAAAATTTTTTATTTCTGTAGCAAATACAATTATACCGAATACGGTAGTATTTGTCAATACAATTATACCGAATTCGGTAGTATATTATTTAGCAGAATTTAACACATAAATTGCAATATTTAGGTATGATGCAAATAATATCCAAATTAAATAAGGAATTTGCAATATTCCAGCAACTTTATTCTTTTTGTAAAATAATACAATCATGTAAATTACCAACAAATCCAATACTAAAATCCATATAAATGAAAATAATCTCCATTTTAATGAAAAGAAAAAAATTGACCAGAGTGCATTTACTGCAAGTTGCACGTAATATACTACTGAAATTTTTGGGCTGACTAGTTTTTTACTTTTTAAAATTCCATATGAAATTCCCATTAAAACATATAAAATTGGCCAAATTATAGAAAATAATAATCCCGGTGGTGTAAGTGGTGGCTTATTTAAAGAGCCATAATCAATAACAGGCCTTATAATTAGCCCAACAATGCCACCAACAATTACAGGAATTAGAATTGATTTAACATATATTTTAAAATTACTCATGCATAAACCTCCTATAAAATTATATGATGAATAATTTAGAAATAGAACATGGTTTACACTATTATTCATACGTATTTTGCACTTTGTTACAGCTAATAGCACACTTTTCTTGCTTGTAATAAAAGCAGCCTTAATATCTAATAATAAATAATTATAATCCAACACTTGCTACGAATGCTATTATAAAAAATAGTAAACTAAAACATTGAAAAATTAAATTTAGTATAGTACAATTTAATTAAAGTAAGGAAAGTTAACCTTGGAGGAAGAAAAATGGAAAGTTCATTAGAAGAAGTATTTAATGCTTTTATGGGGGGATATTGGGGCCCATCATATTATTTCTATATAAATAAAGTGAAAGATGGATATCAATTTAGGTATGGATATGATAAAGATGGACGTATTATTAATAATACCATAATTGGAATAAATTTATATAAATCATTTCATGATGAAGAATATTATGATTCATTTATAAGTAAATTACTAGAGTTGACGCATGAATGGAAAGAGGAATATTATGATAGTGATATAATGGATGGAATGCAATGGGATATTCATTTTTGGCAGCTAAATAAAACATATGCTGGGTCAAATAATTTTCCTCAAAATTATAAAGAAGTAATGGATTATGTGAAAGAATCTTTTAATGTAAGACTAGATGTTGAAAGCATAAAAAATGTTTTTCCCAAAGTAAACGATGATGGTGTAATAGATTTATTTCCTGAAACAAAAAATGATTTTCCAACAGTAGAATATGACTTTTCGACAATAGAAGAATATATCACTAAACAGTTAGAAGAGATAGGTAAAATGGAAGAACCAAATCACGAAGAAAAAACAAAGAGATAGGAACTTTAGATAATCTTTTTAAAAAATAAAATACTATAGAAAAATTGGAGGAACAGATGGATAATAAAGTATTAAATAAGCAAATTCCTATAAAGACAATAGTGGATATTGCAAATTATTTTGAGGAATACAAAGAAAGATACTCAGATTTATTTCAAAAAGACCAAGAAAAAAATGAAAAATTGAATTTTGCAGATAAAAATTATGAATATCGAAGTGCTGATGTATCTTTAATGTATACAATACGATTACGTAACGGAAAAAATATGAAGGAATCAAATTATAACTGGTTTATAGTACAATTAGGACAGCCAAGTATTATTGAAGAAGTTATAATTGATTTAAGAATTTCATATTTTGGAAAAATTGAAAAAGACAATACTAATGACCAATATAATAGCATAAATGTTTCAGTAGATTTCAGAAATGCAGGAATGAATTTGAATTTTTCAGATGTTTATGTTGAAGCTAACAGCACAAACCAAGAACGTGCAGCAAATAATATTTATTATACAGTAATAAATATTCTAGAAAATAATAAAGATAGATTTGACAAAACAATAAAAAATAGAAAAATAAGAATACAATCATTTTGTATAGCTGTTGGAATTATTTTATCATATATTGTATATTTTATATTAAAAATTAATGTAAATAAACTTCCAATAGACATAAATCAGTACTTAACAAATAAATATATTATTATTTTCGGGCAATGGTTTTTAGCAATCTTATTAGGAAATATTTCTTCATATTGGTATATTGTGTCAATATATAAACCTTTATTACCAGAAGCAAAATATACAAAATACAATTATTCAACATCAAAAGCTGTTTATACAGATGATGTCGATGACTATACTAATCATTGTGAAGTCCACTTCGGAAAATTTTGGGACGCTGAAAAAAGAAGAAATAAAATAGAAAAAATATTTAAAATAACAAGAATCATTGTTTTAATTCAACTATTAATTAGTACAATTTTATTTTTTGTATTAAAATAAGAAATGTAAAAGTTACTTAACTGCAAAAAATGTAAAATGGTATTAATAATTTATACCATTATATACAAGGTAACTTTAATGGATAAAATTGTTATTGGGCTATTTTATCGCACACCCATTATTCTATATTTTTGAAGATAAGATTAAGCTCTCCTTTTGCGTAGCCTTTAAGCAACGGTCAGAAACGCTATACCAAAATTTTTAAAAATATAGAAAATGGGGTTTATAAATATAGTAATTAATTTTTTTATATTCCTTCATAGCCATCATTAAAAGGTTCTCTATAGTCTCTCATCTGTGTAGTTATATTTTTAAGTCTTTCTAAATATGTTTTTGAATTACGTAGATACGAAACATCTTCATAGCCAAAATTTGCATATGATGCACGCTTTAGTAATCCCATATATTGTACTTCTTTAATAAAAGCTGCCATTTGTCCATCTCTTGAGTATTCGTTTAATACAGTATTAAAGAAATTTGGTGAGAGTGCCCTTTCAGATAATATATTTAATGCTATTACATCATCATGTTCTTTTCCTATACCTCTTAATGTTTTTGCAAACATTGTTGCAGGTTCTTGTAATTCACCATAATAATCAAAATTTGATTTATATTCTTCAGAATTGAACATTCTACCATTCCTATAATATGTTAATCTTGGTCTACTCTTTCCAGAAATTTCGTAAGCAAAATTTTCTGCTCTATTTTGCGTTGTTGCTTCATCTAGCATAGAAAATCCATCATAGATTAATTGTGCATGTTCTTGTTTTAAGCTACCTTGCCTAATTTGTTGATTAACATATTCCACAACCTTATTCATCCATGCATTATTTACAATATGTCCTAATTCATGAGCCATATACAGTCTAATTCTTTCTTCTCCTGTTAAATATTTGCTAGCAGATAAATTGGGATTTATATAAATAATCTTGTTTTGTGCTTGTGTTTCCCCATATATTTCTCTGTTATTATCTGGTAAAACTGAAATTGTTCGTAGATTATTCATAATAGCATTGAGAACATGGTTAAAAGTTGCTGGAGATTTTTTATAATTATAATATAAATACTCTTCTAAATTTTGTATACAGCCTGCAAGTGCACCAGCATCATGCTCTCCATTTCTTACTTGACCGTTACTAATTTGTTGTTGAAAATTAGTCATGCTATTGTTTATTAATACTTCTATATAAGCGGACATAATGTTATTGTATTGTTTAAAATCATATTCTAATTTATACATAATAGTCCTCCTTTAGTAAATTTAATACTATTATTTTAACATGTTTTACATAATATTTCAAATTGTAGTTCACTAACATTAATGGATAAAATTTTTACATATTTATTTTTTTTCGATAAAGTTGTCCATTTCATGGTAAAATTATTGGATTTTAAATATTATGGTAATAATAACTTCGCCCAATAGGGACGCCCCTTTTTGGGCGAAATTTTGTGCAATACAATTCGGGGACAGAAAAAATGTGTAATTTAAGCTTTAATACAAAATATTGTGAAATTTCTTCCTTGTCTCCAAACCGTTTTTTAGTATCGCCCAAAAAGGGACGTCCCCAATGGGCGAAATAATAATTTATCCCCAAACTCTTGTATTTTCCGCCAAAATAATATAAAATAACTTTGATATTTTTTAATATAAATAAAAATAATAGAAGAAT
>OGYL01001731.1_pt1 | contig 16397 bp, 12 predicted proteins | sample 1576541 | NCBI WGS metagenome assembly OGYL01 (sample SAMEA3541551, study PRJEB24748) | human gut metagenome | biome: human gut; feature: human-associated habitat; material: faeces | place: China | collected 2012 | reverse complement strand
TCTGAAAAATTGCAAAACGGCAGAACCCCAAAGGATTCCACCGTTTTATGAAGCGTACGGGGAACGAACCCGTTTCGGGCATGACCATCTTCATGATCATCGTCTCGGCCGTCTTCATGGGCAATGCCGGCATGAGCGGCAGCTCCGGCATCATCGCCATCCTGCTCATGGCCGCCTTCCTCTGCTCGACCCTGGCCGTAGCCGGCAACTTCATGTCGGAACTGAAAGTCGCCTACCTGACCGGGGCAACGCCGAAGAAGATGCAGCAGTGGCAGATCCTGTCCATCATCGTCTCCAGCTTCATCGCTGTCGGCGTCATCTTCCTCCTCGACCACGCCTACGGCTACACGGGACCGGGCGCCCTGGCAGCGCCGCAGGCCAACGCCATGGCAGCCATCGTCAAACCCATGATGGACGGCGGTGCCGCTCCCTGGCCGCTGTACATGGCCGGTGCCTTCTTCGCCTTCCTCTTGTGGATGATGAAGGTCCCGCCCCTGGCCTTTGCCCTCGGCGCGTATCTTCCCATGGAAATCAACACGCCTGTCCTCATCGGCGGCCTCGTATCGTACTTCGTCTCCCACAGCAGCAAAGACGATGCCCTCAACGCCCTGCGCCTCAGTGAAGGCAGCACCGTCGCTTCGGGCTTCGTCGCCGGCGGCGCCATCGGCAGCCTCATCAGCGCCGTCCTGCACATCGGCGGCATCGACTGGTTCCTCAAAGACTGGGTCGTCACGCCGGGAGCCACCTACCTCGGCATCGTTGCCTACTTAGTCATGTGTGCCGTCATCTACACCGTAGCCTGCAAGGTCAAGAAAGTATAAATAATAAAAGGGCTTATCGCACGTGCGATAAGCCCTTTTTTCTGCAAACTACAAACTAAAAACATTTTTGTTCAGAACATTTTGACTAAAAAGTTTCTGAGTAAAATTCTTCTGAGTGAAATAATAGGAGTATCCCATTCACCCGAATTGTGTACCCTATAATCAGATATTCTGGCCAGTAATTCTCTTTGAGCATCTTCAGGAAAACTTTTCCAGGAGCCATTTTCAAACCACTCTTCCAGAGATTCTGTATCCGCGCTTTTTATATCTTCTACGGTCATTATCAGACTTCATCCCCAGTCAGAATCGCATAGGCTTTCTTATACTTTTCCACCCGTCTTAAATCCTTGTCTGTTACGTTCGGCAGACGGGTTAAATCCATATTATTTCTTAAATCAGCCTTCTTGACAGCAATCGCTAATGGATTACCAGATTTTTTAACTCCCCGTACATAGTCCAGATAGGGTACCTTATCATCATGGGTCAAAAGAGAAACGGCATCGGCTACCTCTTTTCCGAATAATGAAGAAAGAGTTTCCTTCGTCATCTCCGTATCCTCTAAGGTATCATGCAACATACCGACTACAGCATAGTCTTCTCCCAAAGGCAGTACAGCGTTAGAAACCGACGTTAAATGGCACATATAAGGTTTTCCCGCCTTATCAGTCATACCAGCGTGATATTTTTCAGCCACTTCAGCTGCTAAAGAAAGTTTTTCCCCCAATGCTACCAATCCTCTTTCCCTAATTCATGGAGAACGTCAATCTCATCTTCCTTATCCCAATCATCGGACATTCCTAATTCATATACTGGAGGACAATCTTCAAATTCCCCTGTTTCCCAGTTATAGGCTCTATCATTATAGTGATCCGAAGCTCTAACCATGGCAATAATACCAGAAACGCCTCGCCTTACCCAAAAGCCCATTCTATTCATACGTATCACCTCACATATTCATTATAATATATTTAATTCTGGCTCCAATGGATCATCCGGATTAATGATATCAAATTTCAATACGGTCTATGCTAAAACTTATACTTTATCTTCCCCTTTTGCTACAGGGATATACACCTTTTTTAATGGGATGGCACGCTGGTATATTTCATCCAACCCTTCATAGTATTTCAAGACTAAATTCACTAGTTCTATCCCATTAATGCCTCTAATAATCGGATTAGCCTTCAAAAACTTTTTAGCACTTTTCGTGTAATCGGATAGGGAAACAAAAAGTCCATAATCGCCTGGCATCATGGCCCCTTTTAAAGATTGAATTGTCGTTTCTTTTATATCTCCATCTTGACTTTTTACTTGAACGGCGATACGTGGCGGCAATTCATCTTTATAGGCAATAATATCGATGCCGCTGTCACCCCCATGCGGGGAAACTGTCGTTCTGTATCCCATAGCATTGAGTAAGCTAGCTACAAAATTTTCTAAATCATACCCTTTAAATTGGCGGCTGATTTCTTTGAGCATATAATCCCGGGTATTATTCATGATATCTTCAGCCGTTACACCAACTGTTTCATCTTCTGTATCTTCTACCATCTTGGGCGAAAACTTTTTATCCAGACTACCTAAATATTCGTTGGCATAGTTTTTTATTGTAAAAAGAGTCATAAGAGAACCTACTTCATATAGAGCCCCCTGACTAAACGTCCTGCGCGGATAATGCTTTAGCCATTTCACCTTACGGATATTCGGATAAAGGGGTGCCAGTTCATCATACATATAATCGCTTTCAATAATTCCCAGATTAATCTTCCGATCTGCTTTTGATGGAAAAACGATATAATCCCCTTTTTTCATTTCTACAACAAACCGATACATAATCCCTGCCCAATTAGGAATAGCTCCCTTCTTAATATCAGGGTAAACTTCTTGGACTTTTTCCTTAAAATTTTCTCGTGTCGACCCGATTTTACTCAAATCGCCCATCTTTGTCCAACCAATACCAATGATACTTTTATCTAAAAATAAGCTGTCATCTTGGGAATGAATTCCCCAGACTACCGATTCTGTTTGATTTTCCATTTTTATCTCCCTTATTATCAATACTCTAATTAACAGAGGAATGCATTACTTATTTTAATCAAATTTATTTACTCGTCTTTTTTAAGCTGACTATTAATTCTCCTGCCACATTTGTAATAGTAAAGTTCTCATCAGTTAAGAACATTTCTCTTTTTATTTGATATCGAAAAGGAAACATGTAATTTTTTTCGCTTAATTCTCGTAGCGTGCAGTAACCTTTATTTTCTAAACATATTATAGTGGATATAAGAAATGATATTGCTTCAGGCTTGGTTACATCATGCCAGATAATTTTATACCTACCCGCTTTTTCAGTATGAAGGACACCAATATTTTTCATCGTTGCAATTATTTTATCAATTGAATGATAAAGAGTTGCACGTTCGCCCCATTCATCAAAGATTTTTTGTTTAATCTGAGCAAGTATAATTTCATTCTCAAACTCGGACAATTTACCAATTAATGAACATATGTCTACAAAAACTGGATACTCGACTAATAGTAAACACCAATGACAAAGTAATGCGTTATCCGAATCCTTTTGAATCAGCGTCAGTGCCTCTGAACGCAATGGTGTTACAGATGTGTTATCATAGTACCAAACATGCATTAATATTTCACGAGTTTTTCGTATATTGATAGCGCTCTTTATTTCAAAGCTGAGGTATTCATTCAACCGGTTCTTGTATTCTGCTTCCGGCAGATTCTCAGATAACAACTCAACAGCCTTATTCAGCCAAGTCATCTTCAGATTTCTTGAAAGACCGACCATCTTACTCATTATTATCCACCGCCTTTATCCTGATAAATGGTACAATTACTTCATCCAAGGTAATACCTCCATGTGTCATAACCTCCGTGCCTTTAGCATCAAAGGATTTTCCAATATTACAAATCAAATAGTCATATTGCTTGTTAAGAAAATATTTTGGATACTCAATTAAGTCGTACTGCGCAATCATTTTTTCTTTATCTGCAAATTTTTCCAGTACTACCATTCGCCGACTTTTCGTTTCTGTCTCAACGCCAAGCCTCATAAGCTTTCCTTGACCAGTACAAGGAGTGTTTCCATGATCTGCCGAAATGTAAACATCAAATCCCTTTGAAATAAGATTTTGCACCAATGCGGTCAGTTTGCCTGTCTTGGCTAAATATTCTATATCACGGTACATCCCTTGTCTGCCTTGTCGCTGTCCATGAACCAAATCATCTATATCATTAATGATAATACATCCGCAACGAATCAAAGCGCCAAAATCAGCATCATACCCACGGTGATACTTGATTTGCTCCTTCCTGAAGCCAAGTCTTATAGCACAATCTGTAAACTCTTTTTCTTCCTTGCTTGTGCTCCACGGATTCAATAGCTGGAGCGGAAATTTACCGGAAACAAGGCTCTGCCTCGAAAGAGATGTAATTGTCGGAATCATTGCATAAGCCGCCGAACGCTCATATTGGATACCGGTGAAGTAACGAGAAAATATTGTCCAATCAAATTCTGACATACCATCCATAACGATAATTATGAACTTTTTGCTGTGGTTATGCATATACTCCATTGCACTCTTGACCAGTATTGGCGTATCTGATGCAATTCTTCCGGACATTTTGCCAAATTCATTACAAATAAACTGAAGAAATGGAGCATGGGCAAATTCTGCATTTACGTCTATTCCGTATTCTGCGCAATAAACGTCCAGCTCCGATTTCTTTTCAGCAATATGAATCCAATCGCGATAGTTGGCAGCCACATTAGTCATGCTCCTGATGTCTTTCTGCAGCTCATGCACATATTCCGTCACGTTACCCGAACCATATACTATATGATTAGTGAAATCACTTGTTTTCTGGTAAGAGGAATTATCCGTGCAAAGTTTTTTATAAGCCATGCACAAAAGATCAAAGTTAAGGTTTTCTCTCTGCCGGATGTATTCTGCATTCAGTTTCGGGAACAGATAGGTAAGCGAAACCCGGAACTGGTACTGCCCACACAGCTTCCTAATATCATAAGGAACATAATCTCCTCGCTTTGCCAAAATCAAATACTTACCTGGGCCGTTCTTAAAACGCTCTTCCCATTCAATTCTGAAACTCAGATCATCTTCATAAAGAATAACTTGGAAGCCATGATTTTCAAACTCTCTCAAGTAATTTGTTTTTTGTTCCAGACCGTCTTCATCGATTAGGAGCACACGCGTGGCGTTTGAAGCATAGGTCTGTTCATATACATATTGTGGGAACATCTTTACGCCTCCAATCTGACAAGCAGACACAATCTGAATTCAGGATAGACCTGTTGCCCCTTCCTGTATCGCTCCTCCACATTTTCTTTTTCTTTTGCCAACCGCAGCAGCCTTGAACGACGGATGTTGTCGATTCCGATATGTTCTGTGGCTTCCATTCGCAGCTTCAAAGCATACATATACTTGTCGTAGCTTTCCTTGTTCTGCTTAAGCTGCCGATTCTTCAACTCAAGAAAAGTATCATACGCATATTCTGAACTGAGTTTTTCGAGTCGCTGATATTCACTGTCAGGTATGTTCGGCACCGATCTGACAGAAATTCTTGATGTTTCATCTAAGAAAACATCCATAATCCGCTGCCCGGCCATTGGCCTGAGTACAAAATCCTTATTCACAAACACCGGAATCATTCTCTGGTTTGACTCCGCATCTGTCACGGAGAGATTCCACAACATGAAGTAGCCTTCCTCGTTAGGAAAGTTTTGTATGGAAACAGACAGAATCGGAGAAAAACGATCCTGAATTACAGCCGCATTTAAATGCCGCGTAATGCTCTCATCGTTGATGCTGATATCAAAGATGAGTTTCGAATCAATATGCTGCCATGCGTTGTAGTAAGCAAGCATCTTCCGGAGCGCCGAATCCACATCAAAATTTGATTCCTTGCCAACAAGTTGTGTCAGATCCTTATCTTCATGGAGAAGGCTCCTATATTTTTGCGCGTTTTTCAGCTCTTGTCTGAATTCGGATTCAACAGGATACAGATTTTCCTCTGACTTCCCGTGCGGTCTGCTAATAGAGCGCATGTAAACATTAGTAAAGTCTACTTCTGCCACTTCGCTGTCGAGAACATCGGAATACTTATCGACACCCATTTCCTTCAAGATAACGGAGAGCTTTTCTTCCAGAACTTCCCGGACGCGGTTTTCAATGGTATCGGTGACAATGAAGTTGAAAATCTGAACATCTCTTGTCTGGCCGATTCTGTCTACACGACCACAGCGCTGCTCGATTTTCATCGGATTCCATGGCAAATCGTAATTGATGATAATATTCGAGAACTGCAGGTTCAAGCCTTCTCCACCGGCATCAGTTGAAATAAAAATGTTCGTGTTATCGCGAAATTCCCGAAGCGCAGCATTTCGCTCTTCAATGCTCATGCGACCATTTAAAATTGTTACGGAATATCCCATCGAAACCAACAGCCTTTGTAGATATTCCTGTGTCGCTACGAATTCCGTAAAGATAATTATCTTCTGATTCCGGTCAGCGTTCAGCAGTGCATCTATCGTATTTTCAAGAGTTTCTACTTTGACATCTGGATGTTGAAATTCCGCCTGTTTTGCCGTCGCGATGATGCTTTCAAGCTCGCCGATTTCTTCCTCCATGTCAAGTGATATGGCCTGCAACGCATCTTCCACGCCATCCTCGATATCCAGCGCTGCCAGGTCCTGCTCGGTAAGAGAACCGAGTTTGGTATTCTGTGTTTTCAGAATTTCCAGTCTTCGTTCAAGACTCTGGCGAATTGCTGCCGTACTGCTCGTGACCATACGCTGCATAATGATAAGCAGGAAAATCAAGCACATATTCTTTTTACGGTTTCTGAGTGCTTTATTATATGTCTCTGAGACGTAAGACGTGACCAGCTCATAAAGCTGCCGCTGATAAGTATGCCGTTCGTCCCACGTAAGCTCCACAAGATGTGTGACGCGATTTTTAAAGAGTAAATTGCCGTTATTGTCAATGGCCTCACGCTTTTCAGTACGGATTAGGAAAGGAGCTACCTGCTCTTTGACTACGGATTTAGCATTTGGAAAAGCTTCTTTGTCCAACAAGCGAACAAGACGAAGAAAGGGTTCCGTTTTTCCATTATGAGGTGTTGCCGTCAAAAGTAATAAATAAGGGCTAGCTTCGGAAAGCAAATACCCCAGCTTATATCGTGCAACATCACTAGATGAACCTGCTACACGATGGGCTTCATCAATAATAATCAGATCCCAGCCACTGTTGATAATGGAATAAATCCGCTCCTGGTTATATTGCTCGACACGTTCTTCCGTCCAGCCAGCGTGCTTCTCGAGCGGTTTGATGGAATCCATCGGGGAGATGATCTGATCGTATTGCCCATAGACATCGTCGTTGTCAGTCAGCCTGCGAATCGTGTCATAGTCCGACGGGAGAATCACCTGAAATTTTTCATGGAACTTCTCCTGCATCTCCGCGGACCACTGTGTCACAAGACCAGTCGGGCAGACCACAAGTGTCCGCTTGACCAATCCTCTCGCTTTGAGTTCCTTGATGACCATGCCCGCCTCGATGGTTTTCCCGAGGCCCACTTCATCCGCTAAAATATAGCGGATATTGTTATTCGCCATTACACGGTTCAAAACATGTAGCTGATGAGGCAGAGGAATGACGCCACTGGCAAGAGATGTAAGAAGTCCCCCTGCTGTTTCATTTTTTATTTTGGATAACAGAGTAACGTAACGAAGATAATTCTCGTCGTAGGTATTTGTACCGGATGACTCACTAAGATTATCCGCCATCACTTTATAGACGGTCCCAGTCGATGAATCGAATACGCGGTAAGACACATATCCCCATACATCCAAACGTTCCAGTACCTGCACGTTTATTCCCTTATCCTTGTCAAAGGCTAAATCTCCTGCCTTCAGCATACGTTGCCACCTCCAAGGAGTGCAGCATAAAGTTTTACTGCACTCTACTCAAACTAATATCGTAGTACATCAGGAGTTTATCATCTTCCTGAATTGTTTTTTCCGGCAACCGTTCAGCGATATCGACAATAGCCTGGTAATTCTTTTCTTTCCATAATCTGGAAAAGCCAACACGAATTGCTTCGGAGCGAAACAGCTTTAACTTCCCTTTGCTGTTCATATACCCTTCAAATTCCTTCCAAAGATTCTTTTCCCGAAGCTTGGCAATATCTCCTTCTTTGGTCCGGTCTGGGATATACCAGCGTCCTTTATCATCCTGAATAAAATTTTCTTCCAACATAACCGATAATTCTGGCATATTTTCATAACGGTCAACAGCCTTTACTTCCTGCATAAATTTCGGCTGGAGCTCTGCATATGTCTGCGGCCCGCCATAGTTATCACTGAGCTGTTGATACAACCAGGCGATAGCGGATTTCTCATTTGTTACGAACAAATCAAACTGAATCGGTTCTATATCCATTTTGATTCGGGCCGTATCGTATTCGTTAATCTGATCCGGCAGGAAGTACATGTCATCGCGTTTCAAGAATTTCTCATCCAATCCTTTATAAAAATCTGACGCATCCATTGGCACCGGAATACCATTCATGATATGGTAAGCCACCATCCGGTCAAAGAGCAGGTAGGCTTGCCGCTCTGCAATGACATCAAGTTTGCCGTTATGATTGGCATCAACGACTACTGGAAGATTTGCGAGATGTTGACGAACAAAAGCCCATGCGGTTTTCTCAGTACCGGCTTTATCAACCATTTCTTGTTTTAGACTATTTTTAGGCTTATATGCAGAAATTACTAAATCTTGTTTTACTGCACCATGTGTTGTAACTTGCTTAAAACTTCCTTGTTTCTTATCAAGCGTTCGAACATCTGCAATAATAAAACCTGCAACAGATAATGCTTGTTGAATTGCGTTCCATACAGCATTTTTAGAATTATGAAATTCTACGGTCATCCATCTATTAGGTTTAAGAATTCGATAGAATTCACTGAAGCATTTTTCAATAAGATTTTGATAATTCACTAGTTTTTTACCTTGAACCGTGTTAATAATTGCTTCTTCCTTTGAATTAGTGAATACTTTAAGCCACGATTCCCATAGAAAATTACTTTCAGAGTACATAATGTTATCTCCGAACGGTGGATCCACAAATATATAATCTATTATGTTATTTTCTATATTTTTGATATCATCGCTACTTTGAGTAGAAACGATAACATTACCAGTTTTGAATTCTGATTCATAATAAAATTTTTCAATATCTTTTATTTTATTGTTGAATCCATTAAATACATTTAGTTCTGGATAAAGCGATGGTATATAGAGCATTCCACTTATAGGGCCTGGTGCAATATGTAATGATGGCAACCATTTATTTGTTCTATTCAGTCTAGGCATGGCTCCTGTTAATGCGAACATTAACATTAAACTTGTTCGTTTATCGTCACACTTTTCAATAGCTTTATAAAGAGAAGATAAGACTAAAAGATTTCTTTTTTTATAAAAATGATGTGAATGAGTGAATCCCTTGTGATACCCACTTCTATAAATATCTCCCCATCTTCCATCTCTAAAAAGCATTTTAAAAGTTGGAATATTCTTATCCTTTAAAGAAATTTTTTCAATTTTCTTTATTATTTCAAAATCTTCTTGGTTTAATTTTTCTTCATATCTTTTCCCCTCATATTTGTATATCTTAAATACAGGTACTTCCATTGCTCGAGTAACTGTTTTATCTATGAGATCATCATAAAACACTTCTTCTTTAGGAGCAAACTGATTTTTTGTCATTTTCGCACCACAGTAAGGACAAGTAATATATTTTTTTACCTTTCCATCCTTGTCAACGCCTTCTATATAAAACACAAAATCTTTCCCACAATGAGGACAAATCAGAACAGAAGACCATACCGTATTTATAATAATCCCTTTTGACTTACAGAATAATTGGTGTTGCGATGAATTAGGCATGGTTTCATACATCCAACTACATTCCTTATAAGCTTCGTCATAAACTCTTTTTGCTTCTGTTTTAAATTTTTCTATGTCAAATCCAAGATTATAATTTGCTGCAATATAGGATGCGACTGCAGCTAAATCTAAAATGATAGCTCTGCGAGCCCCCCATTTCAAATCTTTATTTTCATGTTCTAATAAATTTTTAAAATCTAAATCAGGATTATTACATTTTTGAGCTGCAACTCCCGTCATCCCTGTACCGGCAAAACCATCAAAAACTATATCTCCCGGCTTTGTATAATGAAGAATATATCTCATAATTGCTTTGTATGGGACCTTAGTATGATAGGAATGTGCATTATATATAGCATCATTTTTTCCTTCACTCACATCCGCAGCAAACGGCTCGCAGTGGTAATCGTCCGTTTCTTCGTCATATGGCGTTCCATTCTCCTCGATGAACTCCTTGATGAACGGATTCGGGCAGGCAGTGTAGTATGGCGCATCGGAGAGGGCAATAATATCTTCGTCCGAGCCAATCGGGAAGCCTTCTATATCACGAACCTTGTCGATGTCCTCTTTGGTCAATTTTCTCTTCTCCATGTTTTTAATTCTCCTTACGCTTTACGACAATGCGCAGCTTACTTTCATCTTTGCCTTGGGTATAACTAGCAATAATTTCATTTAACTTTTTACGGAAATTTTCTTCACTGAGAGGCTGAAGCTGCTCCAGTTTTTCAACCAGTACATGTGCGTCGATAACCACTGGCTCAAATCCCTTTAGAAGAGCAGTAATACTCTGCACGAAGAAATCATCTACCCGTTTGGGCAATTCCTTCGAGCTGATGAAATCATCAATAACTTTCTGCTGCTCTGCGCTCAAATACTGCTTCTGTGCAAGCACAATCGGATCGTTCACAGTATCCAGCAGTTTCTTCGTCCATTCCTTCGTCAGCTCATCAATACCATCTTCAATTTGATTGAGTCTTCCATTCACATTTGGTTCAGCTTTATCAAGACGAAAATCGCAGTGCGGGCAAAATGGATTGTGCTTCAGTTCTGTCGGCGTCAATTCATAGCAAACCTTAATATTCGCTATAGACGTTTCAAAATCAGTAAGTTTTGCACCCGGCAAAATCGTGATGGCATGAAGCTTCTTCAGGTTCTTCAGTTGAATACTTTCCTGGATGTTTCCTTTTTGCTTAGCCCCTTCAATGTCGAGCCGCTTTTTCTTATGAGCTTCATAATAGAGATCAATGTACCGTTGCTGAACAGGTTCGAGTACTTCTTTCACTTTGCGGGCAGCGTCCGAACCGGATGTTCCATCTGCAATGCTGTCTCTTGCAGATCGGAAAGCGGACCTTGCATCTTCAATCTGTTGCTTGAGTTCCTCAACACCTGAATTCTGAACCGCGCTAATATAGTTTACAATATCACCACATTCGTTCTTGAATTCCAGATACTCCGGAATACGATTCATGATCCAAATTTGTTTTTCAAGCTCTTGAATTTCTTCTATCGTATGATGGAAATTATTCAGTTTCGCATACGTATTGTACTTAGTGCCATAATTACTGAATTCCGTTTTGATTTTGTCGCAGGCAGACAATATTCTCTGCTTCATCTGCGAATCTGCTAACGATTCTCCCCACAGATCAAAATTCTCAGAAATTTTTCTTGCCCCTATAACCGCATCATTGCTGAGGCTCTGCGCTTTCTGGCAAAGTTGCTTTACAGCGGAATCCCTATCCTTTGGCATATCCAGAAGCGCAGGATTTAGACTCAGTACATCAAAAAGTTTCTTAATTTCCACAACCGCCATCTTTGCCGGTCTGGAGATGTACTTGAACTCATACAGTTCCGTTGCATTGATATTCGGAACTTCATCCAGGTTTGATGCTTTCAATGTCTTCCCGTTATTCAGTGTGATGACAGCATATCCTGCATATACCAAAGATAGGAAAATGATTGGTGTAAACAAGAAGCTGATTTTGAACTGCATATCGACGTATATCGACATAAATTGTTCTTCAAACAAATCAGAATAGTTCAATACGCCTTGCGGCGGTAGACTCTTCAGGAGATCAATATAGTAGTTGGCATACTTCGAGTTTTCGGGCTTAATCTTATCATTTTCCAACACACCAAAGCTTTCTAACATCATCTGTGCCTGCTGACTTTTCCGGCCTGCAAAATAATCGAAAGAATCTCTGGCAAGCGTAGCCATATTTTTTTTGGTAACTCTCGTCCTCATCACGGGGAAGTTCGGATATTTCTTATTGAAATACTCATCAAAGCAGATGGATGCTGCCAGATCAATCGTATCCTTAAACGTCAGATCCGGTTTGTATTTACCCTTTAGCACTTCAATTAGCTGCCTCATCTGAGACTGATATGTCACATTAAAGCAAGTGTTCTTATTGCTGCTTAGATATTTCACAAGCTGGCGGCTGAACATCTTAGCCTTATTCAGATAAGCTTCTTTGTCCTTGCCTTCACTGATGTCAGCTAACTGATTGGCGGCTGCATAGAGCCCAAGATTGTGCTTAAATTCATCAGAAGAACGGAAGAAGAAATACACTTCGTCTGGCAAATTATCGATTTTTACATCTTCGCTGGCATATGGCGGCATGATATGAATGTAGAAATCACGCTCCGGCTGTGCTGTACTTCGCTCACCGGGAAGCCCCATAAAGAGGTATCCTTCTCGGAAGATATTGTGACTATTCCAATTCAAATCATATTCATAAATCTTGAAATTCGTGACATATTCTTTTGCGTCCCACTCCAAGCAGTTATAGACAATCGTGTAGAAATAACGATTCAGTTCAGCTGGTGAGAGCAGCGATGCCTTCTGGTTGATTTTCTCATCGTAGTCCACAATCTTATCGACGTCGATGTAGTACTGGTTATTGACATCATTGTGAATGATAAATTGTCCGGATACGGTTGTCATAATGTCCTTGAGTGTCGCATTGACCACGCCAAGCAGGAAGTCTGCATCATTTTCCGGCATGGAATCTAAGTAGAGGCAAAGATCATCCTTAAGGTTTTCTGCGGTCAATCCGAACTGTACATCCAGTCCATTTGTTGTCAAGCGGTGGACACTCAGGGCATAAATAATCTGAATCGCTAACTTCTTGTAAACCTTATGTGGGAATGAGCGATTGATAATTTCTTCCAGCTGGCTGCTCGCATTAACAACTTTACTGATGGTGACATCACTTTTCAGAAGGCCATTTCCCTTAATGGATGGCCAATATGTATCGAAGGAATAGATTCCAGGGGCATCTTCCGGCACATCCTTATCGAAGATGTCTTTAATTACCTTTGAAATATTCTTCAAGATATGTCTGTTTTCGACCAGATAGACCTTATTAAATACATCAATATAGGCCGGATGGATAGGAAACAGATCTACAAATTCATCCATACGAGAAGACATGCCGCTGTAAAGACTAGAGAACTTCTCAAGATGATTACGGATTAACGCCTTCTGTTCCGGATTCTTTTTCAAGATTCTTTCGGAAACGACGTACTCTGTATCTTCCTTCGTAATTTCCATCTGTGTAAAGCGGTCACTGACATGCTTTAACGACTCAGAGACAAAGCTAAATCTTGGATTGTCAAAGATTTTTTCCTGAATGCCAAGAATAATACGAAGATTGCTCTTGGAACACATTTCCCCAAAAGCACGCAGCACTTCCAAATCAAGCACAAGCTGACGTTCGTCTCGGGAAGTCAGATATGCGAGAAATTCGTCAACGACAATCATAAAGCCCTTATCAGGGTACTTAGCGTTAAAAGCCTCCATCATGTGACGAATGACTTGCTTAACGTCTCTAACGGTAGAATAATCTGGCTTTTTGAAATCGATACCACGACGTTGAAAGTCCTCCTCAACATAGTCAAAAAGGATATCATAAAGTGTCATGGTGACGCCGCCAATTTCAAGTCGAAGAATCTCAAACTTTCCGGCGATTGGTTCCATTCGTTTTGCAAAATCCTGATTCTGCAAATATTGAAGATTAACCGCATCATTAGCAACTGCTGAAATAACGCTCATAAGATGAGATTTACCGGTACCGTAGTTACCAACGATGAAAACACCTTTGTTATCAATTACTTCATCCATTTGCAATTGATCGATGACCGGGGCTTGCAAACTTTCTGCCATGCTATCTGACATAACATAGGTCTGCACCAGTTCTTTGACTTCATTTTCAGTTTTTGTTCCTTCTACAAGTTGTATCGTCGATTCTATAGGTTTAAAGCTAATTAGTTCTGAATATTTCATATTGGTGTTTCCTCCTTAATGACACAGGTAATGTCATAGTTGTTTATGTCATACGTTTTATAGTCCGGATACCTATTCTCGCTATAATAAAGCATTCCATTTTGATATCGTCCTGGCCAAATTACTTGAAATGGTTTTGATTTGCAGATAGATCTCATTATTTGCAAAACATCTACTTTATATGATGGATTAAATAATACATCAAAATTTTTAATAATTACTTTATCTGGAAGCGATGCAACAACTTGATATAAACAACGTTCTAATTGTATGCTTCTCCATTTCGGATTACATTGTTTAATTTTCTTTGCAAGCAATTGATTAATTGAAACTGCCTGTTTCTCTAATTCTAACGATGAATAGCAATATATAATTGGATATATAATCCCTTGATTTTCTGACGAAAAACTCTGTGCTTTAATGATTATTCCCACTTTAGTCCCCTCTACTAAAATTTGCTATATATTATATGTTAACTTCATCAAATTTTTTCACCAACTACAATCCTTTACCTGATAAAATAATCGCAAGATATATTAGGTATATTATACCATTTTACAAATAGAGAAGATAGCTAAATAAAAAGGCTATCACATGAACTATCATGTAATAGCCTCTGTTTTATATTCTATTCCAGCAGACATCGCAATACATTCAGTCCCCGTTTGATGATGCGTCGGACTTTGCTTTTTTCGATGCCGTATTTTTTCGAAATGTAATCGTAGGTCTGATTATGTATGTAATGCGCGACGATAAGCGTCCGCTGCGTTTCATTCAGTTTGTTTAAGGCTTTCCACACCTGTTCTTTTTTCTCCTGTTTCAGTAGACAGTGTTCCGGCGTTTCTTCTTCCGGCGCAGCCCAATTATAGGGAAAATCGGTGACGATATCCGATTCGATGATGTTTTTCTGTACGCGTTTCCAATAACATTGCTTCCGATAACTTTCATATTCAAAGGCGTTGTGTACAGCTGCCAAAATTTTGCGCTGTATATAGTCAGCCTTGGTCAAATCAAAAGCAAAAACACAGGTAACTACGGCATGTTGAGCCGTCGAGATGGCTTCTTCCAGCGAATCATAGTAGACATAGTACCTTTTCACATATTTTCGGATCAAAGGTTCAAATTCACGCAGTAAAAACAGTATGGCTTCATGGTTTCCGTGTTGTGCTTCGCGCACACAGTGTCGCAATGGTATGGTCACGTAATCCTCTCCTTACCTTAAAATCAAATTAAGACCTCTTTTCTGTATTCATCTTAGCAAATTTTAATCTTTGAAAAAACGAGAAAATACCCTGGGCCGATATGCGGCCCAAGGCATCTCTATTCGGTTACGCTTATTCGAGCGTTTCGACTTTACGGGTTACGATCTGGCTCGACTTGAGGCCGGTCAGATTGCCGCCTTCGGTCGTAGCAAAAATCTTGCTGTCGACGATGGTCTGCGCGGCTGTATCGACGGTTTCTTTCGTCAAATCAGATTTCGGATTGGAAATGGAGTAGCTGACATTTTTGCTGGCTCCGTCCACAAATGTAAGCTGTAACGTTTTCGTTTCCGATTTAATGGCCATGGTAATTCCTCCTTTCTTTGGTATTATGAGAAGAGCAACCTCTCCGGCCCTTCGGGCCACCTCCAGCTCAGCTCTCCGTTTTGGCAACCGCCCTGTGCTTCCCTGTGGTCAGCACCTGACGGGCCAAAAAGGGCCTATCAGGGGAGGCTAGGCTCCCTTTGTAGGGGAGTTGTCAGCGAAGCTGACTGAGAGGTTCTTCCCTTACGCCGTGATTTCGTTTTCGACGACTTCATGGATACCCGTGATGGGGTCTTCATAAAGCGTACCGATGGCGTTGACGGCTGTGACAACGTTGGCCGGTTCGACGCCGGTGACGAGGTTTCGCATCTGTACGGATTTTTCGCACAAATTGTCATTTTCGTCGTTGTAGCTGATGACCAGCTTTAACTTGCCGGAAATCGCTTTGCGTTCTGCTGCCATAGTTCATTCCTCCTTTCTTTTTTGTATGTGAAGAGCCTTCGTGGCTCATAAAAGCCTGCCATTATACCTGAATAGGCTGTGGTTGAATCTCTCTAGCGGGCTTCCCACGCGGAAGCCCCTACGCACAAGGCCTTCGGCCGTGTATTTTTTTGCGACCTGCCGCCTGCGGCCTGCGAACTGCGTTCATTTTTTTATCGCCTAAAAGCCTGCCATTATACTTGAATAGGCTGTGGTTGAATCTCTCTAGCGGGCTGCCCACGTGGAAGCCCCTACGCACAAGGCCTTCGGCCGTGTATTTTTTTGCGACCTGCCGCCT
>OGYL01001730.1_pt1 | contig 16403 bp, 16 predicted proteins | sample 1576541 | NCBI WGS metagenome assembly OGYL01 (sample SAMEA3541551, study PRJEB24748) | human gut metagenome | biome: human gut; feature: human-associated habitat; material: faeces | place: China | collected 2012 | reverse complement strand
TATCTCTATCCTGGCAATTTTCATTATTATCATGGTTGTGTTTAAATCCATTTCGCTTCCGTTTATTCTGGTTGCAGTTATTGAGTTTGCGATTTTTGTCAATATGTCCGTTCCTTATTATCAGGGAAAGGAAGTGGTGTTCGTAGCAAGCATTGTTATCGGTTGTATCCAGCTGGGAGCTACTGTTGACTATGCAATCCTTATGACCAGCAGATACCAGAAAGAACGTGGTCTTGGAAAGAGTAAGAAAGAATCCATTGCCATCGCACATAAAACTTCCATGAAGTCAATTGTGATCAGTGGCTGCAGCTTCTTTGCAGCAACTTTCGGAGTTGGTCTTTATACACAGGTAGATATGATTGGAAGTATCACAAACCTGCTTTCACGTGGAGCTGTGATCAGTACACTGGTGGTATTGTTTATACTTCCGGCTATGTTTATGATATTTGATTCTCTCATCTGCCACACATCTATTGGATTTGCCAAGAAGAAACCGGCAAAAGAGAAGAAACAGTGATTCAGGATTTTTAAAAAGAAGCTTATTGTAAAGAGATAGAATAAAGGAGTAAGTTATTATGAATAGAAACAGAAAGAAAGCAGCTGCAGCAACGCTTGCAGCAGGAATGGCTGTAGTTCTCGGAGCAGGTACTGTAATGGCAGCTGCTTCAACAGGTGATAATGGATTGCAGAAAGAAGAAACCGTTTATGTAAATACAACTGCCGGAGGAGAAGTAACGGATGTCACAGTATCTGACTGGCTGAAAAATTCCGGAGACAGTTCCAATTCTGAGGTGAAAGATGCCTCTGATCTTCAGGATATAAAAAACGTAAAAGGTGATGAAACATTTACTCAGAACGGAAATGATCTGACCTGGAGTACTGATGGAAAGGATATTTATTATCAGGGAAAGACAGAGAAAAATCTCCCGGTTTCCGTAGGAATTAAATATTATATGGATGGAACTGAGGTTTCTCCGGAAGCTCTGGCAGGAAAGACAGGACATCTGAAAATGGAAGTGACATATACAAATACTTCTAAAACAACCAAAACAGTGAATGGCAAAAAGACTGATATTTATTCACCCTTTGTTATGGTGACAGGAATGATCCTTTCTACAGATAATTTCTCCAATATTACAGTAGATAACGGTAAGGTTATTTCTGACGGAAGCAGAAATGTTGTTGTCGGTTTTGGTATGCCGGGAATGAAAGAAAGTCTGGATATGTCTTCTGATATTGCAGATGAAGTGAATATCCCTGAAGGATTTACAGTGGAAGCAGATGTTACAGACTGTGAGATGAATTCTACATTTACCGTAGCACTTACAGATATTTTCAAAGATATTAATCTGGATGATGTGGATGGACTGGATGAGCTGAAGGATTCAATGAAAGATCTGACGGATGCAGCAGTAAAACTGGTAGACGGAACCAAAGATCTTTATGATGGAACTAATAAACTCAATGACAAATATAAAGAATTTTATGATGGAATCGGAACTCTGAAAAGTGGTGTCAGTGATCTGAATGACGGAGCAAAAGAACTGGATGACGGAGCAAAGGAATTAAGCAGCGGAGCACAGACACTGAATACAGGGGCACAGACTTTAAACAGTGGTGTTTCCTCTTATACAGCAGGGGCAGACACACTTTCAGATGGAATCAAACAATATACAGCAGGAGTAGATACGCTGGACAGCAAGATGGCGGACTATGAGGCAGGGATGAAATCTCTTTCCGATGGTGTAAATGCATATCTTGCAGGCGTTCTTGCAGGCAGGGCACTTCAGAATATTAACAGAGATTAATTGGTGATTACGGATTGGAGAATATATGTTAGTTGATATTAAGTTGAATGGGAAATCTGTCAAATCAGATATTACGGCAGATATGACACTCTATGAATTCGTGAGAGAGCATGGCTGTTACAGTGTAAAATGTGGCTGTGAAACATCTAACTGTGGTTTATGTACAGTATTTCTTAATGATAAGCCTGTCCTTTCATGTTCAGTTCTTGCAGCAAGAGCAGACAAATGCAGTGTAACAACACTTGAAGGATTACAGGAGGAGGCGTCTGAATTTGTCACATTTATAGCAGACCAGGGAGCAGAGCAGTGCGGATTCTGTAATCCGGGATTTGTTATGAATGCATTGGCACTTTTCAGAGAGAATCCTTATCCTGATGAAGAGGAGATAAAGGAGTTCCTTTCAGGAAATCTGTGCAGATGTTCAGGTTATGAGGGACAGTTAAGGGGAATTATGAATTTCCTTGAAGCAAAGAAAGCGAAGGAGGCTGAATAGATGAAGTCGGTTAATAAAGCTGTCAGAAAAAAAGATGCGATGGAACTGCTTCTTGGAAAGCCGGTGTATACAGAGGATATTGCACCTAAGGACTGCCTTGTGGTAAAGCTTCTGCGCTCACCATATGCCAACGCATTTGTAAAGAATATTAATACTGATATTGCGATGAAGGTGCCGGGAATAGAAGCAATATTTACATATAAAGATGTTGACCAGAATATGAAAAGATTCACATGTGCAGGTCAGACTTATCCTGAGCCAAGTCCTTATGACAGGCTTATTCTTGATAAGCATGTAAGATTCATAGGCGACCCGGTTGCCATTGTTGCAGGTGCTGATGAACGCTGTGTTGATAAGGCAATGAAGCTTATTAAGACAGAATATGAAGTGCTTGAACCATTGCTTGATTTCACTAAGGCAAAGGATAATGAGATTCTTGTACACCCTGAGGATAACTGGGAGGCATTATGTCCGGTTGGAGCTGATAATAAAAGAAATCTGTGCGCGCATGATGAGAGTGGCGACGGAGATATCGATAAAGTGTTAGATGAGTGTGATATTGTGATTGACAGGACATATCATACTAAGGCATGCCAGCAGAGCATGATGGAGACTTTCAGAACTTTCTGTACAATAGATACTTATGGAAGACTTCATGTCGTAAGTTCTACACAGATAGTATTCCATTGCAGGAGAATTATCTCACATGCACTTGGAATATCGCCATCTAAGATAAGAGTTACCAAGCCAAGAATTGGAGGCGGATTTGGAGCAAAGCAGACATCTGTATCAGAGATATATCCTGCATTTGTTACATGGAAGACTAAGAAACCGTCTAAGATTATCTTTTCAAGAGAGGAATCACTATCAGCTTCATCACCAAGACATGAGATGCAGATGCATGTAAGACTTGGTGCAACTAAGGATGGTATTGTAAAAGGAATTGATTTATACACATTATCTAATACAGGTGCATATGGCGAGCATGGTCCTACAACAGTAGGTCTTTCTGGACACAAGTCAATTCCATTATATGGAAAGGCAGAGGCGTTCCGTTTTGTAAGTGATGTAGTATATACTAATATAATGTCAGCGGGTGCTTACAGAGGTTATGGTGCGACACAGGGACTTTTTGCAGTCGAGTCAGCTGTAAATGAACTGGCAGACAGACTTCATATGGATCCGTTTGAAATCAGATTTAAGAACATAGTAAAAGAGGGCGATGTAATGCCTGCTTACTATGGACAGGTTAATACAAGCTGTGCGCTTGACAGATGTCTTGCAAAGGTCAAAGAGATGATTAAATGGGATGAGAAATATCCTATGAGAAAGATTTCTGATACTAAGGCACGTTTTGTCGGAATGGGCATGGCAATGCAGGGGTCAGGCATATCAGGGGTTGATGTCGGCAGTGCGACACTAAAGCTTAATGATGAAGGTGTATATACTATGAACATCGGAGCTGCTGATATGGGAACAGGCTGTGATACAATACTTGCACAGATTGCAGCAGAGGTTCTTGAATGCAGCACAGACAATATAAGTGTATTTGGTGCAGATACTGACATATCACCTTATGATTCAGGTTCATACGCATCAAGTACAACATATGTAACTGGTAAGGCTGTTGAAAAATGTGCATTAGAACTTAGAGACAGAATCGAAAAGCTTGGTGCTAAGATGTTAGGATGCGAGAAATGTGATGTCACATTTGACGGAAAGAAAGTAATATGCGAATCAGGTGAGAACAAGGATAAATGTGTAACCCTGGCCGATATATCAACAGCATCCATGTGTGGTAATGATATAGCACTTTCAGTTACCAATACACATACATCACCTATTTCACCACCACCATTCATGGTTGGAGCAGCGGAGGTCGAGGTTGACCTTCTCACAGGTGAGAGCCGTGTTGTTGAATATGACGCATGTGTTGATTGTGGAACACCTGTTAATCCTAACCTTGCAAGAGTACAGGCAGAGGGCGGTATCTTACAGGGAATCGGAATGACAATGTCAGAGAATATCACATATTCAGATAAAGGCAAGCTGTATGAGAACTCATTTTTACAGTACAAGATTCCATCAAGAATGGATATTGGACATATTAATGTTGAGTTTGAGAGTAGTTACGAGAATGCAGGTCCTTTTGGTGCGAAATCAATCGGAGAGGTTGTAATTAATACACCGCTTCCTGCAATTACAGATGCATTAAGCCATGCGGCAGGAAAGAGATTTTACGAGCTTCCTATAACTCCTGACCAGATTGCAATGGCAGGTGTAAAAGATAATTAAAATTGATTGACCATAGAGCCTTGTAATGTTAGAATAATTTCTTATAATATGACAGATAATTTACTTACGAAAGGAATCATTACTATGAATTTTCTTGAAGAAAGAATTATGAAGGACGGAGTTGTCAAAGAAGGCAACATTCTTAAAGTAGACAGTTTTCTTAATCATCAGATGGATGTTAAGCTTTTCAAGCAGATGGGCGAAGAATTTAAGAGAAGATTTGCCGGAAAGAATATTAATAAGATTATAACAATTGAGGCTTCAGGAATTGGTATTGCATGTATAGTTGCAGAATGCTTTGATGTACCGGTTGTATTTGCAAAGAAGTCACAGAGTGTCAATATTGATGGTGATGTGTATTCTGCGGAAGTTGAATCATTTACACATAAGTGCAAGAATCAGGTTCTTATATCTAAGAAGTTTGTAGGTCCAGAGGATCATGTACTTATTATTGATGATTTTCTTGCAAACGGATGTGCACTCCAGGGACTTATATCTATTGTCAATCAGGCAGGCGGAACTGTTGAAGGTATTGGAATCGCAGTTGAGAAAGGCTTCCAGCAGGGTGGACAGATTATCCGTAACCTTGGATACCAGCTTGAATCTCTGGCTATTGTTGATGGAATGAATGCTGCAGATGGCAGTATTAATTTCAGAGAGGAGTAATCATGAATGAATATCAGTTTTTTTCACCAGTAGATGTCGTATTTGGATGCGGAAGTCTTTCTAAGCTTCATACTCTTAAGATGCCAGGAAAGAAAGCACTTCTTGTTATAAGCAATGGAAAGTCTGCAAGGATGAATGGTTCACTTGACAGAACAATAGATGAACTTAAACAGGCTGATGTTTCATATGTGCTTTATAACGGAATAGGAGCTAATCCGCTGAAGTCAGCAGTTGAAGAAGGCGCAAGAATTGGTCGCGAGAATGGAGTTGACTTTGTTGTTGCTTTAGGTGGCGGTTCAGTTATGGACGCGGCTAAGAATATGGCAATGTTCATTCCACAGCCATCAGATAATCTGTGGGATTATGCTAACAGTCCATCAGGTGGTAAGATGACACCTCCTAATGAGATGCTTCCATGGATTGCAATTACTACATCAGCAGGAACAGGCTCAGAGGTTGATACTATTGGAGTAATTTCTAATCCTGATACTAATGAAAAGATTGGTATTGGTGGAATGGCGGGCATGTTTGCAAAGTATGCAATTGTTGACCCTGAGCTTATGAAAACAGTTCCACCGAAATTCACTGCATATCAGGGATTTGATGCGCTTTTTCATTCATTGGAAGGGTATATAAGCAACAAACATAATATTATGGGAGATATGATTCAGCGTGCCGCGATTGAAAATATCGGACAATATCTTGCAAGAGCAGTTAAGGATGGTAACGATATTGAGGCAAGAGAACATGTTGCATACGCTAATACAATGTCAGGCTATTCAATGGTTGTAACATCATGCATATCTGAACATTCTATGGAGCATGCAATGAGTGCATATCACCCGGAGCTTCCTCATGGAGCAGGACTTATCATGCTGTCTAAGGAGTACTTCACATTCTGGATTAATAAGCATGTATGTGATGAACGATTCGTTGATATGGCACATTTTCTTGGAATGAAAGATGCGTCTAAACCGGAAGATTTCATCACAGCGCTTCTTGAATTACAGAAGGCATGTGGAGTTGATGACCTTAAGATGTCTGATTACGGAATAAAGAAGGAAGAAGCAATGACACTTGCTAAGAACGCAAGGGCAACAATGATGAGATTGTTCGTAAGAGACCCTCAGGAAACTACTGATGAAGAGATTGCGGGTATATACGAGAGAGCGTATAGATAATATTTATTAATTATAGGTATAATATTCACATGATGAATGTTGTACCTTTTTTAATAAAAATGAGGTATTTCTAATGTTTAGATAATATATATTGACATATACAATTATATATGATATTAATATATTTAAAGAATAAAATCTTTTCTAAAGTAACTTGGTGTTGATTGCTTCAATAATCAACACCAGTTGCTTATCAAAGCTGGATATTCATAGATTAACATATATCTATGAAAGTTCGTTTATGAAAGATTCTTCATAGACAGTCATTCAGCGAAAACCCACATAACACATAATTGAATAATGCAGGCTTGTTTTAGATATCCGTAAATGCTAATATACTTATATAGATAAAGATAATATTAGTATATGTGCGTTGATATCTGCCTGTGAAAGAGACGAGGAGGATATCTATGGCAGAGAAGAAAGACAATGTACCATCTAAATTTAAGGACAATGTATTCTGTATGCTGTACAGGGATAAGAAGAATCTTTTAGAACTGTATAATGCACTTAACAATTCAGCTTACACGAATGTTGACGATTTGCAGGTTACAACATTAAATGGAGGTTCGTACATGAAGTATAAGAACGACGCTTCATTTTTACTATGTATGAGCCTGTATATGTTTGAGCAGCAGTCTAGCAAGAATCCTAATATGCCGTTAAGATTTTTGCACTATGTATCAGATGTGTTCAGAGAGTTGTTCAGTAATTCCATGCTTCACAGAAGAAGTATGATTAAGATTCCTGTTCCGCATTTTGTGACATTTTACAATGGCTTGGAAAAATGGATTGAAGATGAGGAGGAAATCAGGCTGTCAGATATGTATGAGATATCGACAGACAATCCAGAGCTGGAGCTTAAGGTGCGTGTTATCAACATTAATAAAGATGTACATATCCTTAATAAGTGCAAAACGCTGCGTGATTACATGACATTTGTTAATAAGGTCAGATTCAAGATGGGTGTTGAAGGGGACGATGTCAGGATTGCGGTAACAGAGGCGATGGACGAATGTATAGATGAGGATATACTTGTCGATTTCTTTGAACAGCACAGGGAGGAGGTCGTCGAAGTGAGTATATATGATTATGATGAGGAAGATGTCAGAAGGACATTATTTGAAGAAGCAAAGGAAATGGCTAAAGAAGAATTAAAAGAAGTTGTTAAAGCGGAGGTCATGGAAGAAGTTAAATCGGAAGTCAGAGAAGAAGTTAAATCGGAAGTCAGAGAAGAAGTTAAATCGGAAGTCAGAGAAGAAATTAAGTCAGAAATGAGAGAAGAAGTTAAATCTATAGTAATTAATCAGGTCATAAAGAAAGTAAAGAAGTCAAAAACTCTGGAGACAATAGCCTCAGAACTAGAGGAAGAAGAGGCAGATATAAAGCCAATATACGATGCAGTAGTCTCATCTGCCCCAGATTATGATATTAATGTAATTAAAGATAGATTAGACAATATGTGAGATATTTATTTCTTCATAAATGAAACAAAATCAAACTTCTTATCAAGCCATCTGCCGACAAGGCCGATGGCTTTTCCCATTGTAAATGCAGCAACAACAGTACCGATGCCAAGCCCCTTAATATGACCTAATATCAGGCCGGTAAGACATGCAGTTACGGCAAGGCATATAACATCAAAAGAAATCTTGATGCGTGAATAGGCAATGCCTGTAATATCAGCAAGCTCACGAGGGAACAGGTCAGTAGGGATAATTGGAAGTCTGCACCTGTTAGAAAGAGCTATGCCGAGACTTATCAGGCAGTAGCTTATAATAAAGTACGTAACTCTGAATCCGATTGCAGTTGGGAGCATTGGAACCCACATATTGTGCATGTCGATGCATTCACCAAATATGAATCCGACAACGAATGAAAACAGATATGATGGTACGAACTTCTTTCGCAGAATCATAAGGCTGAGTACAAGAAGTCCCTGGAACATATATGTAAACGTACCAAGAGTAATCTTAGGGAAGACTTCGGAAAAAGCATATGGAACGCTTGAGATTGCTGATATTCCAGTTCCTGAGTAAAGCATAAGCACAACTCCAAGGCTGTTGATTATAACAGCAAAGGCAAGAACAAGCTCACCTCTAAGCATAGTCTTAACATTTTCAGAAACAGAACCGGCATTTAAATCTATTGCACTATCAATTGAACTCATAAGGAATCCCCTTTCTTTTTAATAAAGAACATAATCACAGTCTCTAAGTGTAGTTTCATTATTGATTAATAACAAATGAATAATTTTAATGAAATTATAGATTTTGTCTATAGAACTGTTTATAATTAAGATAATAAATGTGCTCAGGAGGCTGATATGAATATATATAACCTGCGATATTTTGTTACACTTGCAAGAATCCGTCAGTACACGAAAGCGGCAGAAGAATTGTGCATTACACAGCCTAGTCTTAGTCATGCAATATCACAGATGGAAAAGGAACTTGGTGTCAGACTCTTTGAAAAAACGGACATAAGATAACGCTGACTCAATTCGGAGAGGAGTTTCTTTCTTATGCAGAAAAGACTCTGGATGTGTTAGATGATGGAATTGCTTCTATTAAAAGAAGTGCAATGGGAAATGGAACGATAAGATTAGGACTTGTAAGACCATTGGGAATAAGCTATGTCCCTCGGATGGCGGCAGCATTTATAAAGAAGAATCCGAAGCTTGATATAGATTTTACGTTTCACACAGATGTTACGGGCAGGCTGCTTGACGATATGCAGCTAGGGAAGTATGATTTGTTGTTCTGTTCCAAGCCATCAGAAGAATATCATTTTACGGCTGAGCCCGTTATGAAGCAGAGACTGGTGCTTATTACTCCCAAAGGACATCCGCTGGCTAAGAAAAGGAAAAGGAGCATTAATCTTGCAGAGACAGCCGGGTATTCATATGTATGTTTTGACAAGAACTCTGGAATAAGAAGCATATTTGATGAAATGTTGAAAAGATCGGACATAACAGTAAAGGTTGCATATGAAACTGAGGAAGATCAGGTTATTGCCGGGCTGGTTGCTAATGGATTTGGAATAGCTGTAGTTCCATATATGGATATATTGGAAAAGATGTCTGTAGAAATATTTGAAATCGAGTCACCTGAATATGAAAGAAGCTTCTATATGGTTAATGATAATAGTACATACATGTCTCCTGCTGTAGAGACATTCAGGAACTTTGTTATAGAGAATACAAGTGTTTTAAAGGCTTTATAGAGATTAATATAATTAATGAATAACCGGTTATATCTTAATTAAATGACAAATTTGTAGAAAAATTAACAGGTTTTATTGATACATTTTTGACAAATTTTAATGAAATTATTAAATAAAAATAAAGTTTGCCAGAATTCAATGTAAAAAATAACAAAAATGAACGCTGGTCATAAACAATTTTTTGTTAAAAATGTACGATTATTAAAGGAGAAAATAGTGTCAAACCTAGGCAGAATCTAGGCTTGACATTATTTTTTTTGTGGAATAAAATCCGTGAACAGAAAAGAAATATGTTTCATATTTAGAAAGGAGGTCGTGCAGATGGATGCTTTGGTAGAAGGGCTTATGGAAGAACTTAATTGCGAGACAGTGTTCACTATACCTTTGTTTGGTGGAATCCCAGTATATGAATCCGTTGTTGTTACATGGATTATCATGGCTGTTGTGTTTCTGTTGTGTATTCTGCTAAGCCGAAATCTAAGTGTGGAAAACCCCAGTCGCAGACAGGTAGTTGTAGAAACAGCAATAAAGGGACTCAATGATTTCTTCACTGAGACGGTAGGAGAAAAAGGAAAGGCATACATTCCATATCTGTCAGCAATTGCTATTTACATAGGAATTGCGAACCTGATAGGACTGCTTGGTTTCAAGCCGCCAACTAAGGATATGAATGTTACAGCAACACTGGCATTGATGAGTATAGTGCTTATTGAGGTCGCAGGAATCAGAGCCAGAGGAACTAAAGGCTGGCTTAAGAGTTTTGCAGAGCCAATGCCTATAATACTTCCTATTAATATTCTGGAAGTATTTATCAAGCCCTTATCACTTTGCATGCGATTATTCGGTAATGTTTTAGGTTCATTTGTAATCATGGAATTATTAAAGATGGTAGTTCCGGCAGTTTTACCGGCAGTATTCAGTTGTTACTTCGATATATTCGATGGACTGATACAGGCGTATGTTTTCGTATTCTTAACTGGTCTTTTTATAAAAGAGGCTACAGAGTAAGAGTATATGTAACAAGAATAAATGTTTTAAAAAGGAGATTATTATTATGTCAACAATTTTAGTAGCAATCGGAGCAGGTATAGCAGTATTAACAGGTATCGGTGCTGGTCTTGGTATCGGTAAGGCAACAAGCAGTGCAGTAGACGCTATCGCAAGACAGCCAGAGGCAGAAAGCAAGATTAGTAAGTCACTTCTTTTAGGTTGTGCCCTTGCAGAGGCAACAGCTATTTATGGTTTCGTTATCGCCCTTCTTATAATCCTTTTCTTAGGCTAATAACATTTATGGGAAAGATGACTAAGACAAGATAGAAAGGAAGGCGAAGCTAGTGTTAAGTATAGATCCATGGAATATATTATGGACAGTAGTCAATCTGCTCGTCTTATATCTGGTGTTTAAGAAGTTCCTGTTTAAGCCTGTTATGAAAGTAATCAATGCAAGAGAAGATATGATTAAGCAGCAGTTTGATGATGCTAAGAAGAGTCAGGAAGAAGCAGATGCATTAAAGGCTTCATATGACGAAAAGCTTGAAAGTGCGAAGACTGAAGCTGATGAGATTATTGTAAATGCTAGAAACAGAGCACAGGAAGAGCATGAGGCAGCTTTGGAAAAGACCAGAAAAGAAACAGAAGTAATGCTTGAAAAGGCAAAGGCTGATATAGCTACAGAGAAAGAGAAAGCAACGGAAGCTGCACAGGCAGATATTGCAAGACTCGCTCTCATAGCTGCAAGAAAAATTGTAAAGACAGGTGATGCTCATGACGCAGGCAGCAGTAAATAATGCAATAGTTTTACACCGGTTGTCTGTGAGCAGAGAGGATGTAAGAAGGGCTGATGAGTTATACAGCAAAACTTCAGAACTTCAGAAAATTCTCACGAATCTTGAAATACCTCTTGCAAAGAAATACGACATCATTGATAAAGTATTTGCACTTGATGATACCAAGGAGCTTATGAAGAATTTCATTAAAGAAATGTGTAAGCTTGGTTATTGTGATGAGATGAGAGACATATTTGATTCATATTATAGAATTGATGATGAGGCAAACCACATTTTAAAAGCAGAGCTTATAAGTGCAGACAGCAGTGATGAAGATGATAATGCAAAGCAGGCACAGGATTTCTTAAAGAGCAGATATCCGGATTATACAATTGAACTGACAAAGACAGTGGATGCGGATCTCTTAGGCGGATATGTTATAAGAGCACATCACAAGGAATACGACAGAAGTTTTGAAGGACGTTTTTGTCAGCTTGAAAGAAAATTAACTGGGAGGTGACCCCTGTGGGCGCAATTAGTGCAACAGATATTATCTCCATTATCCAGAGTGAGATTGAGAATTTCAATTGGGATGAAGCAAGCCGTGAGACCGGTAATGTAATATGGGTCGGTGATGGAATTGCTACTGTATACGGTATTGACCATGCAATGTATGGTGAAATCGTAGTATTTGATAATGGAGTAAAAGGAATGGTTCAGGATATCCGTGAGAATGAGATAGGTGTTATCTTGTTCGGCAGGGATACAGGAATCAAAGAAGGAACTAAGGTTGTAAGAACCAAGAAAAAAGCCGGAATTCCGGTAGGCAGCGCATTTGTAGGAAGAGTAATCAATGCACTTGGCGAGCCTATTGATGGAAAGGGCGATATTAAAGAAGAAGATTACAGACCAATTGAGGAAGATGCTCCTGGTATCGTAGACCGTAAGTCTGTAAGCACACCAATGGAAACAGGAATACTTTCAATTGATTCAATGTTCCCAATTGGCCGTGGACAGCGAGAACTTATCATTGGTGACCGTCAGACTGGTAAGACATCAATTGCCACAGATACAATTATTAACCAGAAAGGTAAAGGTGTTATCTGTGTGTATGTTGCAATCGGACAGAAGGCATCTACAGTTGCCAAGGTTGTATCAACACTTACTAAGCATGGTGCAATGGATTATTCAATTGTTGTATCTTCAACAGCGAGTGATCCTGCATCACTTCAGTATATAGCTCCATATGCAGGTACTGCAATGGCAGAGCATTTCATGCATCAGGGAAAAGATGTTCTTATTGTATATGATGATTTGAGCAAACATGCGGTAGCGTATAGAGCACTTTCCCTTCTGCTTGAAAGATCACCTGGACGAGAGGCTTATCCTGGAGATGTATTCTATCTTCATTCAAGACTTCTTGAAAGATCAAGCCGTTTAAGTGATGCGTTAGGTGGTGGTTCAATAACAGCACTTCCTATAATAGAGACACAGGCTGGTGATGTATCAGCATACATTCCAACAAATGTTATCTCTATCACAGATGGTCAGATATTCCTTGAAACTAACCTGTTCAATTCAGGTATGAGACCAGCCGTTAATGTAGGTCTTTCGGTTTCACGAGTTGGTGGTGCAGCCCAGACTAAGGCAATGAAGAAGGCATCAGGAAGCATAAGAATTGACCTTGCACAGTACAGAGAGATGGAAGTATTTACACAGTTTGCATCAGATCTTGATGATGCAACTAAGGCACAGTTACAGCACGGAAAAGCTCTTATGGAGCTTTTAAAGCAGCCACTCTGCCATCCACTTTCAATGCATGAGCAGGTTATGACACTTGTTATGGCTAACAACGGCGTATTTGATGAGATACCTACTAAGGAAGTTAAGAAACACCAGACAGAATTACTTGAATTCATAGATCTCAAGCATCCTGAAATAGGAAAGCAGATTGAAGATAAGAAAGAGATTAATGATGAGCTGGTTAAGAATATTCTGGAAGCAGTAAAAGAATTTGCATAATGCATGTGTGCTAAAAGAAAGGTAAGCGTATAGATATGGCAAACACAAAGGAAATTCAGGATCGAATAAAAAGTATCAATGATACATTAAAGATTACTAATGCCATGTATATGATTTCTTCTTCCAAGCTTAAGAAATCTAAGAAAATGCTTTCAGACACGGAACCATACTTTTTCACTCTGCAGTCAGAAATGAGCCGAATCTTAAGACATATACCTGATATAAGCAGTATATATTTTAAGACAAATGAGGATAAAGACGCAGCGGATAAAAAGGTAGGCTACATAGTTATTACTGCTGATAAGGGACTTGCAGGTTCATATAACCATAATGTTTTAAAGATTGCGCAGGAGCAGCTTGAAAAGAATCCTAATCATTCATTATTCGTATTAGGAGAACTTGGACGACATTATTTTGAACAGCGCGGTATTGAGATTGAGAAGCAGTTCCACTATACAGTTCAGAATCCTACTCTTAACAGAGCAAGAAATATTTCAGAAGAAATAATAGAACTGTACAGAAAAGGTGAACTCGATGAGGTGTATATCATATACACAAGTATGATTAATGCTATTCAGGAGGAAACACAGATTGAACAGCTTCTTCCTCTTAAGAAGGCAGATTTCAATATCCAGATACCGGTTGATTTCAAAAGAGAGGAACTTGCATTAAAACCTTCCCCAGAAGTAGTTATGGACAGAATTGTTCCTGATTATATAGTTGGTTTCGTATACGGAGCTTTGGTAGAGTCATTCTCCTGCGAACAGAATGCCCGTATGATGGCGATGGAGGCTGCATCAAAGAGTGCAAAGGATATGCTGCACGACCTTGATATACAGTATAACAGAGCCAGACAGGCTTCAATCACACAGGAAATAACTGAGGTTATCGCTGGTGCGAAGTCGCAGAAGAAGAAACGAAAGAAATAATGCGACGGATAGGAGATAATATGAGTAATAAAGGAAAGATTATACAGGTAATGGGACCTGTTGTCGATGTAGCGTTCGAAGATGAGAACCTTCCGGCAATCAGGGACGCACTTGAAGTTAATAATGGTGATAAAAAATGTGTGATGGAAGTTGCACAGCATATCGGTAACGATACAGTCCGTTGTATTATGCTTGCTTCCAGTGAAGGTCTTTGCAGAGACATGGAAGTAACAGCTACAGGCAGCGGCATTAAGACTCCTGTTGGAGAGAAAACTCTTGGCCGTCTCTTTAATGTATTAGGAGAGGCTATTGATGGCAAAGAACAGCCAGATGCCAAGGAAAAGTGGGAAATCCACAGAGAACCTCCAACATTTGAAGAACAGAATCCTGCAGAAGAGATTCTTGAGACAGGTATCAAGGTAATTGACCTTTTGGCACCTTATGCAAAGGGTGGTAAGATTGGTCTGTTTGGTGGTGCCGGAGTTGGTAAGACAGTTCTTATTCAGGAACTTATCAGCAATATTGCAACAGAGCATGGTGGATATTCAATATTCACAGGTGTAGGAGAAAGATCAAGAGAAGGTAACGACCTATGGACAGAAATGAAAGAGTCGGGCGTTCTTGAGAAAACTGCCCTGGTGTTTGGTCAGATGAATGAACCACCTGGAGCACGTATGCGTGTTGCTGAGACAGGACTTACAATGGCTGAATATTTCCGTGATGAGAAGCATCAGAATGTGCTTTTATTCATTGATAACATATTCCGTTTCACACAGGCTGGTTCAGAGGTTTCAGCACTTCTTGGACGTATGCCTTCAGCCGTAGGTTACCAGCCTACACTTCAGACTGAAATGGGTGCATTACAGGAGAGAATCACATCTACAAAGAATGGTTCAATCACATCCGTTCAGGCTGTATATGTGCCGGCCGATGACTTAACTGACCCGGCACCTGCTACAACATTCGCACATCTTGATGCTACAACAGTTCTTTCCCGTTCTATTGTAGAGCTTGGTATTTATCCGGCTGTTGATCCGCTTGAATCAACATCAAGAATTCTTGACCCAAGAATTGTTGGTGAAGAACATTATCAGGTTGCACGTCAGGTACAGGAGATTTTACAGAAGTATAAGGAATTACAGGATATTATTGCAATTCTTGGTATGGATGAACTTTCAGAAGATGATAAGCTTGTTGTATCAAGAGCAAGAAAAGTTCAGCGTTTCCTTTCACAGCCATTCTTTGTGGCAGGCCAGTTTACAGGTCTTGAAGGAAGATATGTGCCTATTAGTGAGACAATTCAGGGCTTTAAAGAAATCATTGAAGGTAAATATGATGATATTCCTGAGGGATATTTCCTTAACTGCGGAAATATAGACGATGTTCTTGCTAAGGTTAATAAAGCCTGAAAGGAGCATATATGGCAGATAGATTTACGCTAATAGTCAACACACCTGACAGAGAATTTTATCGCGGTGATGTGACAATGCTTGAATTGACTACAAGTGAAGGCGATATTGGCATATATGCTGGACATATTCCGCTCACAGCTGTAATTGTTCCGGGCGTTATGACAATACACACTGATGAAGGCATTAAAAAAGCTGCTGTTCATGGTGGTATAATCGAAATTTTGCAGTCACAGGTAAATGTGCTTGCAGAAGTTGCCGAGTGGCCTGAAGAAATTGATGTAAACAGGGCTAACGAAGCAAGAATACGTGCTGAGAGAAGATTAAAGAGCAGCGATGCAGATGTAAATATTGTAAGAGCCGAGATGGCACTCAAGCGTTCACTTGCCAGAATTAATGCTGTAGATTAATAATACAGTTAATTTTATGAATAAACCTCCCGGGAGTGGTAATAATCCAATTATCACTTCAGGGAGGTTTTTATGTTAAAAGATATATTTTGTTATATAAAAATGAGTATAAGAGGAGAACTTGAAACGGATGGTGGTAAAAAGAAAATAAAATATCCTTTTCAGAAAATAGCAATAGTAATAGCATTCTCCCTCGTAC
>OGYL01001725.1_pt1 | contig 16415 bp, 19 predicted proteins | sample 1576541 | NCBI WGS metagenome assembly OGYL01 (sample SAMEA3541551, study PRJEB24748) | human gut metagenome | biome: human gut; feature: human-associated habitat; material: faeces | place: China | collected 2012 | reverse complement strand
TGTTGAAACCTTTTGCATCTTCAGCTGTCCACCAATCCTTCAGATTACCGCTAGTGAAGATATAAATAATCAGTATTTGCAATATTATGATACAAATACAAATATCTTAAATACTGAAATAACTAATACTTATTTTAATTTAAAAATATTGCAAACTGATTTTGTAACAATAAAAGAAGATATACTTGTGAAGAAATATACATTTATAAATGAAAATAATATAGACTTAGATGTGAAATTTTTGATACATTCAGAACTATTATCAGACCAAAATAATTTTGTTAGTGGAATGAAAATTGATACAGGAATGGTTCAATATGCACATGACTTTTCTGTAGCTACATTTTCAAAATCAACAAAATTACTAAATCATCAAATAAATGATAGTAGAAGTACAATTGGATCAGGAGTAATTGGTGGCAAAGATTATATTGGAATGTCAAAAGACTCAAGTATAAGCTATGATATTGGAGTAATAAAACCAGAAGAAAAGAAAGAACTTATAATATGCATAGCAATTGATGAGAATAAGAAAACAATGCAATTATTTGAAGACGAAATAGAAAGAATTAGAAAAATTGACTTTAATAAAGAATATTTAGACACAAAATCTTATTGGAGAAAATATGTAAAAACACATAATGGTTTGAATTTAAAAGAGCCTGAAAATAGTTATGAGGAAAAGATACAAGATATATATATAAGAACAATTTTGCTATTTCCATTATTAATGAATGAGAAAACAGGTGGAATAATAGCAGCACCAGAAGTTGATGAGAATCTAACTCAATGTGGAAGATATGCATATTGTTGGCCTAGAGATGCAGTATTTATAACAAAAGCCATGGACATACTAAATATGGATAAAGAAACAGAAAAATTTTATAAAATATTCTGTAAAATAACACAAAGCAAAAATGGAATGTGGGAGCAACGTTTTTATACAGATGGAAAATTAGCACCTTCTTGGGGATATCAAATAGATGAAACAGCGAGTGTAGTTTATGGAATATATGCACATTATGAATACGTAAAAAATGAAGAATTCTTGAAATCAAATTTACATATGTGTGAAAAAGCAATAGATTTTCTAAAAAGATATGTCAGAGACGTGATTGATAAAACAGGAAATTTCCATGTAAGTTATGATTTATGGGAAATGAATGAAGGTGTTCATTTATATTCTTTATCAAGTATTATTTCTGGGTTGGAGTGTATGAAAAAAATTTATGAAACTATTGATAATAAACAAGAAAATCTAAGATTAAAGCAAGAAAAACGAAATAAAATAGCTCTAAAACTAAACAAATATATACAATTATTAAAAGACTATATTGAAGATAATTTAATAGATAAAGATACTAAAACATTAAAACGAAACCTAAAAGACAACAATATGGATATAAGTGTAATTGGTGCTGTTTATCCATTTAATGTATTTAATCCAAATGAAAAAGTTATAAAAAATACTGTAGATAAAATTAATATGACATTAAGAACTCATACAAGTGGATATTTAAGATTTGAATATGATAATTATATGGGTGGAAATAATCCTTGGATAATAACGACATTATGGATGGTATTATATAAAAATTAATGATTTAGATAATGCAAAAAAATGTTTTTCATTTGTAGTAAATACATCATTAAGACATGGATTTCTTGCAGAACAAGTGAATAATGATGATAAGAACTTTAAATGGGTTATTGGACTAGGTTGGTCACATGCTATGTTTATTATTGTATTAAATGAGTTACTTAAAGCTAATGAAGAAAAAAATAATTAAGTAATTTTGAAAGGACTGAAGTAAATGGCAAAAGCAAAAACAATTTTTGTGTGCAATAATTGTGGATATGAAACAGCAAAATGGTTAGGAAAATGTCCTGCATGTAATGAATGGAACAGCTTAGTTGAAGAAAAAATACAAAAAACAAGTGATGGAATATTTGGAAAAGATGAAAAGAAAAAAATTAATAAACCAACAGCTTTAAATACTGTTGAAGGAAAAGAAACATTTAGAACATCTACAGGTTTTGAAGAGCTAGATAGAGTTTTAGGTGGAGGAATAGTAAAGGGTTCACTAATTTTAGTTGGTGGAGAGCCAGGAATAGGTAAATCAACTTTAATTTTGCAATTATGCGATAAAATTAAAGGAGAAGGGAAAGTGTTATATGTTTCAGGAGAAGAGTCTGCAGAGCAAATAAAAATAAGAGCTGATAGATTAAATATCCACAATGAGGATATAATGTTTTTAGGAGAAACTGATATTGATGTAATCGAAGAGACTATTTTGGCAATGAACCCTAAACTTGTTATAATAGACTCTATTCAGACTATGTATTCAGAAGAAATTACATCTGCGGCAGGAACTGTTAGCCAGGTTCGTGAAATTACATCTAGAATTATGAGAGTTTCTAAAGGACACCAGATTACCACCATAATAATTGGACATGTTACAAAAGACGGTAACATAGCTGGACCAAGGGTTTTGGAACACATGGTTGATACTGTGCTATATCTAGAAGGAGAAAGGTATTTTTCATATAGAATACTACGTTCTGTTAAAAACAGGTTCGGATCTACTAACGAAATTGGAATGTTTGAGATGCAGAATGAAGGAATGATAGAAATAAAAAATCCATCACAAATATTAATTTCTGATAGGGAAGACAATCCTCCTGGTTCTGTAATTGTTGCGAGTATGGAAGGAACAAGACCATTACTTATAGAGCTTCAAGCTTTAACTACTCCGAGTGTATTTGGAATTCCTAAGAGAGCAGCAAATGGAATTGACTACAATAGACTAACAATGTTAATAGCTGTTTTAGAAAAAAAATCTAGCATGCCACTCGGTTCTCAAGATGTATATTTAAATGTTGTAAGTGGTATAAGATTAGTAGAACCTGCAGTAGATTTAGGTACAGTACTTGCAGTTGGCTCAAGTTTTAGAAACTTGCCACTACCAAAAGACATGGTTGCAATAGGCGAAGTGGGTTTAACAGGAGAGATAAGAGCCGTTAATATGATAGAAAAACGTGTGAAAGAAGCTGAAAAAATGGGATTTAAGACATGCATAATTCCAGAAAGTAACAAAAAACTATTGAAAGATAACTTCAAAATGGATATAATAGGTGTTAGGACAATAAACGAGGCTATGCAAAAAGCCGGATTGAGATAGTTCGCCCTAAAAAGGGCGTCCCTAATGGGCGAAAAAGGAGGAAGCATTTTGGCAACTACAAATAATGAGATTATTGAAGTTTTAAAAACTATTGCTCCGGGTACTCCTATAAGAGAAGGTTTGGAAAATATTCTTAAGGCAAAGACCGGTGGACTTATAGTTATAGGTGATGGCAAAGAGGTTATGGATATTGCTGATGGTGGCTTTAGACTGGATGTTGAGTATACACCTGCTAGATTGTATGAGCTTGCCAAAATGGATGGGGCTATAATTATTAGTTCGGATTTAAAAAGAATTTTATATGCAAACACACAGTTGATACCGGAGTCGAATATTCCAACAGTTGAGACAGGAACAAGACACAGAACGGCTGAGCGTACTGCAAAACAGACTGGAGATTTGGTAATTAGTATATCTCAAAGAAGAAATATTATAACCATATTTAAGGGATATGATAGATATGTTTTAGAAGATACTGCAAAGGTTATAACCAAGGCAAATCAAGCACTTCAAACTGCAGAGAAGTACATGAAAGTATTTGATAGTAAATTGAATTTATTGAACGAATATGAATTTAATGATATAGTAACTCTAGAAAATGTAATTGTGGCAATCCAAAGAGCTGAAATGGTTATGAATGTTGCTGATGAAGTTCAAAAATCTATATATGAATTAGGTGAAGATGGAAGACTATTAGAAATGCAGTTGGAGGAGTTGATTGGAGACTTAGAAGTAGAAGAACTATTAATGGTAAAAGACTACTTAGTTCCAACAAAAAGAAAGAAACCAGAAGTGGTATTAGAAGAAATAAAGAAGCTATCTAGAGAAGACTTGATGAAATCTCAAACTGTTGCCAAACTGTTAGGTTATGGAGATTTTGACAATTATGATGAAGTTGGGGTTTATACAAAAGGTTATAGGGTATTAAATAAAATACCAAGAATGCCAAGTAGCATTGTAGAAAATCTTGTAAAATCTTTTAAATCTTTCCAACACATATTGGCAGCCGATATTCCACAATTAGATGAGGTTGATGGAATTGGAGAAGTAAGAGCAAGAACAATAAAACAATCATTAAGAAGAATGCAAGAACAATTTGTATTTGACAATGAAATTTTATAAATTATTTCGAGTGAAAATTTTGTGAATATTATTTACAAATTAAGTTAGATATAATATAGTAATAGGCAAAATGAGGCAGAAGATTGTAATTTTTCTGCATTAGAATAATAAAAACAAGGGAGAAGCATAAAAATGAAAAATTTTGAAAAAATAATACTAATAATAATTATAATTGCAGCAATAGTTGGAATTGGATTTTTAGGATATGGATATTATCAAAAATTAACTAGAACTGTACAAAATCCAGTTGCAACAATTGAAGTTGAAAACTTTGGAACAATAAAAGTAGAATTATATCCAGATATAGCACCAAACACGGTTGCAAACTTTATAACACTTGCAAACCGCGGATATTATGACGGAAAAACTTTTCATAGAACAGTTCCAGATTTCATGATTCAAGGTGGTTCTAAAGATGGTGATGGCAAAGGAGCTCCTACAATAAGTGATATTAAAGATGGAGGTTCTACAACAGAAACATATGCAATAAAAGGTGAGTTTATAGCAAATGATTATAGTAAAAACACTTTGAAAATGAAAAAAGGTGTAATTGCCATGGCAAGGGCAGATTACAGTAACGTAAGTAGTTCTCTAACAAAAAATGGTTATAATTCAGCAGATTCGCAATTCTTTATTATGAATGCAGATAATGATAATATAAATGGATTATATGCAGGATTTGGTGAAGTTATAGAAGGATTGGATATAGTTAATAAAATTGCTAATGTAGAAGTAGTTACAAGAGAAAGCAATGCAGATGGACAAGACAAACCGGTAGATGAACCAAAAATAACAAGCATAAGAGTTGAAACTTATGGAGTTGATTATGGAGAGCCAGAAACAATTGAACCATTCAATTATTACAATTGGTTGATGAAACAATACTCTACTACACAATCTTCAAATAATTAAATAAAAAATTAAATAATTGGACAGAATAATAGCAGATAAATTTTTATTTATTTGCTATTTTTTGTTGTATGAAAAGAGTATATATGAGAAAGGAATTAGAACAACAATGAAAAGAAGATTGCTAAAAGCCTCATTAATGCTAACATTATTAGTAATATATTTTTATACGTGTGCTATAACATCAATTCCTCAAAATATTGTGATAATAGAAGGAGAAAAATTAAACTTAAAGATGGCGACAGGATTGTCGCTAATTTCGAAAAATCAAGATACAGTTTTAACTGCAAGCAATATTAATAAACAGAAAATAAGTGAAGCAGGAGTAGAAAAATTAAAATTAAGTTTATTTGGTGATATAAAAATAAAAGATGTAAATGTTGCAGTAGTACCAAAGACTACTGTAATACCGATAGGAACGGCAATTGGCATGAAGCTGTACACAAAAGGTGTTTTGGTTGTGGGAATGTCTCAAATAAAAGATGAGAATAACGAAAAAAAGAAACCGTATGAAAATTCTGGAATAGAGCAGGGAGATACAATACTTGCGATAAATAACAACGAAGTTAGTAATACAGATGAACTTATCAAAGAGGTAAATAATAGCAACGGAAATGAAATAAAAATTAAGTATGTAAAAAATAATGAGACGCTTGAGACAAGCATAAAACCGGTAAAATCGAATAATGAATACAAACTAGGATTGTGGGTAAGAGATGCGGCAGCAGGAGTGGGAACTTTAACTTTTTACGAACCAAGTACAAATACATTTATGGCTTTAGGACATGGAATATCAGATATAGACACAGAAAAAATAGTTGATATTTCATCTGGAGAATTAATCACAGCAAATATTTTATCAATAAAAAAGGGCGTAAAAGGAACACCGGGAGAAATAAGAGGAACAATAGAAAATGGGTACAATATAGGAACGATAAATAAAAATACAAGTTTAGGCGTTTATGGAAGTGTGACGAATAAAAATTACTTAGACACATCTGGATATAGCGAGATGGAAGTGGCGACAAGAAGTGAAATACAAGATGAAAAGGCACAAATAATTTGTCAATTAGATAACAGTGGCAAGAAGACGTATGAAATAGAAATAGAAAAGATATATTTAGCAAATAATACAGATAACAAGAGCATGCTTATAAAGGTTACTGACAAAGAATTGCTAGAAAAAACGGGAGGAATAATACAAGGAATGAGTGGTGCTCCAGTAATACAAAATGGAAAATTTATTGGAGCTGTCACGAATGTGCTAGTAAATGACCCAACACAAGGATATGCTATATTTGCAGACATGATGATAAAGCAAATTAGGAGTGTGGACTAAAATATAAAAATCAGTTTACAATTTTTTATGCCAATGGTATAATGTGGGTGAAAACTAAAATTGGGGATAATGGAAAAGGAGGAAAAGCCATGAAAGAAATGATCAAAAGGACTGCAGTAGTATCTATTATTACTTCATTAATCTTTGCAGTTTTAGGAATTGTAATGATTGCAAATCCAGAAGCAGCAATAGAAATAGTAGCAGCTGTACTTGGTATAACAGTTATTGTTATAGGTGCAGAAAAAATAATAAGCTATTTTGTAATGAAGGGAAACCTAGATTTTTTCAATTATGAATTAATTTACGGAATTGTCGCAATATTATTCGGAATACTAATAATGACACACTCAAACACATTTGCCTCAATAGTAAGAATAATAATAGGAATATGGATTGCATATGCTGGTTTAATGAAAATTAATATATCATTCAAACTAAAAAGTGCTAATATAAGCGCTTGGGCAGTTGTATTAATTCTTTCTATAATTTCATTATTAGCTGGAATACTAGTAATGTTTAGTAACACATCATCAATCGTAATACTAACAGCAGTTGTTATGATAATATATGCTATTGCTGATATAATTGATGAAATTATATTTATAAACAACGTTGATAAAATACTTGAATAATGAAAAAAGTGCTCTTCATAAAGGAGGGCACTATTTTTTTCTAAATAATAGAAAATTATAATATCGTAGCTAATATTAATATTCCAATATTATCATTATAAATTGTATTAAATTGTGATAATGGAAGCGGATTTTCACCGTAATCCTGCTTCTATGGTATAACCGGGAAGACTATAACGCTGTAGGAACCAGTCTTTATATCCAGCAAAGCTAGATTCATATGGAACATCTGCAAGAGTGTAACCACTGGCTTTTGCAAACTGCAATCCAATGCTATATGAATTTTTAGGAGCATAATTTTGAAATTGCCAATAAATTTCTTTTCCTTGTGTATGGTATGTAAGCATTATTCTAAAATTATGTGATAGTGTAAAATTGTATAAGGCTTGTGCTTCTGGTTCTGTAAGAGGAGCACTTCCAACATAGTTCATAGGGCTTGGAGACATGTAGCCCTGTGAATATTTTATTTTTTTTGCATTTTCCCATCCGGCTGGAAACTGCAAGTTTAGATCGACACCGTTAATGTTTGCTTTCCATCCACTTGGAAATGGAATGTCTGGATATTTTCTTGCTATGTAACGTGCATATGTGTAAGCATTAGAATTAAAATTTAGTGAGCCATTTACTAGATTTACTCCATCAGGATTCAACATTGGAACAATGTATAATGTACATTTAGTAAGAATATTTTTTACATTATAACCATAAATATTTGAATTTCTGTTATAAGCCACACACATATTTTCAAGAAATGTCATAAGTAATGTTGAAGTTATCCATTCGTTGGCATGTGTTGTCCCACAATAGAATACTTCTTTAGGACCAGTACCGAATCTTGATACAATAAATAGGAACGCCAAGTATACTGTAACCAATGGTAATAACTTTAATAAAAGGATATCTAATAATTAATGAGTTTATGTTATCTTTTAACAATTTAGAATTATATTTAACAGATGAATCTACAATCATAATACCTCCAAAAAAATTGTAATTGTTAAAATATATTACAGTATTTGAAAAAATATGTGTCAATAGTTTATTTCAACACAAAATAATATTTTACACTAATCTTATCACAAGTTATTCATAAGAGATAGAATAAATTATTGAAATAAATATAAAATAATGATAAAATTATGATAACAAAATAAGGAGGAAATTTGATATGATTAATATAAGACCAGTATCAGACTTAAGAAATAAATACCCAGAGATAGAGGAATTAGTTTTAAAGGAGGATGAAGCAGTTTATTTAACAAAAAATGGTTATGGCTCAATGGTTGTTATGAGTTTAGAAAAATATGCTAAATTGATGAGTAACAAAGAATACGAAGATTATATTGAAAATGAATTAGATGAAGCAGATAGAGAGGCCGAAGATCCAAATACGAAATATTATTCCCATGATGAATTTAAGAAAATGGCTAGGAGGATACTATATGGCGAAGAATAAATATACAATAAAAGACAATGCAATGGAAGTTAGACGAATTTTAAGTAGTAGAAGAAATTTTGATAAATTAATATAAGGAAATGAAAAAAATATGTTGACAATTAAAAATTTGAATGTTATCTTTTTATTTGTATAATTTAAGTAAAAAATGAGAAATGTAATATTAGGAGAATATGATGATAAAAATAAATGTAAAAAAGATAGTAAAAATTTTAGCAATATTTATAATTATAATGATAATGTGCTTATGCTGTACGGTACAAGCTGCAACGAATAGAAATGAACAAGTTTCAAATTTAATTGAAGATGTGACAGATGAGGAAGAGGTATCTACAACAATAAAGGATTTAATACTTACAATAAATTCAGAAGGAATGAGCAAATCACTGCTTGCAGAAACAATCAATTTATATTCGCAACTTACTAAGACATATACAAATAATGAGATTGCGAGTATGATAGAAGAAAACAAAAAGTACCTAGAGCAAGAAAATGTTGCTATGGACAATGTAAACACAGTTGTTACTTTTCTAAAGAGTGTGGACAGTAATCAATTAAATAAAGTACTACAACAAATTAATGTTGACAAAATAGCTAATAAAATAAGCAACGGGGCAAGTATTCAATCTATATTAAAAGACATTACGGGAAGCATGAGTGCTGTTGAAAAGGTAAATTTTGTAGTGGACATTTTATTATCTGCCTATGTTGTAAAAACTGCATTGACTGTATTGGTTGCATTATTCATATACAGAACTTTGTTAAGATGTGTTATATACAAGAAGGCTCATAAAAAAGCATGGGCACCATTTATACCAATATACAGAAATGTAGTAATGTTGAAAATATGTGGAATGAGCCCATGGTGGTTGCTACTTTTACTAGTTCCAGTTTTAGGGTGGATTATATTATTTGTAATATCTGTTGCAAGTAAATTTATGTTAGCAGAATCTTTTGGAAAAGGTACAGGCTTTGCATTTGGATTATGGTTGCTAGCTCCAATATTTGAAACTATTTTAGTATTTTCAAGAAAAACTAAATATATTGGATTTGAAGAAAATAAAGAATAATTGTAAAAATTTACAAAAAGCTTGAACTTTTCTTTTTTATGTGATATAGTGGCAATGGTTGGAAAACCAATTTAATTATTTAGTAGATATTTTCCTTCTTAAAAGGTACAGTGTCAAAAAATATTAAATCGAAATTTTAAGAAGGAGGTAAATAAAATGGCAGACAAAACTTTAGTATGCTCAGATTGCGGAAATGAGTTTGTATTCACAGAAGGTGAACAAGCTTTCTACGCAGAAAAAGGTTTCACAAACGAACCAAAAAGATGCCCAGAATGCAGAAAGGCAAGAAAACAACAAAGATTTAATAAAAATCAAGAAAACTAGTTGTTAAACATGAATAAAATAAGAAAAAAATGGAATACTATAAAATAGGATTCCATTTTTTTCATTTATTAAAATGCAATTATTTTGCAGTTTTATCATCCTTATCAGAATCTGTTGCTGGTTTACTTTCATTAGCAGTAACGCCAACAGTTAATTCTGATGTACAGTGAGGACATCTTGTTGCCTTGTATTTTATTTCTGTTAAGCAGTATGGACAAACCTTTGTCTCTGGCTCTACGGGAGCTACAGGAGCTTCTTCTTTTTTATGTTTTTTAAATCTACATTTCTTGTCAATAGAATGAACAAATTTATCATTCAATTCTTTCAATTTCTCAGGATGATTTAATTTGTTAATATATTTTACAACTAAGAAGATTGAAAAAGATATTATTAAAAAGTTTACTATTGTTGTTATGAAATTTCCATATTTTATTGAAGCACTACCAACTGTAAGCACCATATCAGAAAAATCAATCTTTCCAATTAGAATAGAAATACATGGCATTATAATATCTTCAACTAGTGATGTTACAATTTTTTGGAAGGCTGCACCAATTACAACACCAACTGCTAGGTCTACAACATTACCCTTCATTGCAAATTCTTTAAATTCTTTTAGCATAATACATACCCCTTTACAATTATATTATGAAAAAAGAATACAACAAACAACAAAAAATGTCAAATTTCAACAAAAAATACAAAATATAAAGGGGAAATACTTGAAATCAAAAATCAATCGTGATATAATGTCAAGCGATTATTGAGGAAAAGAGGAATAATTAAAATGAAAAGTTTAAGAAAAACTAAAATTGTAGGAACAATAGGACCTGCTTCTGAAAACAGATTAGAAGAATTATTCGATGCAGGATTAAATGTTTGTAGAGTTAACTATTCTCACGGAAGCTGGGATGAGCAAAAGGAAAAGACTGAAGCAATATTAAAAATAAGAGAAGAAAAAGATCTTCCAATTGCTTTATTATTAGATACAAAGGGCCCAGAAATTAGAACTGGAATGCTTTATACAGGAAAAAATACAAAAATTCAATTAAAAGATGGACAAAAATTCACATTATATAACGAAGATGTAACAGGAAACGAAGAAGGAGTTTCTGTAACATACAAAGAATTATACAAAGACGTTGTACCAGGAACAAAAATATTAATTGATGATGGTGCAATCGAATTAAAAGTTGACGAAGTTGTTGGAAAAGATATAATAACAACAGTTGTACATGGAAATGGCTTAGGAAGCAGAAAAACTATGAACTTACCTGGAACAATAATAAGATTACCAGGTCTTGCTGATAAAGACATAGCAGACTTAAAAACAGCATGTGAACATGGTTATGATTACATTGCATTATCTTTTGCTAGAAACGAAGAAGATATAAAGAATGTAAGAAAAATACTAGATGAAAATGGTGGAAAAGACATTCAAATATTAACAAAAGTTGAAAATGTTGAAGGTCTTTCTAACTTAAATCAAATAATTGACTTAGCAGATGGACAAATGATAGCTCGTGGTGATATGGCTACAGAAACAGATTTCACAGAACCACCAGTAGTTCAAAAGAAAATAATCAAACTTTGCAACAAAGAGTGCAAACCAGTAATAACAGCAACACAAATGCTAGAATCAATGACACATCAACCATTACCAACAAGAGCTGAAGCAAGTGATGTTGCAAATGCTGTATATGATAGAACAGGTGCAATAATGCTTTCAGGAGAATGTGCACAAGGTGATTACCCAGTAGAATGTGTTAAAACAATGGTTAAAATAGCAAACAGAGTTGAACCAGAAGTTAACTACTGGAAGAGATTTGACGAAAATGATGATGTTGAATTAGATACATTAGCAAAAAATGTAGCTTATGCAACATGTGTAACTGCTAAAAACATGAAAGCTGATGCAATAGTATGTTATACACATTCAGGAAGTACAGCAAGAAACTTAGCAGGACTTGGAGCAGGTTGCCCAATACTTGCTATAACAGACAATAAGAGAACATTCCATCAATTAGGTTTAGTATGGAACGTAACACCAGTATTTGTTGATGCTAAAGAAACAATAAACAAAACAATTGAAGCTGGTATTGAAAAATTAAAATCAAAAGAAATACTAGAAAAAGGTGACTTAGTAATAATAGCTGGTGGAGACCAAATAATGAAAGATACAGAATCATCAGTAAACAAAACACTAGGTGGAGTATTAAGAGTATAATTAAATTTATAATATGAGGACGGAGAGCAATCTTCGTTCTTTTTTTGTTAAAAAACAATAACTTCACCTCAAAAGGGGCGTCCCTAATGGGCAAAAGTAACATTTATTTGCATGGTAACATAAAATGTACTAAAGCGTGTAAAGCATGCTTGTATATATAAAGGAGGAAGAGAAAATGTACAGATGCTGTAATAAAAAATGTTGCACATGTAATAATGAAGAAATAAGCCCAATTGATGAATCTTGTATGGATGTACAAGATACTGATTGTGAATGCAACTGCTGTTGCAATGCTAACAATAATGGCGGATGCAGTTGTAGCTATAACAATATGAATGAATGTGCATGTGGATTTGATGAGCAAGAGAGTGTGTTCCCATTAAACCCAATGCTTGGCCAAAGTTATGTGCCAATGCAAAAAATGACAAACGTATTTACTCCAATATGTGGATTAAAGAATGGAAGTTTGTTTCCAGAGCTAGTAAGCCCATATTATCCTTGCCAAAGCGTGGAGGATATTGAATATTTAAAGAGTAGAAACGAGATAGGAAAGGGGTGCAACACATGTTCTTAAATAATATGAATAGCTGTTCAAATACAGATTTAGAAGATTGCAAATATGAGCCAACAGGGATAAATGCTCAATTTGGATATAATACAGCAAATTTGATGACTAAGGAAAATTGCTGTACAAACAAAGATTGCTGTGACAAAAATAATGCAATAAGAGATGAAATGATGTGTAAGATTAGAGCTTTAAAATTTGCTGTAACAGACATTGGAGAATATTTAAACACCCATTCAGATGATAAAAGAGCAATTTGCTTACACAGAGAATATTGCCAAGAATTAAGAGATTTATCAGACAAATATCAGAGAATGTATGGCCCACTTAGCATTTATTTCCCTTGCAATAGCTGGAGATGGCTAGAAGAACAATGGCCATGGGAAAGGAGTGAAGAGTAATGTGGACATATAACAAAATGCTACAATATCCAATAAATATAAAAAATAGAAACCCTCAAATGGCAAAGGTAATAATATCGCAATATGGAGGACCTGATGGAGAACTTGGAGCTGCTTTAAGATATTTATCTCAAAGGTTTGCAATGCCAAGTCAAATTGCGAAGGCCACGCTTAACGACATAGGCACGGAGGAGCTGGCACACCTTGAGATGGTAGGAACTTTGGTGCACCAATTAACAGAAGGAGTTTGCCCAGAAGAATTGAAAAAAGCAGGATTAGGTCCATACTATACAGACCATGGAGTTGATGTTTACCCTCAATCTGCTGCAGGAGTTCCATTTGATGCAAATTGTTTAGCTTGCAAAGGCGATGTAATTGCAAATTTACAAGAAGACCTAGCAGCTGATAAATAAGAATTTAAGTGCAACCTTTAATAGAAAAAACATAAAAAAACCTTGTAAATACTGAATTGAATAGGGTTTTATGACAAAAAAGTTTCAAATGTTGCACTAATAAGACTACTAATCAGCAGCCAAATCTTCTTGCAAATTTGCAATAGGGTCACCTTTACAAGCAATACAATTTGCAGAAAAAGGTACACCAGCAGCAGATTGAGGGAATATATCTACACCATGATCAGTATAGTAAGCGCCTAAACCAGCAGCTTTAATTTCTTCAATACTTAAACCTTCAGTTAATTGATGAACAATAGTACCAACTATTTCTAAATGGGCTAATTCTTCAGTACCAACATCATTTAAAGTAGCTTTTGCAATTTGGTCAGGCATACCAAATCTTTGAGATAAATAACGAAGTGAAGCGCTAAGTTCACCATCAGGACCACCATATTGAGAAATAACAAATTTAGCAAGTTTAGCATTTGGGCATTTTATATTAACAGGGTATTCCAATACTTTATTATAAGTCCACATATTAAATATTTCCTCCTTCCCATGGCCACCCTTGGTTTGTTTCGGAGGAATTATAACTCTATATTATTAAATTTATATTTTATAGTAATTTTATTATCATCTATTATAATTTTATCTATCAATTTAAAAACTAGGCTTTTATTTTCTTCATTTATGGTCTCAAATTTTAGCAGTTGTTTCATTACATCTTCTAATTGCTTATGATTTAATCTTAAATCTTGTATATTTTCGTTAGATTTAGAAATCGCTGATATTTTCATATCTAATTCTTTTTTCTGTTTTTCATATTTTTTAATCAGTATTTTAAATGTTTCTAACGAAATAGTAGAAGATATCTTATCTTCATATAAATTAGTGATTGTTTTATTAATTTCTTCTTTCATTTTAGATAATTTTGATAATTCTTGTGCTTTATTATTTTTTGTCTTTATTGAAGGATATTTTAAATCTTTTAAATTTAAATATGTATTTACATTTTTCTTTAATGAACTTGCTACCATTTCTAAAAGTTCATCTTCTTTTAAATGAATATTAGAACAAAACTTACTTCCATATTTTTTATAGCTAGAACAAACACATCTAAAAAATTTTCCATGATTTTTGTTGTATGTAATTCTACTGCCACATTTACAAAAAACTAATCCTGCTAATAAATGTTTTTTTCTATTAGAATAATTCCATTCATTCGTCTGTTTATCAAGCATTTCTTGAACAGTATTAAATGTATTTCTATCTATAAGTGCTTCATGATTATTTAAAATTACAATTTGTTCTTCTTTAGGAATTTTTGTAATTTTTTTTATTTTATAATTTACTTTGTTGCATTGTAATTGAACTAAATCTCCTGTATAAATAGGGTTTCTCAATATTTTATTTATAACTGTGCTGTTCCATTTATAAGTTGCATTTGAATTTGGGTTATAGTAATTTGTTGTTTCCTTTTTGTATTTTAGAGGTGTCGAAATTTCTAATTCATTCAATTTTTTAGCAATTTCTGTTTTGGATTTTCCAGACTTATATAACTTAAATATTAACTTTACATTTTCTGCTACATTTTCATCTACTAATACTTTATTTTTATTTGTATTGTCTTTTTTATACCCATAAGGCAAAAATGCTTTTATGCATTCTCCTGCTATAGCTTTTGTAAGTATAGTGGACCTTACTTTGTTTGAAGTGTCTTTTGCATACATATCATTTATTACTGCTTTAAATGGTGTCATATCATTATTGGAATTTCTTTTGTCAAATGTATCTATATTGTCATTTGCTGCAATATATCTAATATTTTTTGATGGAAATATCTTTTCAATATATCTTCCAGTTTCTATGTAATCTCTTCCAAGCCTTGATAAATCTTTTGTTATTACAAGATTTATTTTTCCATTTTCTATGTCATTTAACATCCTTTTAAAATCTGGTCTATCAAAGTTAGTTCCTGTGTATCCATCATCTTTATAAATATCAATCAAAAGCCACCCTTTTGTAGTAATTATAGATTTTAAATATTTAATTTGATTTTCAATACTTTCAGATTGTCCTTTATATTTTTCATCCTTTTCATCTTCTCTTGATAATCTGGCATATATTGCAACTTTCCATATTTGGTCATTTGCTATGTTAAAATAGTTATTATATAACTCTTGCATTATTACCTCCTTGTCTTAGAGTTATTTTTAATAACTACTTATCTACATTGATATTTTATATTTTTTTCTTCATAATTACAATATAAAATTGATGTATTTTCATTTATCCATTCTTGTACTAGTTCTGTTAGCTTTTTTCCATCTTTGGTGTATGTTTCTTTTATTTTTTCTTCCATTAAAGCCACCTCTATTAATATATATTAAGGTAAAAATAAAAAATCCACTTAAAAAGTAGATTTTTTATAGTTATATTTATAATAAAAACACTACTTTTTAAGTAGTACTTTGGTTCAAAAAGTGTTTACGATTTTTGCTCATAGTTGTTTCATAGATTTGCTTTCATAAATCTATTTATTTGTATTATATTTTCATTCTTTGTTAATGTCAATGACTTTAGAATAATTTTGATGGTAACACATATTTGAAAAAAATGTGATTTGTGTTTATAACATTTTATAAAATTAATCAAAAGTTTGTGTTAATCTAGTTTATTTGATAAATTAATTTATTTATTAATATATTCATTATCCACTTTTTTATTTACTAAAAGCAAATATGAGTTAAATAATCTGGGGAAAAATAGACATAAAAATTTAGAAAAATATAG
>OGYL01001720.1_pt1 | contig 16446 bp, 17 predicted proteins | sample 1576541 | NCBI WGS metagenome assembly OGYL01 (sample SAMEA3541551, study PRJEB24748) | human gut metagenome | biome: human gut; feature: human-associated habitat; material: faeces | place: China | collected 2012 | reverse complement strand
CGATCCGTTTGAAAATACTTGGCAATTATGTGAGTGCAGAAGGGAATGAATAAACTGATGAAAAGTCCAAAGAATTTAATTTTATATAAAGATTTTGAAAATGGAAAATTATTTTATAACATGACCTGGATCATGGAGAATTATGAAAATGAATATTATAATAAAGAGGATGTGGAGTCTCTATTGTATGAGAGTTTGAACCAGTTAATGGAACTGGCAGTGAGTCATGGCTTTGAGGGGAATCTGTGGCACAGTTTTCTGGCATTTCTTCTTGTAAATAATGAGAATGCTTACAGCAAAACTTGTGAGATCCGCGGAAAAGTGGAGGCTCCATTAATCAGATCGTACTGCATGATTTTGAGATTATAAAATCGCTTTTTGATTTTGATTTTGGAAAACTTGCCTCTTATTTTGAGATGGACTGTATGGATGCCATCACTGATTATCAGAGCATGACAGGGAGCGGAAAGATTTTTAATAAGAGGATCAAGGAGCGCATCAATGAGTTGAAGTTAAAGCTGGAAGCTTCCACAGATGTGTCCGGATTTAAAGATGCAGTGACGGCATTTTATAAAGATTTTGGCGTTGGTAAACTCGGACTTCACAAGGCATTCCGCATTCAGCACAGGGAAAAGGAAGAGGTGGAGATCGTGCCGATCACAAATATTGCCCATGTGAAATTAGACGATCTGGTCGGCTATGAGCTTGCAAAACAGAAACTCATCGACAATACGGAAGCATTTGTCAACGGAAAGCAGGCAAATAACTGCCTGTTATATGGGGATGCCGGAACCGGAAAATCCACCAGTATCAAAGCCATTGCAAACCAGTACTATGACAGAGGCTTACGTCTGATCGAAGTGTACAAGCACCAGTTCTGTGATCTGAATGATGTCATCGCACAGATCAAAAACCGCAATTACAAGTTCATTATTTACATGGACGATCTCTCTTTTGAAGAGTTTGAGATCGAATATAAATATCTGAAGGCAGTGATCGAGGGCGGTCTTGAGAAAAAACCGGACAACGTACTGATCTATGCAACCTCCAACAGACGCCACCTGATCCGTGAAACATTTTCGGATAAAGAGGAAGTGCGTGAGGATATGCATACTTCCGATACTGTACAGGAAAAATTATCCCTGTATGCAAGATTTGGTGTTTCCATCTACTTTGGCGCACCGAATAAGAAGGAATTCCAGAATATTGTCAAAGTACTTGCAGAAAAATATCAGGTTTCCATGGATGAGGACACTTTGCTTGCTGAGGCCAATAAATGGGAGCTTTCCCACGGCGGATTATCCGGCAGGACAGCGCAGCAATTTATCAACTATTTACTTGGAAAAGAATAAAAAATTGGTATAATAGAGATATACAAAAGAAATGAGGAGGCAGACATCTGGTGATCCATACATTCGCAGCAATTTATATCGGTTCTTATGAAGTAAGTATTAAAATATTTGAGATTTCAGGAAAGAAGAAAATCCGTGACATCGATTATATCCGGAGCAGGATCGAGCTCGGAAGAGATGCATATTCCAAGGGAAGTATCGGATATGAACTTGTGGAGGCGCTGTGTGATACGCTTGCCGAGTACAAAAAGATCATGGACGGCTACCGGGTGGACAGCTACGAAGCATATGCTGCCGCAGCCTTGAGAAACGCTGAAAATGAGCTTTTTATCTTAGACCAGATCCGCATCCGGACAGGACTTCTCGTAAAAGTTTTAAGTAACTCTGAGCATCGCTTTATCAGTTATAAATCGGTTGCCATGCGGGAAGATTTTGAGCGTATGATCCAGAAAGGTGCAGCAGTTGTGGATGCCGGAGGCGGCGGTATGCAGATCACGGTATTCTCAAAGGGAAAAGTAGTCACAACACAGCATCTGGCACTCGGCACCATGCGTATGCGGTGAAAAAATCCATCTTATAAACTAAATAATTTTTTGATATGTTACGAACAGTCAGAGTGTCGGTAGCTATAATCTGTTTCTCGCTCATTTCATTATTGTTTCTTGATTTTACAGGGACATTGCATGTTTGGTTCGGGTGGCTTGCCAAAATACAGTTTTTACCTGCATTATTGGCATTAAATGTGGGGGTAATATTGTCTCTTTTACTCTTAACATTGTTATTCGGACGTATTTATTGCTCTGTAATTTGTCCTTTAGGCGTATTTCAGGATATAATAGCATGGTTCGGAAAGCGAGGGAAAAAGTTACCATATACCTATTCCCGTGCACTTTCTTGGCTACGATATGGAATATTGATTGTATTTATTATTGCTGTTTTGGCAGGAGTAGGATCATTCGTTGCGTTATTGGCTCCTTATAGTTCTTATGGACGGATAATATCTAATTTGTTTGCCCCTTTATACCAATTAGGGAATAATATGTTCGCTTATTTGGCAGAACGGGCAGAAAGTTATGCTTTTTATGAAGTAGATGTGTGGGTAAAAAGTCTTTCTACTTTTATCATTGCTTTAATCACATTCGGTGTATTAGTCTTTTTGGCATGGCGGAATGGACGGACATATTGCAATACGATTTGTCCGGTAGGAACATTTCTGGGGATCATTGCTAAATATTCCCTTTTTAAACCGGTAATAGATGTTTCTAAATGTAATAGCTGCGGGCTGTGTGCACGGCATTGTAAGGCAGCGTGCATTGATTCTAAAAAACATAAAATAGATTATAGCCGTTGCGTCGTATGTCTGGACTGTTTAGATAAATGTCGGCATGGAGCGATAAAATACATGCGGCGGTCTGCAGTAAAGGATAAAATCAGCAGCCCGGTTGTAACTCAAGATCAGATTGATAGTGCTCGTCGCAATTTCCTTTCGGTATCGGCTCTTTTTGCAGCTACGACGGTTATAAAAGCGCAGGAAAAAAAAAGTTGACGGAGGTTTGGCAGTAATAGAAGACAAAAAAATTCCAAATCGTGTGGTGGCATTGACCCCTCCGGGTTCGTTGAGTGTTCGTAATTTTGCAAAACATTGTACGGCATGTCAGTTATGTGTTTCGGTATGTCTTAATCAAGTTTTACGGCCTTCAGGCAGTCTGATGACATTGATGCAACCGGAGATGTCTTATGAACGAGGGTATTGTCGACCTGAATGTACAAAATGTTCTGAAGTTTGTCCGGCAGGAGCGATACGTCCCATCTCTGTTTCTGAAAAGTCTTCTATCCAAATCGGGCATGCTGTATGGATAAAAGAAAATTGTGTAGTTTTGACCGATGGTGTTGATTGTGGAAATTGTGCTCGTCATTGTCCGACAGGAGCGATACAAATGGTAGCTTCCGATCCTGAAAGTTATGATTCCCCTAAAATTCCGGTTGTGAACATTGAGCGTTGTATCGGATGCGGTGCTTGTGAGAACTTATGTCCTGCCCGTCCGTTTAGTGCTATTTATGTAGAAGGGCATGAAACACATAAAACCGTTTAATTAAAGAGAATGGTATGGAAAAAAATAATAAATCGGGTATAGGTCGCCGAGAATTTTTTAAAGTTTTTGGAACTGGAGCTGCGGTGTCGGCTGCCGCATTTTACGGATGTAAAGATAATACGAAAAGTTCTGTCGTTAGCGGAAAGGGTGAGATACCTATTGATAAAATGACTTATCGGACTTCTCCGACAACGGGAGATAAAGTTTCTCTTTTAGGCTATGGCTGTATGCGATTGCCGACAATACCCCAGCGCGGTGCAGGGGGCAATAGTGACGACATTGATCAGGATATGGTCAATAGGCTCACCGATTATGCAATAGAACATGGTGTGAACTATTTTGATACATCTCCGGCTTATTGCAAAGGCCGGTCTGAACATGCTATGGGTATTGCTCTTAGCCGTCATCCTCGTAATAGTTATTTTATTGCGACAAAATTGTCTAACTTTTCACCTGAAACATGGAGTCGTGAAGCATCTATGGCAATGTATCGTAATTCGTTAAAAGAATTGCAAGTAGATTATATAGACTATATGTTGCTTCACGGAGTCGGGATGGGAAATGGTATGGACGAGTTTGAAAAACGTTATATCGATAATGGTATATTGGACTTCTTAGTAGCGGAACGTGAAGCTGGGAGAATCCGCAATCTCGGATTTTCATATCATGGCGATATTAAGGTTTTTGATTATTTGCTTTCGATACATGACACGATGAAGTGGGATTTTGTACAAATTCAACTTAATTATCTCGATTGGAAGTATGCTAAAGAGATTAATCCTCGAAACACGAATGCGGAATATCTGTATAATGAACTGCAAAAAAGAAATATTCCGGCAATTATTATGGAGCCTTTATTGGGCGGACGTCTTTCGAATGTACATGACCATATTGTGTCGCGTCTAAAACAAAGACGACCAGAAGATTCTGTCGCTTCTTGGGCATTTCGTTTTGCCGGATCTTTTCCTGGAGTACTGACTGTTTTAAGCGGTATGACTTATATGGAACATTTACAGGATAATCTTCGGACATATTCGCCATTAAATCCTTTAACCGAAGAAGAGTTCGATTTTTTAGAACAAACGGCCGCACTTATGATGCAATATCCGACAGTACCTTGTAATGATTGTAAATATTGTATGCCGTGTCCCTATGGTATCGATATACCGGGAGTATTGTTACATTATAATAAATGTGTAAATGAAGGAAATATTCCTGAAAATATAGGAACGGAAAATTATAGAAAAGCCCGTCGTGCGTTTCTTGTGGGATATGATCGCAGTGTACCGAAATTAAGGCAGGCAAATCATTGTATAGGATGTAACCAATGTTCGCATCATTGCCCTCAGGGCATTGATATTCCGGAGGAGTTGCATCGAATAGACAGTTTTGTAGAAAAGCTAAAACAAAATGTTGTATGATGACCTCTCTTGTAAATTTGTTACATAAGGAGAATTATTCTTGTGTTATATTCGGTCTCAATGAAACACGGAGTTTTAGTCGGAGAGGTGTTATGAATTTATATGATTTATTACTTAATGATCGAACTTTCTTAAAAGGAGCGTTGGTTGCAGATAAAGTTGTCGGGAAAGCTGCGGCATCGTTGATGATACTTGGAGAAATAGGAGAGTTGCATGCAGATGTTATCAGTACGCCAGCTCTGTCTCTATTGAGGAATGCGTCTGTAAAGGTAAGTTTCGGTTGTCAAGTTCCCTATATCAAAAATCGTAATCAAGACGGCTGGTGTCCTTTAGAATCAGCTTGTTTTAAATCTGTTTCTGCAATATCCTCTTTTAGGATTGTACAGGATTTTATGCAGAAAAAGAATGTGAAATAAATGAAAATTATTCTTATAACCCTGATTAAATAGAGTTTGTGATGAACAAAACTCTTGTCTTTAAGGTAATTATAATTGAATTAAAGTATTTAAAAATATGAAAGAAACAACTCTTAATCTTTATGCTCTCGATTATCGAGATATGAGAACATATATGGTGGCAGTGTTATTTATATTGGGAAATATGGTATTGCCCCAATTATGTCATCTTATTCCTCAAGGAGGTATTACTTGGTTGCCGATCTACTTTTTTACTCTTATAGGAGCATATAAATATGGCTGGAAAGTAGGTCTATTGGCAGGTGTACTATCTCCGATACTGAATTCTCTGTTTTTCGGTATGCCTTTCCCTGAAGCATTGCCCGGTATTCTTTTTAAATCTGTTATACTGGCTGTAGCGGCAGGTTATGCCGCAGATCACTTTAAACGTGTATCTATACCTATATTATTAGCCGTTGTTTTGACTTATCAGTTTCTTGGGACATTGGGAGAATGGGCGATTTCTGATGATCTTTACCTTGCGATACAGGATTTTCGTATCGGATTACCGGGAATGTGCTTTCAGGTTATAGGAGGATATTTATTTATTAAATATCTAATATATAAATAATTAATAAGAGAAACTAAGGCTGGCTCTAAGAGCCAGTCGAATAATACATAATTATTTGAAGTCGGTTAATCAAAATAATAGTTTTTCGTAAAGAGAGGATTCTTTTTTGTTTTATTATCTATATATGTTTGACGAATCCTTTAGTCTATAATAAATTCTCAAAGCAAAATTTAGATAGGCTTTAAATATCCATTAAAATAAAACTCTTATTTTTGCAACCAGAATAGTGTAAATATGTCTGGTGCTCTCTATATTTTTAATCCCGAGAATGATCTTTCTGTTGCCAATGGCGGTGAAAATTATATGCCTCCTCCTCGAGCCAGAATTATAGCTGAAGATTTGGCGTTCTTGCCGGTTTGGTATGCAGAGAATGGTGATGATGTAATAGTTCCTTCTGAAAGATATATCGATTGGATGCATTCCGAGAGAGCCTCTTTGGGATGCTTTTCTGAGGTTGTGCTAAAGGATCGTTTACCCGATAAGAATTGGACAGCTTGCATTCCTTGGGGGTGGAGTCCTGAAATTGCCAGACGTTTTTTACGTATGGGGGTATCGGATCGTTTATTACCGGGAAATGTTCTTCTAAAAGAACAGAAACGCTTATATCATAGAAATCAAACACTTGAAATATTAAAAGGACTAAGAGATTATGGAATAGGGGATATCCCAGATTTGTTACCGGAAGAATTATATACGACTGAGTCTGTGTGCCGCTATATACAATCTGCTCCGTTGACAGTTCTTAAAGCTCCATGGTCAGGAAGTGGTAAAGGATTGAGCTGGGGACGTGGTGTATATGATACGACACTTGAGCGCTGGAGTAGAGGAATATTACGTCGGCAAGGAAGTATAATGGGAGAACCGTTTTATGAAAAAGTGCAGGATTTTGCCATGGAGTTTCATTCAGATGGAGTCTCGTCCGTAGTTTTTGCCGGGTATTCGTTGTTTGATACAAACAAAAAGGGGGTGTATACCGGAAATATTTTGACTGGAGACGCTGATATATTATCTTGTTTGTCAATTTATATGGCTACGGAACGTATAGAATCTGTAAAGATAGCGTTACAAGAATTATTGTCGGTAAAAGTTGCACCTTATTATAAAGGATATTTCGGTATCGATATGATGATTTATAAAGAAAACGGTAAGTATCGTCTGAATCCTTGTATCGAATTGAATCTGAGAATGAATATGGGTGTAGTATCCCGCATTTTTTATGATCGTTATACAGCACCCGGATCGAAAGGAATATATGTTGTCGATTATAATCCTGATTCTGCAGCTTTATATACAGATCATTTAACTCGGACAAAAGATAATCCGTTAATTATCCATGACGGGAAAATCATCAAAGGATATTTATCTTTATCTCCACTAACTCCGGAATCTCACTATCGGGCACGAGTAGAAATCTATTAACGAATAATAATAATATGTATAACTCGATTGGTACGAGAAAGTTACATATCCTAATTATTTTGAAGTCGGAAACATATTTTACAAGCTTTTTGCTTCATTTGTTCAGCTTGTTTCAGTGTAATCCTTCTTATTGAAGAAGCATTACACTGCTTTCTCAATTCTCGACATTTGGGATTACGATGATAAATTTTCAATTTGGATTTTGTACAAATATAAACCGCTTCATTTGGTTGCGTTGTTTCTGTCTTGATATCTGTACTAATCAACGGAAAAACAAGAAATAATAGTAATAATAATTTTTTCATGATTAAATGAGAATTTAGGTGTTTAATTCATTAATTGTAAATACAATAGAAGAGATGAAAAGTATTTCCATGTTTATTTTAAAATTTAAATTTTGTCCTTGCTATATCCTTCGTAATAATACGATTGTTCTATCCCTTTAAATATCACTTCTCTATCATCGACTTTTTCGGTTAGTGCCGGTTGCAAAAGAAAACGGAGTTCCAGATCATTGATTGGGCTGCGTCCCATTGCTTGCAGATATAGATCTTTATCAACCATGCGCCAATCAACAACTTTTCCAAGATTCTTTTTCAGAATTAGATCAAGCCATATTCTTGTAGAGCGCCCGTTGCCTTCCATAAATGGATGAGCAATATTCATTTCTACATACTTAGCTGTGATTTCCTCAAAAGTTGTTTCCGGCATTTTTCTATTACAGGAAGTATTACGTCGAGAAACATTGAATTTGCAAAACGAAAGCCTCCTTTAGTAATGTTTTGAGTACGTACCTTTCCGGCAAAGTTGTATAGATCGCAGAATAAATACTCATGTATCTGGCATAATCCTTTAGTTGTACCTACCTCAATGTTATTTATATCACTTGTTTCAAACAAGGCTTTGGCTTTCTCCAGGCTTTGTTTATCTATTATATATTGTTGTTTCTTTTGTTCCATAACCGAAAATTTGTAAAGCGGATCTTTTTGATATAAGAATAATACTGATTTTTAATTACAAGATATTTTGCAATTAAAAATGTTTGAGTTCTTGATATAGTCGATGTATGGGTAATCCCATAACGTTAAAGTAAGAACCGTTAATGCCGTTTACTCCTACAAATCCGATCCACTCCTGTATTCCGTATGCACCGGCTTTATCGAGCGGAGCATAATTTTCTACATAAAAATCGATTTCTTCTTCATCGAGAGTTGCAAATGATACATCGGTAGAAACAGCAAAAGAAATTTGTTTTTCCTGTGTAGTGATGCAAACACCGGTAATCACCGTGTGAATATTTCCCGATAAAGTACGTAGCATATTTTTCGCATCGTCTTTGTCTTTCGGTTTCCCGAAAACCTTACCGTTCAACCATACGATTGTATCTGCGGTGATCAATAGGGTTTTATCGGACATTTCCGGTTTGTAAGCTTCGGCTTTTACCGTAGCAATATATTGGGGAATTTCTTCACCTTGTAATGTTTCCGGATATGATTCGTCTATATTGGGGAGGGCGGTTACTTGGTATTCGATTCCTAATCCGCTCAGTAATTCCCGACGTCTTGGTGAATTGCTTGCCAGCAGAATATCGTACTTTTGTATATGACTCAGCATTTTATAAAACTTTTTATTTATTTTGTTTTGTATTTACCAACCGAAAGCTTCATCAGCCATCCATTTTCCCTGTGCTTTCAGTACCTCTTCTATGACATCCCGTCCACATCCGCATCCTCCTTTTTTGGGGGATATATAAGTTGATATCGCTTTAATTTCAGGTGCAGCGTCAGCGGGGCAAGTAGGTAGGCCTACCAGTTGCATGACTTCATAATCCGGAATATCGTCACCCATGTACAGTATCTCTTCCGGTTTTAGGTTTGAAGATTCAATCCATTGATAGTATGCTTCGGTTTTGATTTTTGCACCCATAAAGATATGTTTGACTCCCAATGCGGAGAACCGTTCATGAACGGCTTGGGTACGTCCTCCTGTGATAATTGCTATATTGTAACCTAAACGGACGGCCAATTGTATAGCATATCCGTCTTTTATATTTACCATACGCATCGGTTCTCCGTTGGGATGCAGAGGCACCATATCTGAAGAAAGAACACCATCTACATCAAATGCGAATGCTTTTATTCGAGATAAGTCATAATTTATTTTGCTCATGAGAAATGTTTATTGCAAAAGCGTGAATATTTTTACTCAATAATCGGTAGATTTCTTTTAATTGGTCGTCTTCTAACAGAGATAATTGTTTGTTCATTACATTCTCGTCGTATCTTACAGCAGGACCGGTTTGAGCTGTTACTGGAGATATTTTTTTTATTTTATCAGATGTTTCTTGGATAAGCGGTTGCAGAATGTCAAAAGGTAATCCGTGCTCTTTTAGTAATTTCTCGGATATTGCATACATGTGGTTTGTGAAATTACATGCAAATACGGCAGCTAGGTGAATGTATTTTCGCTGCTCTGAAGATATGACTCTTACATCTTGTGAAATTTTTAAAGCCATATCGGTTAATAACGTAGCATCTTTCTCTGAATTAGCTTCGACAAAAAACGGAATATTTGAGAAATTTACCTTTTTATTTTTACTGAAAGTTTGTAGCGGGTAGAATACTCCGTACCTTTTTGCATGTGGCTCGAATACGGACATCGGTATGCTTCCGGCTGTATGTACCCAAAGAGCTTTATTCGGTTTGATAGATCGGATGCATTCCTGTAATGCCGTATCTTTTATTGAAAAAATATAAAGATCTGCCGTATCTTTTATTTGATTGAGGTCATCGGTGTAGTCACAAGATAAGGATGACCCCAATATTTTTGCATTTTTGAGGCTTTTACTATATATCTGGATTATATCGTAACCTTGTTCTTTCATTGCTGACGACAATTGTGTAGCGAGGTTACCAGCTCCGATAAATATTATTTTTTTCATATTTATCTTTTTATGTTACCAATGTTCTATGTGAACCTTTTCCCATTGAGCCTTATCCGGATCAAAAGGCTTTTTTTCTTCATTTTTGTGACCCAGAGTGATAATGGACAAAACTTCCATTCCGTATGGGATTCCCAACATTTCACGGACATAATCTTCAGCAGATTGTCCGTTTTCTGTCAGTCGGTTTCGTATTTGTATCCAACAACTGCCTAGACCGAGATCTTCAGCTTGTAGTTGGATTAGGATTGCCGCAATGGATGCATCTTCGATCCATACATCGCTTTTTGACGGATCAGCAAGAATAACAATAGCCAATTTTGCGCCGGCAATAGGTTTTGCTCCTTGAGCTTTACAGTGAGAAAGTTTTTCTAATTGTTCAGGATTCTCGATCACGACGAATTCCCAACAAAGAGACCGTTTAGACGTCGGCGACATTAAAGCTGCTTCAAGTATTTCTTTTACATTTTCCGGAGAAATGGAATCTTCGGTATATTTGCGAATACTGCGTCTGTTTTTAAGCAGTTCTTTCAGATTTTCCATAAAGTAAATGTTGAATGTTTCTGTACAAAGATACTATATTGTGGTAAAAGCCCCATAAAAAGATGTAAATTTGCACATCTTGAAAACGTAAATATACGTAAATCATGTTTTTTACGTTATATATCTGAAAAGAAAGATTCTTTTGAAAATGAAATTCATGAAAATAAAGCTATATATATTCTTTATATTTCTTTTTATCGGATCTACTGTATTAGCACAATCTCGTATAAAAATTTCCGGGAAAGTGATCGATGCAGATAATCAAGGGTTAGAGTTAGTCAATGTACGTATAGGGGGAACTACACAGGGAACATTAACCGATTTAAAAGGAGAATATGAGTTGACGGTCGCTTCTCAAGATTCGATAGAGATTATTTTTTCTTGTTTAGGTTATCGAACCGAAAAAAGGGTCTTGGCAGCACCGCAAGGTAATGTGGTGTTAAATATGAGGCTTTATACTAAGGATAAAAAATTGGGAGAGGTGGTTGTGACGGAAATAAGAAAACAGACTAGTACTCTCCAGAAAATAGATGCCAAAGATTTAAGATTGATGCCGGATGCATCGGGAGGAAGCATTGAGAGTATGCTTTCGACCTTAGCTGGGGTTAATTCCAGTAATGAGCTTAGTTCTCAATATTCAGTACGAGGAGGAAATTTCGATGAAAATATTGTTTATGTAAACGGAATAGAGATATATCGGCCTTTGCTCGTGCGTTCAGGTCAGCAAGAGGGGTTAAGTTTTATTAATCCGGATATGGTCGGTAGTATCGGTTTTTCTTCCGGAGGTTATTCCGCAGAATATGGTGATAAAATGTCATCAGTATTGGATATTACCTATAAACAGCCTGAAGCTTTTGAGGGAGCTGTATCTGCCAGTTTTTTAGGTGCTAGTGCCATGATCGGACATAGTACGAAAAGGTTTTCCCAATTACACGGTTTCCGGTATAAAACTAATTCAACATTATTGAGTTCTTTAGATACGAAAGGAGAGTATGATCCTTCGTTTTTTGATTACCAAACTTATTTGACATATAAATTTTCTCCGAATTGGAATATCTCTCTTTTGGGAAATATATCTAATAATATCTATAATTTTACTCCGCAAGAGCGTACGACAAAATACGGAACTTATACTTCAGCATCACAGTTTAAGGTCTATTTTGATGGGCAGGAGAAAGATAAGTTTCAGACATTTTTCGGTGCTCTTTCCTTAAATTACGGTGTGTCGAAATATACCGCATTATCGTTGCTGGCTTCGGCTTTTGCAACAAATGAGATCGTAACTTATGATATTACCGGAGAATATTGGCTTGATGAATTGGATATGGCGAATAATGGTGGAGTTCCGCAAACTTCCGGGACATTGGGGTATGGAACTTATCATGAGCATGCTCGAAATCGCTTGAATGCTTCGGTTTTTGCAATAGCTGCTAAAGGAGCTACTCGTTTCGGCAAAAATGAATTGAAATATGGCGTTAATTTTCAACATGAAATAATTAAGGACAGGGTACGTGAATGGGAACTGCGTGACTCTGCCGGATATTCTTTACCGCATACGGGTAATGGAATCGATCTTGTTTCCAGTCTTAGTTCTTACCAGAATATGCAAAGCAATCGTTTCTCGTTTTATGCGCAAGATACCTATAAATTACGGGCTAAGTCTGGCTTTTATACATTTACCGGAGGTATACGTGGCTCTTATTGGGGATTTAATAAAGAGTTTATTCTGAGTCCGAGAGCTTCGGTCGGTTACATTCCGAACTTTAATGATCGGTTGACATTCAGGTTTGCGACAGGTCTTTATTATCAAGCTCCTTTTTATAAAGAGTTGAGAGATACAGTACGTACCGGAGAAAATTATGTAGTGCGTTTGAATCGTTCTATTAAATCTCAAAGATCTATTCATTTTGTATTAGGTAGCGATTATTCCTTTAGGGCGGTGAACAGACCATTTAAGTTTACAGCAGAGTTATATTATAAAAAACTGGATAATTTAATACCTTACGAAGTAGATAATGTTCGTATCTGGTATTCGGGACGAAATGAATCGAAAGGGTATGCTGCCGGATTGGATTTGAAGCTTTTCGGACAATTTGTTCCCGGAACGGATTCTTGGCTAAGTTTCTCATTGATGAGAACGCAAGAAACGATAGGAGGGATAAAAGTTCCTCGCCCGACAGAACAGAGGTATAGCGTAGCACTGTTTTTTCAAGATTATGTACCCCGTTTCCCAAAATATAAATTTAGTTTGCGTGCAATTTGGTCGGACGGATTACCTGTCGGTGCTCCTCGGTTGGGACGTCAGGCCGGATACTTTCGTACGACACCCTATCGTAGGGTCGATATAGGGGCTTCCCGTTTGTTGGTCGGAGGAGAAGACCGATTAATGAAACGAGGATTTTTTCGCTATTTTAAGAGTATTTGGATTGGATTGGATGTCTTTAACTTGTTGGATATAAGTAATGTGAATTCTTATTATTGGGTGACTGATATTTATAATCATCAAAGTGCTGTCCCTAATTATCTTACTATGAGGCAGTTCAATCTGAGGTTATCGATGGAATTCTAAGCTGTGTATCTGTATTGAATATCCATGCTCCGGATTTTTTTATTGAATAACAAAATATGCCCAATTGATCGGCTTCTTTTTGTAATGCTTGATGTTTGAAGTAATTGAGATCTGAACAAAGTATAACGGTCTGTATGTTGAATAACTCGGCAATATCTGACAGTTTTCCTGAAAAGCCTTTACTGATAATAGCATAATCGATAGGAAGAAGATAAGTACTTTTTTTGTTTTTCCAATATCCTGAGTTTAGTAACAGTATTTTATTGCCTTTAAAATATATGAAAGGCTGACGGATTATCAGATTTTGAAGATCGCTATTGTCTTTTATGTGTATAATATTTTCTATTCTGTTTTTCATCCAGAAATTGCGGGCTTTTTTTTCTATCGTCGAATCTTGTTTTTCAGGATTTGAATGAAGAATATAATTAGTTCCGTTATCAATGAAATTAATTGTTGTGTTGTGATTATCATGGTAAACGACCCATGCGTTTTGAATAGGATGACTTTTGTAAAAGGTGTCTGCCGTTAGAAACAACACTGTGAATGAAAGAGTAAAAATCAGAATGTCGCTGCGTCGTGATCGGTAAGACCAGACAAGAGTGAAAACTGTAACGAATAGAAACAAAACATAATGAGATTCTATCCAGATATTCTTGATAGAAGAGAAATTAAGTGTAGAAATTATTTTAGTCAGGTGTTCTATATATATGAGAATTTGGTCTAATCCGTTTACTAGAAAAGTTGCAGGTATCTCAAAATAATTCAATATTAAGACAAGTATCCCGCCTCCTAAGACAAATGGGAGGAGTGGAATAATAATTAGATTTGTTGGTAAAGAAAGTAGAGGTAATTCGTGAAAGTAATATACGGTTAACGGCAATGTTCCTATTTGCGCTGCGGCAGAGACACAAAATATCGATATTATATATGATTTCCATTTCGAAGAAGGGCTTATCAGGTCATAAAGAACCGGATAAATATAAAGAATTGAGAATACCGAGATGAAACTTAGTTGAAAACTGACATTAAATAAATAATACGGGTTGTATAACAACATGAAAAATGCTGCTGCAAAAAGATTATTCATGGATGTTCCCTTACGATCGAGAATTTGTCCGAATAATATGAAACTGATCATGATTGTTGCTCTGGTAGCAGATGGAGATAATCCGGTTAAAAATGCGTATATCCATAAAAAGATAAGTGTAAGTATCGGTCGTAATTTTGACATTTTTATCCATACAAGCGGTGTAAGAAGTACGTATAACAATGACCATATAATACCGGTATGTAGTCCGCTGACAGCCAGTATATGAGCAAGTCCACTTGTAGAAAACGTATTACGGATTTCTGGAGTGATTTCTTTTGTATTTCCTAATAGTAGAGCACTCAGTATAGCATAAGAAGTTTCCGAAAAATTATCTCTTTTCAGTTTTTCTAATGCTGAATCTTGCAATTCTTGAGCAATACCTTTGATAGATTTGTCTTGTTTGTAGCCTAACCGTTTCCAATCTTGTGTGTTTAAATATTGTGTGTATAAAATCCCCTTGTATTTCATATAAGATGCATAATCGAAACTTTCGGGATTTTTAGAATTGACAATGGGTATGAGTTTTGGTTTGAATATGATTACATTATCTTTTATTAAGGAACGAGAAAGGTCATCCGGCTTAAAATATAGAATGGCTTTTTGATTGTCACGTATCGTTTGTCCGTTTTGTTGAATCCATTCTTTTATTTCTGTTTCGCAGCAAATCGAACGTTGTGTTTCTTTACAATTGGTGATGGTTGCAATAGCATATTTATAGTTGGGAGAATAATGTCCCGTTTCGCTTTTTTGTTTTATAAATAATGTTGCAATTCCTATGGATATGAGGAAAAAAAATATGGCTATACCGAAATAGTGCCGGTTTATAAATCTTTTTGACGGGAACTTTGACGAATTGTAGTATTTAATGATAAATATGATTCCTAAAAGCGAAAATATATAGATCGCATGGAGGAAAGGTAAAAAATGTTGTAATAAAATTCCTGCTATGAACGGAAGCAGTATGCGTAAAAACGGAGCTTCTTCGATTGGAAAAAAGGAATTTTTCATGCTATTTTTATGTCGGGCTTGTTTTTGCGATATATACGGGAGTACAGGAAATGACAAATAAAGAATTGTGTGTTTCAAATATGGATTAGAATGAGATTAACAAAGAATGTTGTTGAGGTAATTTATCTGGAATAAGAGCTTTTGTAAGCCTTACCGTCAAAATCCGGACATCCGGCATAAAGCACGGTCAAATCCTTACGTTTGTCACCGCTCTCATATTGACCCACAAATTCTTCTGTAGGCTGGTTCCAGCCATAACTGCCGGCAACAAAGTCCGAATTACGGGGACCCATGAAAGTAGAAAGCCAGGAAGACTGCGGATTGTTTCCCCAAAAATCATATTCCGTATTGCCCGAATACTGGACCTCGAACAAAGATTCCGGCCCGTTATTGACCAATGCATCGAAATTGTCCTCATACTTGCAGGAAGAAAGGTCATACCCCAAATTTGTTATCTCATCACACAAATCAGACACCTCCTGATAATATTCCGTATGATTAGGAGCCAGCGTCAGATAAATATCTGCCAACATGGCCAAAGCTGCATCTTTGCAGGCACGTCCCACGTTCTCGTCGTCGTAAGAAGACTTGGCAGGAAGCAGGTCAACCGCATTCTTACAATCGGAAATTATCTGGGCATAAGTCTCTTCGACTGTAGCGCGTGCAATGTCTGTCGGTTCTCCCGGATTATAAGGAGCCAAACGCAGTGGAACACCACCGTACAGACGTACCAATACATAGTAATAATGTGCACGGAGAAAATAAGCCTCTCCCAGACAGCGGTTCTTGATTTTCTCTGACACGGCTTCAGCCTCCAGAAGACTATTCAACACAATGTTGCATTGTCCTATCCCCACCCAGGGAGAACGCCACATGTACAATGCCATGCCATTGTCGCTCTGCGTTATGAAGTTAGAAGCTTGTATCGTTTCAAGGCCGTCGAGCAGTACTACTGGGTCGACTATGTGAAGGTGACCAAGGACA